>Ga0180432_10001794_pt1 | contig 33225 bp, 19 predicted proteins | sample SS_ome_10_FD_132414 | JGI IMG/M metagenome (GOLD analysis project Ga0180432, IMG submission 132414) | Hypersaline lake sediment archaeal communities from the Salton Sea, California, USA - SS_1_MS_2 metaG | ecosystem: Environmental > Aquatic > Non-marine Saline and Alkaline > Hypersaline >... | reverse complement strand
ATCAGAGGGCTCAGAGATCTTTTTGGGTACGAACTCCAAGAAAGCCTCTGTGTCCTCTGTGTTCTCTCCGTCCTCTGTGTTGAAGACTTGCCCGCTGTGGTTGCGGCTTTGCTGCTCTATGGTATTTCCATGAAGGGGCGCTGCGAAAAGGAAGGGAGGACCACGACTTATTTGCAGCGCGAAACGCTCGTCGCGATGATGGTTTGTACAAAGGGGGCGCTCCTTGTACAATAAAAGTTCCCCCCAGCTTCTGTTTTCCAAGACGCGTCATGCGAAGGAACCTTCACGGAATGCCCGGTCTCGTCGCGCTCCTCGCGCTGGCCGCCCTCCTGCCGGCCTGCCCGAAGGAGGACGATCCCGTGGTCCCGCAGGACACGACGCCTCCGGCGGCCATCGAGAACCTGTCGATCTATGCCGGGGCGGGCGTGGCGCCCGGGACCGTCCGGCTGGAATGGACGGCCACCGGGGACGACGGCACCGAGGGGAACGCTTCCGGCTACGAGATCCGCTTCGACACCCTGCCGATCGACGCCTCCAGCTTCGACGCCGCCGAGGAATACACCCAGACCTGGCCCACCCTCCCCGCCGGGGAACTCGAGATCCACGTCCTGTTCAACCTGAATCCCGGCGAGCATCTCTACTTCGCCGTCAAGGCGTTCGACGACGCCGGAAACCTCTCCGAGATCTCCAACGTGGTCGACGCCACCGTTCCCGTGCCGGACGTCACCGCCCCGGCCGCCATCGCCGACCTCGTCGCGACCCCGGCCGCTTCCGCGGGCGCCGTGGATCTCAGCTGGACCGCGACGGGAGACGACGGAAGTGCGGGCTCGGCGAGGGCCTACGAGGTCCGCTACGACTTGTCGGCCATCGACGACAGCAACTTCCTCGCGGCCCTCCCCTACCCCCAGGCCCTGACCCCCCGCCCCGCCGGAAACGCCGAAACCCTCACCGTCTCCGGGCTGGTCCCCGGAAGGACCTACCACTTCGCGATCCGCGCCACCGACGAGTCCTTCAACACTTCCCCCGTCTCCAACGACGCCTCCTGCGCCGCGGGCGCCGGCAACGACGTGTGGACCTCCCTCGCCCCCACCGACGTCCCCTCGCCCCGGTCCTCCCACTCCGCCTGCTGGTGCGGCGGGGAACTCGTCATCTGGGGTGGGCTCGACGCCAACATCCACCTCAACGACGGATACCGCTTCTCGCCCGCCTCGCAGAGCTGGACGCCGGTCTTCTCCGGAAACGCCCCTTCCCGGAGGGCCAACCACTCGGCCGTGTGGACGGGCAAGGAGATGGTCCTGTGGGGCGGCGACGACGGGAACACCTATTACAGCAACGGCGGGCGGTACAACCCCAGCCTCGATCGGTGGACCAGCGTCTCCACGCTGAACGCCCCGAGCGGCCGGAAGTTCCACACGGTCGTGTGGACCGGCTCCGAGATGATCGTGTGGGGAGGCACGGACGGAATCGCCTACTTCGGGGACGGCGCCCGCTACGATCCCGCAGTCGACCGCTGGACCCCCCTGCCCTCCGCCGGAGCCCCCGCTCCGCGCACCTTCCACACCGCCGTGTGGACCGGCTCCGACATGATCATCTGGGGCGGCTTCAGCGGAAGCGCAAGGCTCAACAGCGGGGCGAAGTACAACCTCGCCACCGATTCCTGGACCGCCCTCCCCCCCATCCCCGTGGCCGAGCTCGGCCAGCCGGAGCGCTCACGACACTGCGCCGTCTGGACGGGGACGAAGATGCTCGTCTGGGGCGGCGTCGGGCAGTACACCCTCCACAACGACGGCGCGGCCTACGACCCCGTCTCCAACGCGTGGACGGCCATGGGAACGGGCGGCGCGGGCGCCCCCTCCGCCCGTTACTTCCACGAGGCGTGCTGGACGGGCTCGGAAATGGTGGTCTGGGGCGGGCTCGACAACAATCTCCTCGACAACGGCGCGCGCTACGACCCCTCCACCGGCGCCTGGACCCCCCTCGCCACTGCCGGCGCGCCCGCCGGCCGCTGGTGGCCCGCCGCGGCGTGGACGGGCTCGGAGATGGCGATCTGGGGCGGCTTCGACAACAACCGCTTCTTCTGCGACGGCGCCCTCTACGATCCCGCCGCCGACGCCTGGACCCCCACCGTCGCCCTCTCGGCCCGGAGCCTCATGGCCTCCACGGCCGCGGGCTCCCGCGCCTTCATCTGGGGAGGCTACGACGGCTCCACCTACCTCGACACGGGCGCCTTCTACGACCCCGCCTCCGACCGCTGGCAAGGCGTCACCCTGGACGGCGCGCCCACGCCCCGGGCCTATACCACCGCCGTCCATACCGGAACCGAGATCCTGATCTGGGGAGGGTACGACGGGACCGCCGTCCTGGCCTCCGGCGGAAGGTACAACCCCTCCACCGATCTCTGGAACGCGATCTCCACCTCCGGAAGCCCCCGCGCACGCTACGCCCACACCGCCGTGTGGACGGGCTCGAAGATGATCGTCTGGGGAGGGCTCGACCTCTCCGCCTACCTCGCCGACGGCGAGAGCTTCGATCCCGCCACCGGCGCGTGGACCGCGAATGACGCGACCGGGGAACCCGTGGCGCGGTCGGGGCACACGGCCGTGTGGACGGGATCGGAGATGATCGTCTGGGGCGGCTACGACGGCGTCAACTATCTGGCCGACGGCGCCCGCTACGACCCCGCTGCGGACAGCTGGAGCGCCACGGCCTCCACCACCCTCGCGCCCCGCTCCAACCACCAGGCCGTGTGGACGGGATCGGAGATGATCGTCTGGGGCGGCGCCGACGGCTCCGGCGCGCTCGGCTCCGGCGCGCGCTACGACCCTTCGACGGACAGCTGGACCCTCATGAGCGCGACGGGCGCCCCGGCGCCGCGCTACGGGCACACGCTCGCGTGGACGGGGAGCCGCGCCTTCGTCTGGGGCGGCGGGGGCAACGGCTACTTCAACAACGGCTTCCTCTACGACCCCGCCACGGACAGCTGGACGGCCTCCTCCGCGACCAACCCCCCCGCCGCCCGCTACCAGCAGGCCTCGGTCTGGACCGGCACCGAACTGGTGGTCTGGGGCGGCTACAACGGCAGCGTCTACCTGCGCGACGGCGGCGTCTACGTTCCGTAGGGCCGATCACGCGGGGTCGGCCGCAGAGCAAGGTTGGGAGTGGGCACATGGGCCCGCTTCTACGCGTTGCCGAAACCTGAAATCTCTCCGTCTCTTCGTGGGAGGTTGCCCCGCCCTCAAAATGCCGCGTAGCGCGCCTCCAGCATCCCCAGGATCGCCTTGAACATCTTCCGCCCCTTGCCGAGGTCCGCCAGGTTCTGGTTGCCCGCCCCCAGCACCCCGTCCGGAAAGCGCTCTCGCTGCTCGACGCGGTTCATGAAGGTGTCCCCCGGGGCGTCCTTCACGCCGGGGGGGACGGGCTTGTCCTTCTCGGCCGAGGGAAGGCAAGCCCAGGCGAGCGAGATCTCCCCGGGCGAGGCGTGGCAGATGCCTTCCGAGCCGAAGAGTTCGCCCTCCATCGCCTCCACTCCGGGCAGGGTCCACCACGCGTGGCGCTGGAACTTCAGGTCCAGGAAACGGTTCGCGAGTTCCAGGATGACGCACTCGAGCGGCGCCCGGTTCCCGCCGTGGCCGTTGAGGACGAAGATCCGCTTGAAGCCGTGGCGGTGGAGCGAGGTGAAGACGTCCTCCACGAAGGCCATGTAGGAGGAGGGGCGGATCGCCACCGTTCCGGGATAGGCCATGTGGTGTTCGGCGACGCCGAAGACCAGCGGCGGCGCAACGATGGTGCCCGTCTTCTCGGCGAGCGCGACAGCCAGACCCTGGGGGATGAGGTGGTCGGTCCCCAGCGGCCCGCGCCGGCCGTGCTGTTCCGTCGACCCCAGGGCCACGACGACGCGGTCGTCCTTCTCCAGGTAGGCCTCCACCTCGTCCCACGACATCTCGGCCAGCAGCATGGCACCTCCTTAGGCAAAGAGAGCAAGGGACCCGGCAGACCGTCCAAGCCGGAACGGCCTGGTCGTGATTTCAGATTGGAGATTTCAGCCAGAGGAGCGGGGACGCATAGGGATTGTAGATTGTAGTCAGCCATGCGTCTTCGGCTCTCCCGGAAACCATGAAAATTTGGAGGGCGAGCCTCTCCTCCTTCGCTTGCCGGCATCTGCGAGAGCTACGGAGGACCCTACGTAGCCCTCGCAAGATCCGATCGGCGAAGTACGGGCTGGCGAGCCATGGTATGGGCTCGGGGGCCCGCCGCCGCCTGATCTGCAATTGCATGGGCTATGGCGGGTCCTTCGGAGACCCTCGCCCTCCAAGGCGGTCATCGATCATGGTTTGCCCGTCTCCAATCCAAAATCCCTTCCTGGGCAATCCCCAAACCCCTACGCGTCCCCGCTCAAAGCAGCGCGTCTGCCAGCGCCGGCAGGAAGGACCCCGCCTTCGCCCCGACCGCCAGGTCCGCCATGGCGTCCAGCGGCGTCGGCTCCTCGTTGACGATGATCAGCCGCGCCCCGCCCGCCGCCGCGCGCTGGGGGAAGAGTGCGGCGGGATAGACGACCAGCGAGCTGCCCACCGAGATCATCGCGTCGCAGTCCTCGATCGCTTCCGCGGCCTCCTTCAACGCGTCCGGGGGAAGCGGCTCGCCGAACAGGACCACCGTCGTCTTCAGCCTCCCGCCGCACTGGAGACACGTGGGGACGGCCTTCTTCCCCTCCGTCAGCTGCGCGTAGATCTCCTTCATCCCGTAGGTCATCCCGCACTGCTGGCAGGAGACGAACCGCGAGTTGCCGTGCAGCTCCACCACCCTTCTCGAGCCCGCCTCCTGGTGCAGCCCGTCGATGTTCTGCGTGACCAGCGCCGAGAGCAGGCCCCCCGCCTCCAGGCGCGCCAGCGCCTCGTGCCCCGCGTTGGGCCTCGCGTCGCGCAGGATCGGGTAGCGCAGATCCCGGAAAAACGCCCAGTAGGTTGCGGGGTTCTCGCGGAAGGTCTGGATGGAGGCGAACTTCGCGGGATCGTACTTCCCCCACAGCCCCCCCGCGCCGCGGTAGGTGGGGATCCCGCTCTCCGCCGAGATCCCCGCCCCCGTGAAGGCGACGATCCGCGTACGGCCCGAAAGGAGCTCCGCGGCCCGGTCCAGGGCGTCCATGGACGATCCTCGATGAAGCGGTCGACCGGTCCCCGTGTTCGCGATGGCGCGCCTCCGCCACAACGGGGCTTCCACTTCTCATGGTGCACAATACCGGAAAGGTTTTGCAAGCGGAGCCCTGAGACAGCCGTTCGCGGTGTCGGCCATGGGGGTTGCCGTCGCCCAGGGAATCGGAATCCTGGAAAGATGGAGTCGTGGAAAGGAACGCGAGGGGGGCCAGGCATGAGCAGATCGATGGGCGATGGGAAACCAGAAGGCCCCTTCTACGAGATCGGTCCTATCCGTCGTATCTGTCCCATCCTTGCGCCCGGCCGCCGGACCCTTTCCTCAGGAAACTCTTTGAAATCCCTTCCCGGGCAATCCCCACTCCCTCCGCATCCCCGCTCCTCAGCACCGCGGGAAAAGACCGGCCGCTTGAAACGAGCCCCGGGAAACCTGAAACTCGGGGCGTGAAAGCGCGCAGCCGGAGAAAACCGAAGAAGTACAAGATCGCCCTCAACTATGCGGGCTACCTGGCCGGCCGGGTCGTGGTCCGCCTGTTCCGCGCGCTTCCCTATCCCGCCGCCGGCGCCCTCGGCGAGTGGACCGGCGTCCTGGTCTACCTGCTCGCCCGCGTGGAGCGAAACCGTACCCTCCGGCACCTCCGCTGGGCCTTCGGCGACGCCTATTCGCGGGGAGAGCGACGCGCCATGGCCCTTCGCATGTTCCGCCACTTCGGGCGAAGCGCCGGCGAGGCCTTCGCTTCCACCCGGCTCTCCACCCCCGAGATGGAGGCACGCGTCGAGAACGCCAGGGAACTCGAGGCCCAGCTCCACGCCACCCTGGCCGAGGGCAAGGGGCTCATCGCCCTCACCGGCCATCTCGGAAACTGGGAACTCGTCGGCTCGCTCGGCGCCCGCTACGTCCCCACCAGCGTCGTGGCCAACCGCTTCCGCTTCGAGCCCTACAACCGGCTCGCCGGATCCCTCCGGAGCGCCGGGAACCTCAGGACCATCTACCTCAACGAGAACCCCCGCGAGATCGTGCGCGTCCTCAAGAAGAACGAGGCGGTGGGGATCCTCCCCGACCAGGACATCCGGCGCCTGCCCGGCACCTATGTCCGCTTCTTCGGCCGCTGGGCCTGGACCCCCGTGGGGCCCGTCCTCCTCGCGAGGCTCTCCGGCGCGCCCATGATCCCCTACTTCCTCGTGCGCAAGGGACGGCGCTACTTCGTGGAGATCGGCGAGCGGATCCCCATGACCTTCACGGGGGACCGGAAGCGCGACCTCCAGGTCAACACCCAGCGGTGGACCGACGCCCTGGAAACCGTGATCCGACGCTATCCCGACCAGTGGGGCTGGAACCACCTGCGCTGGAACACCCGCCCGGAGGAGCTGCCCGAAGGCGCGCGCGGGAACGCGTGGATCCCCCCGGGGATGCGAAAGGTCGAACGTTGAAGGTCGAAAGCCGAAAAAGGTCGGGATGCTGGATTGTAGTTGACCCGTGACCCATGGACCCGTGGAGTGAAACCGACATGAACGCCGAGGACGAGGTTCCGGTCTTCCGGCATTCCGGGGACCTGCCGAGGTTGAAGGCGCTGGCCTTCGAGGCGATCCGGGAGGCCGGCAGGAAGGGGGCGCCGGCGGGCGCGATCGCAACGGCGTGCCTCGGCGCCGGGACCGTGCCCGCCCCCGTGGCGGAGAAGATCGCAGCATCCCTGCTGGAAGGCGACGGCCGCATCGAGAAGGACGCGGGGGGCCGGTACCGCCTGCGCGGCGCCCGGCGGGCGCGCGAGCGGGGGACGCCGCTCGCGGAAGCGGAGTTCTGCGTGGTGGACGTGGAGACCACGGGCACGAGCCGGGCGTCGCGCATCCTCGAGGTGGGGGCGGTGCGCGTGAAGGGGCTCAAACTTGCCGAGGAGTTCCAGACGCTGGTGGGCGTGGACGTGCCCATCCCCCCGGAGATCACCACGCTGACGGGGATCAGCGCCGGCATGCTCGAGGGGGCCCCGGAGCCCGCCGAGGCGCTGACGCTCTTTTGCGACTTCCTCGGCGAGGGCGTCTTCTGCGCCCACAACGCCCCCTTCGACCGCCGCTTCGTCTACCGGGAGGTGGAGCATTTCTGCCTCCACACGTTGAAAAATCCCGTCCTGTGCACGCGGCTGCTCGCCCGCCGGGCCCTGCCCGGCGAGACCTCCTATGCCCTGGACGCGGTGGCCCGGCGCCTGTCCGTGGTCAACGAGATGCGGCACCGCGCGCTGGGCGACGCGCGCGCGGCCGCGGAGATCCTGGTGGCGTCCACGGAGCGCCTGATGGAGAAGGGCGTGGAGACGCTGGAGGATCTGTTGCACATCCAGCGCAAGCCGGCGTACGCCAGGTTCCTCGAGAAGCGCCAGGAGAGGAAGCCATGAGACGGAAAAAATTCGTCTACCGCCACCCCCGGCCCATGGTCACGGTGGATGCGGTCCTCTTCTCGGTGGCGGGAGCGAAGCTGCGCCTGCTTCTCGTGGAGCGGGGCAAGCCGCCCTTCCAGGGGCGCTGGGCCTTCCCCGGCGGCTTCGTCGAGATGGACGAGGACCTGCCCGACGCCGCGTCGCGGGAACTCGAGGAGGAGACGGGCCTCTCCGGGGTCGCGCTCGACTTCTTCGGGACCTACGGGACGCCCGGGCGCGATCCCCGCGGCCGGACGATCTCCTCGGTCTTCTTCGGGATCGTGCCCTACGACCGCACGGACGTCACCGCCGGCGACGACGCGGACAAGGCGCTCTGGCATCCGGCCGGAAAGCCCCCCCCGCTCGCCTTCGATCACGATCTCATCCTGAAGGACGTCAAGGACCACCTGAAGCGCCAGGTCCTCGCCGGTGACGGGGCCTTCCGCTTCCTGCCGCCCCGTTTCCAGCCCGAAGAGCTCCGGGGCGTCTTCGAGGCCGTTTTGAGGAAGCGCATCTCGCCGGCGAAGTTCAGCGCGGAGATGAAACGGACCGGCCTGATCAAGGACGCCCCCGGCGGGACGAAACGCCTCTGCAAGAAGACCTTCAACCGCCTCAGGAAGGAGCTGGCGATCTTCCGCTTCTGAGGCGCAGCTGCGGCGTTTTCGGTCATGGGTCAGGGGTCAGTGGTTCTTCGATCGTCGGCAAGTGTGTGTATTCGTGTCTTTGGCGGGCCCGGGAGCGCGGGCTTCCAGCCCTACTCCCGCCGCGTCGTCACCCGGTCGCCGTTCCGGATCGCCTCCCCGCTCACCGGAACCATCCGCGCCGTGGACTGCTGCGGGTACACCCTCACCACGGTGACCGTCCCGACGAGCTTCCCGTACCGGTAGACGTAGAACCGCATGCCCACCTTCACCTCGTGAACCTCCCCGAGGCTGAGCACCGCCATGTTCGTCGTGGCGCTCGCCCCGAGGACCCGCCCCTCCAGAACGGGAACGTCGGGATCGGGCCGGGGCGGGGGCTCCGGCTCGGGTTCGGGCTCCGGCTCGGGCTCGGACCACTCCCGCGGCCAGGGCTCTCCCGCCAGTTCCTCGAACAGCTCCTGCGGCGTGATCGTCTCGGTCTTCTGCGACCGGACGGTGGCGTACCGCGGGTCGTTCTCGTACCCCCGGCACAGCACGGCGAAGTGGATGTCCGCCCCGGGCGCGTCCTTCACGACGTGACCCGCCTCCCGGATCAGCTGCTCGAGCTTCCCGCGGATGTGCCGCATCGGACCGCGGTGGAATCGCCCCACGAAGCAGAAGGCCAGCTGTTGGCCCGGCACGAGGAAGCGGTTCAAGATGTAATCGTTCTGGGCGATCGGCGCGCTCGCGTCCGCCGTCTCGAGCACCGAGCACTGGCTGAAGTCCTCCTCGACGTGGGTGACCCGGATCACCCCCTTGTCCTGGCGGCGCCCCCACCTCAGCACCGAGAAGACCTTGAACCGCATGCCGGCGCGGACGCCCTGCCGGGACCCGATGTCGATGTAGACGATGCCCCGTTCCGGGTCGGCGCGCAGCACGCGGCCGTCCGGAGCGTCCGCCTCGCCGGGCGACGGCCCGGGGGAGGGTGTTGCGGGGCGGAGCTCCTCCGGCACGCCGACCAGGCTCGAGAGATCCGCCTGCGTGTTCGCGCGGTCGCCTTCCTTGACCTTGTCCGCCTTCCATTCGCCGAGGATCCGGCCCGCGGCCTGGCGCGCGTAGACCTTCTCCACGACGAGCCGGTCGACGAAGAACCGGTCCCGGTAGAGGACGAAGACCTGCCCGGCTTTCACCCCGTCCTCCTCGCCCACGTCGATCACGACGAGGTTGACCCGATTGCCCACGCCGATCACCGAACCCGCGATGGACGGGGCTTCCGGCGATTCGAGAGCGTGCCTGCGCCGCGCCAGCTTCGCCGTGTCCCCCGGCGACGGCGGCGCGTCCTTCCACGCGCGTGGGTGGACCTTGCACCGGGCGTACTCGCGGAAGACCGTCTCGACCCGGGCTCTCGCCATGCGGACGTCCCCACGGACGATCTCGAAGCGCATTTCCGCCTCGACGCCGTCCCTCTCCCCCGCCCCGATCAGGAGGCTGTTCTCGTCCGGGAGCACCACAAGAACGGGCGCCCCCCGCTCCCGAAGGTCCTCCAGCGCGAGGAAGCGCTTCTCGATCTCCCCGAGGCGTCCGCCGGGCGAGCCCTGCGCGTCGAGGCGCTCGGCCAGCGCTTCGACGCGATCCAGCAGCGCGTCCAGCTTCTTCTCGATGTCCGTGAGGCGGCGGTCCAGATCCCCGCGCGACCTTTGCGCCAGGACGGGCCCTCCCGCGAGCAGCAGGATCGTTGCCGTGAGCAGTGCGTGTTTCATGGCGGGTTCCTCGAAAGCGGTTGTCGACGATGCATTGTACCAGGACCTGCCGCCTTCGCCCGCGCGCCGCCGTTTTTCTTGGGCGGGAGGAGCGGGGATGCGTAGGGATTGGAGATTGCCTGGGAAGGGATTTCAGATTCTCGGCGTGTGTCCCGGGCCACGAGAGCGCCCGGTCCGGGACCACGGCGATCCGTCGGCTTTGGATCGCGGACATCCTGTCCGCTCTCCAATCCCGGCCCATACAATCCCCGATCACGCGATCCCTCAACCACCCCCTGGCCCAGCCACCGTTCTCGAGGCGGGGGGCTACGTCCTTGTCCCCCGGAGGAGACAGGAGAGGGGAAGCGGAGGAGGCCGCGCAGGCCTCCTCTGGGCGCGGATTTCCTTTGTCCCTGGTCCTGCAAGGACTTGAGGCCCGTTCCCGATGATGCGCAGGTGAAACAAACCCGGGCACGGGTTTTGCTGTTTACAAGGGATGGGACTGCATCGCGATCCCGGCTTTCTTGACAGGTTTTTCGAGGTCTCCTAGAATGACCATCGCCCTCCCGCGACGAGATCTGGATCGCCCCGGTTCGTGCCGGCAGGGGGGAGGGTGCGCCGTGCCGTTGCGCGACGAGACAACTTCCTGTATTGCAAGAAGTTGAGGGAAAACGGAAGACATGGATTTCAGCCAGATGCTTTCGGCGCCCATGCCGCCCCTGGCGGAGCTGCTTGAGCGGGGGGGCGCGTTGATGATTCCCCTTTTGGTGCTGAACTTCCTCGCCTGGGTGGTGCTTCTCGAGCGGGGGTTCTTCTGGATCGTCGCCTTGCCGGGCCTGTTGCGGGAGAGGCAGCTGATGCGCCGCTACCTGAAGTCGGGAAGCGGGGCTCCGGTGGAGGCCTTCCTGAAGGACGCGGCGCCGCGGTCGGCCTCGCGGTTTTTGTCGCGGGGCGCGTTCGTCAAGCCGGCGGCCCTCTACCAGACGCGGGAGCCGGCCGCCTGGGAGGAGGAGGCGGACGCCATCGTGCACCGCTCGGAGAAGTTCCTGACGGTGCTGACGGTGATCGCGACGCTGGGGACGTCGATCGGCCTTCTGGGGACGGTGATCGGGGTCTCGCACAGCCTGAAGTTCATCGAGTCGGACTTCTCGTCGACGGTGGCGGGCCTTTCGGTGGCGCTCTACACGACGGTGGGGGGTCTGGTGGTCTCGATCCAGTCGGCCCTCTTCTACGCGGTCCTCCAGGCGATGAGCAACGCCTTGAACAACGGCATCTGCGGCTGGGTGCGTGCGTTGCGGCAGCGCTCCCCTTCGGGGGGGGAGGTTCGCGATGGATAGGGGTCATCGCCGGCTCCGGCGGAAGGCCGTGGTGGTCTCGTCGCACATGGCGATCCTGGACGTGATCCTGATCCTGTTCGCGTTCTTCCTCTCGGTGTCGCAGATCCGGAAATCCACGGTGAAGGTGAACCTGCCGGAGGTGTCGGACGCGGTGGCGACGGGGGACCGCGTGGAGGATCGAAAGCCGCTTCGGTACGTGATCCACGTGACGGAGGCGGGGCGGATCGGTTTCGACCGGGAGACGTTCCACACGCGGGAGGCGTTCTTCTCCCGGTTCCGGGGGGCGCTGTCCGGGCGGAGGGATCCTGATCGTCCGGTGGTGGCGGAGATCATCACGGACCGTGCGGCGGAGAACGGCATGCTGGTGGATCTGATCAACTTCCTGACCCAGGAAGGCGTGAAGCGGCTTGAATTCCTGGCCGTGGAAAGAGGCAAGTAGTGAGGAGGCAGTCATGGGCGTTTTGAAGCGGATTCCGGCGCTGGCGGCGCTGGCCGTGCTTCTTCTCCCCGGGTGGGCGGGAGCGCAGGAAGGGGATTTGCCGGGGCACGAGGCGGTCCCCATCAACGAGATCCTGAAGGAGTACGGCGAGGCGAACGAGAAGGTGAAGGCCTCGTCGCGGAAGGTGGAGGCGGTGAAGAAGAAGCAGCAGGACATGCTCAAGCGGCTCCGGGCCGGTGAGAAGGTGTCGCCGGAGGCGATGTGGGAGGTGAAGGAGGAGTTCGTGGACGTGCTGTTCGAGCAGTACGGCGCGTTCTCGAAGCTCCGCTCCTACGAGTACAAGATCATCGGGGCCCTGAAGCGCCTGGAGTACAAGATCCAGTCCCAGGAGCGCTACCTCCGGACGGTGATCGGGGAGATCGACGACCTGATCGACCGCTACAAGCGGAGCCTGGAGCTGATCCGGGACAAGATCAAGGTGGAGGAGAACGTGGAGGGGCCGAACGCGGAGCGGGTCATGGCGCTGAAGCGCCGGCGCCGGACGATCGAGTACATGCGCAAGGCGTACCAGCGGTTCGGGGAATACGCCTCGAAGGTCCACGTGATCCACAAGAACCGGCAACAGAACTTCCGCCAGAAGCTGAAGATCTTCGGCGAGAAGCTGGGGCAGCTGCCCTACATCGTCCAGAGCCTCAAGAACGCCCTGCGCGTCACCCACCAGATCTACCACACCTCCGCCCTGTTCGAGGAGATGCCGGAGATCTCCTCGGAGGTGAAGTCCTTCATCCAGGAGGCGGGGGACATCGGCTTCGGCAAGGACTTCGAGGAGACGCTGAAGGTCATGTCCGACATGCCCGAGATCTTCAGCGCCTCCGTGCCCGAGGGGCCGATGGTGACCCCCGAGGAGCAGAAGGCGCTGGAGGACGAGTTCAAGAAGATCGAGAAGAAGTACCGTGACTGAGAAGAGGAGACCGACGATGAGAATGCTGACGACGCTTGCGGCCCTGGCGCTCTTGCTCGCCCTCGGCGGGCGCGCCTTCGCCCAGGGCGAAGCCGACCCCCCGGGCGAGCCCGGCGACGAGAAGCCCGCGGAGGAGAAGAAGTGGAAATCCCTGGACGAGCGCAAGCGCGCCTTCATGGACTCCTTCGGGCGCCGCCTCGCCGAGATCGGCAAGGAGAAGGCCTCGCCCGAGCAGGAGGAGATCGCCCGCCTGGAGTCGCTGAAGCGGGACTACGAGCAGAAGCTGACCAAGGCCCAGGACAACCTGGACCGCGCCCGCAACGTGGTGATCAATTCATTCAAGGAGCTGGTGAACCGCAAGAAGGACAAGGAGGAGATCGAGACCAGCTGCGAGTCCATCTGGCTCGACTACCTCCGCCTCTCCCGGGACAACAAGGCGGCCATCTACGAGTACGAGCGCGCCCTGAAGGGCGTGGACCGGCGGATCAACTTCATCCGCCAGCGGGAGATCGAGCGCGGGAACCTGCCCGGTCTCGACTACCAGAAGTACTACACGGCCGACAACCTGGAGATCTACGAGGAGGACGAGGGGCTCGACATGACCATCTTCGGGGCCGAGAAGTCCCACGTTTCCTACTACTCCCTGCTCAAGGATTTCGTCCTCCAGATGACGGGGGGCGGCCGGGGCGCCGACAAGGTGATCGAGAAGAGGGCGATGGACCCCCCGCTCGTCCAGATGTGGAAGGAATGGAAACAGCGGAACACGGGCGGAGAATGACAGGGGATTTCAGATCGGAGATTCCAGATTGCAGCCGCGGCGAAACCGGGCGCGCGCGCCCTGGACGCCGTGCGCCCGGGTGCGGGTTTCTGCCGGCCGGTGAACCTCCGCCGGTGAACCTCGTATTGAGGAAAACGAAAAGAGAAGCATGAAGGGAACGATCGCCAGAACGACGCTCGCCGTGCTCGCCGTGGCCGCCCTCTACGCCGGGGGCTACGAGGCCCTGCGGCACCAGGAGAGCGAGCCCGCCGCGCGCGAGACCGTCGAGGTGGAGGTGGGGGATCCCGCCGCGCACCCGCTGGTGCAGGAGGAGCGCAAGCGCCTGGAGGCCGAGCGGGAGAAGCAGGCGGAAGCGCGCCGGCGCCTGGAGCAGGAGAAGAAGCGGCTGGCGGAGCGCGAGGCGGAGGTGGCGTCGAGCCTGTCGAAGCTGAAGGCGATGGCCGAGGAGCTCGCGCAGAAGCAGACCTCGCAGCAGGACGCGCGCGAAGCGGTGGTGAAGCTCGAGGAGAAGCTCGATCAGGCGCAGGCGGAATCGGCGCGCCGGGAGGAGCAGATCCGCCGCCGGGAGGAGGCGCTGGAGGCGCGCGAGAAGGAGGCCCGGGTGGAGCGCGAGGCGATCCGGAAGCGGCAGGCCGCGCTGGAGAAGATGGCGGAAGCCCTGGTCGAGCAGCAGAAGGATCTGGCGGAGCGCTCGGAGGATCTCACGTCCGAGAAGGAGGACGTCGAGGCGCGCGAGAAGGAGGTGGACGCGCTGGCCCGCACGCTGATCGAGAGCCAGCGGGAGATCCAGGCCAAGCAGGACGCGCTTCAGAAGGCCCAGCAGGACCTGAGCGAGAGCCAGACCGAGCGCGACCGCGAGTGGAAGCGCATCCGGGACGAGTGGAAGAAGATCGAAGGGCAGCGCAAGCGCCTGGAGGAGAAGCTGACGTCGACGGAAGCGACGGCGGCCGAGTGGGAGTCCATCAAGGCGGAATGGAAGAAGCTGGAAGCCCAGAAGAAGAAGCTGGAGGAGGCCCAGGAGGTCCACGAGAACGTGGAGAACTTCAAGAAGGCCTTTGACAAGAACGCGTACCGGGAGAAGCTGGACGGGCTCAAGAGCGAGATCGGGCGGAAACAGGTCGAATCGGACTTCATCAGCTACAAGTTCTTCTTCGCCACGGACGACCTCAGACAGTCGCACATCAAGTTCTTCGGCATCCGGGACATGTACCTCAACCTGAAGACGAAGCGCTTCGTCCTGGTGCGGGACTACGCCCGGCAGGGATTCGAGGACGAGGGCGTCCTCGACGAGGGGACTCGGCGGGAGATCTTCTCCCGGTTCTCCACCGTGACGCTGAACCGGGAAGGCGACGCCTTCTACGAGAACTACATCGACGAGGCCATGGGCCGCATCGGGCGGGACCGGAGCGAGATCCGGGTGCTGGGCCTCATGCCCGTCGACATGGTCTACGAGGTCGTCCTGCACCAGAAGCGCGTGATCGAGCTTCTCGGCGTCGGGCGGGACGACGTCAAGCTGTTCCAGTTCGCCCCCTGGTTCGACACGTCCGAGAACCAGTGGCGATTCAAGGTCATCCGGGTGACCGTGTCCAACGGGCGCGGAACCCGGGTCAAGGAGATCGGCAACTACAGGTTCTGAAGCCTTGCCATCAGAAAGGGAGGTTTCCATGCGGATGATGTGGATCGGAATCGGGGCGGCGCTCCTGCTCTTGGGCGCGGGATGCCCCAAACCCGCGTCGTGGGAGATCGCGGAGGAGGCCTTCTCGCCGGAAAACGACCTGACCCGGGCGGAGGTCGCCCGCGAGCTCCAGCGCGCCCGCAAGCGGGCCGACGAGGAGATCGCCGAGAATCCCGAGGCCTCGAGGCCCTACGAGACCAAGGCCCAGCTCCTGTGGATCCACGGGGATTTCGCGGCGTCCATCGAGACCTACCGCGAGGCCCTCGATCGCTCCAAGCCCGAAACCGAGGCGGATCGCGAGGCGTTGAAGTTCTCCCTCCTCGTCGCCTACCTCCGGTCCGGGCAACCCGACCTCATCAAGAAGGGCATCCGGTACGTGCAGGAGAGGATGCAGGAGGAGGGCCCGAACAACCTCTACGCCTACTTCATGGGGCTCTACAACCGGAAGCTCTACAAGATGCTCGGCGACGGCGTCTACAAGAGCGACGCCAATCACTGGTTCCTCAAGGCCCGCCTCGACCCGGACATGGTCCGCGAGTTGAAACGGGAAGGACTGTACGACCCCCTCCTTGAAGAATAGGAACGCGCCGTGGATGACACCCTGAACAACCCGACCCACCGGATCGGCGGAAGACGGGCCCTGCGGCTCGTCTTCCTCGCCTGCCTCGCCTCCCTCGTCGCCGGGTGCGGGATCCACGCCGAGTTCATCCCCCCCGAAAAGACCCGGGACGCCCTCCACCGGGGCTTCTACACCACCTTCCGCCTGCGCTACCGCACCGAGACCACGGGCTTTCTCGGCGGCCTCTTCTCGAGCGGAGAGATCGACCGCCCCAGGCTCCTCTACGCCGAGAAGGAAACCGACCCCGAGAACGACCCCGACGCCTTCCGCGACACCGGCGCCCCCTTCGACCCGAAGGAAAAAACCGTCGCCTGGCGCATCCCGAACGTCCGGGAACTCTACGGAAAGACCCTCACCTTCGCCCTCCAAGGCGACAACCTCGCAAGCATCCCCACCCTCTCCGTCCCCTTCCCCCGCCCCGGACGCATCCTCGCCGTCGAACCGGAAACCGCCGGCCGCACCGTCACCTTCGAGGTCTCCCACACCGGCAAGGTCTACAACCTCGAGTTCTACCTCCTCGCGTCCGGCGGCCGGAAGAGGAAGATCCACCCCGTGGATCGGGGAACCACCGGCGAGGGCGTCCGCGTCTTCGCCTGGGACCCCGCCCGGGACCTCGAACCCGAGGCCTCGCGCATCCCCCTCACCTTCCTCGTGGAATACGAGAACTGGTACTTCGAGAAGGCCGAAAAACCCTGCCTGACCTCCACCGTCTCCCTCGACCGCTTTCTCGTCTTCGAGCCCGCCGTACACGGACCCGGAAGCGTCGTCCGGATCCCCTTCCGCATGTGGGGGAAATCCGCCCACCTCGCCTTCGCGTACAAGACCGACGGCGACTGGAAAACGGCGCGACACGCCCGCGTCGAAGAGAACGGCGGCGGACGGCCCGGCCAGGCCGTCCTCTGGAACCTCGTCGCCGAGGGGCTCGCCCCCCTCACCGGCCCCGTCCTCCTGCGCGCCACCACCCTCGGCCAGGAGGCCGGAACCGTCCAGGTGCTGCCCCCCGAGCCCGGCCTCGCGGTCCGCTCCCACCGCCAGAAGGGAAACGTCATCCAGATCCTCTTCGAGGCCTCCCACGTCCGCCCCGACGCCGTCCGCGTCTTCGCCGGGTCCGGCCGAGACCAGCGCCTCCTCTCCCCCGAGAGGATCGTCCAGCGCACCGAGGGGCTCGTCGCCTTCCGCTACGACGGCCTCCCCCTCCTCGAAGGCCCCGACGGACGCAAGCGCCTCGTGACCGTGCTCGCCGCGGCCAACGATGCCGGCCAAAGCGAGGTCGAGACCGTCATCCCCCTCGTCCGGGTCGAAATCCAGGCCGTGCGGCAGACGGACGACACGATCGGGGTCCGCGCCTCCCTCTCCCCGCGCAAGCCCCCCGTCCTTTCCTATCGCCGGGACCCCGAGGGAGCGTTCCGGCGGGCGGAACGCGTGCGCATCGAGGACGGCGAGATCCGGTGGGCCTTTCTCGAGGAACTCGGCGCCCCGCCCGAGGGGGAGATCGAGCTGAAGGTCGAGATCGGGGACGAGACGGCCTCGGGCGAGGACACGGCCCGCATCGCGCCCCTCCACGTCGCCTTCCGGGATCCCCGGGCCCTGGGGAAGGGGCTGTTCGAGATCCCGGTCGCCGTGAAAGGGCGCCCGGACTGGGTCCGGTTCGCGTTCGGCGCCGGAGGGCGGGGCGATCGACCGGCCCTGGGCGCGGTCTTCGACGCGTCGGCGGGGTGCATCCGCTGGGCCGTGTGGCGCGACGTGAACCGGGAGACCTACGGGGGGGAGGAACTCGTCCTCCGCGCCGCCTTCCGCAACCGCTGGGGATTCTTCACCGCCGTGATCCCGGGCCTCCGCCCCTCCTTCCTCAGGCTGGGCGAGCCCGAGCGCTCGGGCAAGACCGTCCGCATTCCGCTGCGGGCCCGACGCGACATGGACCTCGCCTTCTTCGTCTCCACCGACGGCGGCGAATCGTGGCGCTCCCTCGCCGGCGGCCGCGTCGAGGACGGCGTCCTCGCCTTCGATCTGGGGGACCTCGGCCCCCTGTCCGGGAACGCCGTGCAGGTGCGGGCGAGAGCGACCGCGCCCGGCGGCGCGCGGGAAGAGGACGCCGCCGTCGTCCGGCTTCCCGCCGGCATCGACCCCTCCGGGGCCTACTGGCATCGCGGGACCCTCTGGGTGAAGTACGAGGTCGACTGGAACGTCCCGGAGAAGGACGTCGAGGCGGAGTTCTACGCGGAGACGCCCGAGGCGCGCCCTCCCCGCTGGCGGAAGGCGTCCGTGGACAGCTGGGTCGTCTACGACGTGAACCGCCGGGGGCTGGCCTGGGACGTGGCCCGGGACCTGGCGCGCTCCGGCGTGGACGATCGGCGCCGGCTCCATCTCCGGCTGGTCATCCGGGGCCGGGACGCTTCCGAGATCGTCCGCCACGTCTCGCTCGTCGACCTTCCGCCCCCGCCCCTCGCGCTCCGGGACCCCGCCCTTGGATTCGAGAAGGGGCACCTGGTTTTCTCCGTCGGAAGCGTGACGACGCCCGCCGGCGAACCGCCGTTTTCGAGCGAGGCCTACGACGTCCAGGCCTGGTTCCTCGATCCGCGGGATCTCCGGTTCCGGGCCGCGCTTCCCGTGAGAAGGCTGACGGGCGACGGCGCGTTCGCCTGGAAACGCGGCCAGTCGCTGCAGGCCGTGCGGGCGGGCACCTGGGTGAAGCTCGTCGTCACGCGCAAGGGGGACAACCGGGTGACGGGGTTCGCCCTCTTCGACGTCCACCTGCCCAAGGACCACGCCTTCTTCCGCTGGGACGAGGAAGGCTTCTGATACGCGGGTTCGCACGCGGAAAGCGGGGGCGCGTCCTCGGCGGTGGGAGTCCTTCCCAACCGGGAAGGATCCCCATCGTTCTCGGGCTCGAAAGACTCGCCGTATCCTGGGCTTAAGGGTTGTCTTGCTCCCGCAATCAGGGCACAATCGGGCTGCGGCTGGCCCCCCGCAGGCGCCGGGCGTTGAAACGTGGTGAAAACGCGAGGTCGAATCATGTCTGAACGCAGAACGCTGGGCGTCGCGCTGGCGGCCCTTCTCCTTCTTCCCCTTGCCTGCTCGAAGAAGACCACCACCACCGGCGTGAGGACCGACAAGGGAACGATTCGCGGCATCGTCGCCGATGCCGGGACGCGCGACCCCGTCGAGAAGGCCATGGTCAAGGCGGGCGGGGAGACGCAGCTCACGGACGCGGAGGGCAAGTACGAGATCTCCTTGCCGCCCGGGTCCTACCGGGTGAGCGTCTCTCGGGACGGGTACAAGGACTACCGCTCCCTCTCCGAGATCGACGTGAAGGACGGCGTGTTCTCCACGCACGACGTCCTGCTGGAAGAGGTGGATGTCGAGCCGCCGGTGGTGAGGATCGACCGCGCGCCCCCGGCGCTCACGCGGGAAGACAGCGTCGAGTTCGCCTGGTCCCTGGCGAAAGGCGGATCGGGCGGGGAGACGACCTTCGCCTCGCGGCTCGAGGGGGCGGAAGCGACGTTCGGCCCCTACAAGCCCGCTTCCGAGCGTCGTTTCACGGACCTTCCCGACGGCACCTACGTCTTCGAGGTCAGGGCGCGGGACGAGGCAAAGCAGCTCGAGGGGAAGGCGGCGCGCCACGCGTTCAAGGTGGACTCCACCCCTCCCCTGGATCCGTCGATCCTGCCGGCGGGGGGCGAGAAGACGACGGCCTCGCGGGCGGTGGATCTGGTCCTGTCGGCGGAGGAGGCCGACGAGATGGCCGTCTGGGAGGGGCCGGAACCGTCGAAACCCAGGTGGATTCCCTACCGCGAGAAGAAGTCGTTCGTGCTGGGGGCGACGGAGGGGGAGCGGATCGTGTCCGCGCGGTTCCGCGACCGCGCCGGCAACGAGACCGACGCCGTGTCCTGCTCGCTGATCCTGGACACGCAACCCCCGACGCCGCCCGGCAACCTGCGGGCCGAGGCCGAGGGGGCCGAGGAGGTCCGGCTCACCTGGAACGCTTCGCGGGACGAGGGCTCGGGCGTGAAGTCGTACACGGTCCTTCGCGACGGCATGGAGGTCGGCAAGACGCGGACCATCACCTTCGTCGACCGCACGGTGAAACTGGGCGGGGGGTACGTCTATTCCGTCACGGCGACCGACGGCGTGGAGCGGACGTCGGATCCCTCGCCGGGGGTCGCGGTGAAGGTCATGGGGCTTCCACCCGTGACGCCCTGCGCCCCCGCGCCCAACGACGGGGCCGAGGACTGCCCGACCGGCCTCACGCTCACCTGGACCGGCGGGGATCCGGACCGCGGGGACCAGGTGACGTACGACCTCTATCTCGGCCCGAATCCGTCCCCGCCGTTGCGCGCCTCGGGCCTCACGACGCCCTCGTTCCCCGTGTCGGACCTGAAGCCCTCGACGACCTATCACTGGCGCGTCGAGGCGAAGGACCTCCAGGGATTGAAGGCCAAGGGCCCGGCGTGGACCTTCACCACCGCCGAGAAGCCCAACACCACCCCGTCCGCCCACGTGGCCGCGACCCCCACCACCGGAAAGACCGGCACCGTGTTCCGCTTCGACGCCTCTGCGTCCAAGGACGCCGAGGACCCGGTCGCCCTCTTGAGGCTCCGGTGGGACCTCGACGGAGACGGGAAGCCGGACACCGAGTGGACCGGCACCAAGACCGTGGAGAAGACCTTTCCCGAGATCGGAAGCCACACGGTCACGGTCTTCGTCAAGGACCTGCAGGGCGCCGAAGCCAAGGCCTCCGCGCGCGTGGAAGTCGAGAACTCGGCCCCCGTCCTGTCCGGCGATCCCAAGCCCCTCAACGGCTCGATGGGCGAACCCGCGGACGTGGCGCTGGGCTGGACCTTCTCCGATCCCGATCCCGGCGACGCGATGACCTACGACGTCTACCTGGGCTCCGCCGAAGGCGACCTGCGCGCGGTGGCCCGCGGGATCGACGCGTCGACCTTCGCCCCCCCCGAGCCGCTCGACCGGGGCGAGGTGTACTACTGGCGGGTCAACGCCACCGACGGGCACGGGGCCACCACCCAGGGCCCGATCTGGAGCTTCGCCACGGCCAAGGGCGTGAAGAAGGAGCCCTTCCGCGCCGTGATCGCCTGGAAACCGAAAAAGGGAAAGACCATGACGCCGTTCCGGTTCGATGCCTCGGGCTCCACCGACCCCGAGGATCCGCCGGACGCGCTGAAGGTCCGCTGGGACTTCGACGGCGACGGCGAGCCCGACATGGACTGGACCACGAAGAAGACCGCCGTCAAGACGTTCGGCGAGGTGGGCGAGGCGAAGGTCACTCTCGAGGTCCTCAACACCCGCGGGGAGACCGCCACGGCCTCGGTGACGATCCCCGTCGAGAACACCGCGCCCGACTTCGTGGGCGAGCCCCGCCCCGGCAACGGCGCGGCCGGCGTCTCCCGGGACGCGGGACTCGCGTGGAACGTCTCCGATCCCGATCCGAAGGACAAGGTGGTCTTCGAGATCTTCCTCGGGCGCGCGGGCAAGCCGCTGGCATCCCTGGAACAGGGGCTCACCGAAAGCGCGTACCAGCCGAAGAAGGAACTCTCCCCCGGCGTCTACAACTGGAAGGTCAAGGCCGAGGACCGCTACGGCGGAAAGGCGGAAAGCCCCGTGTGGACCTTCAAGGTCAAGGAGCGGGACAACCGGCCGCCCCTCAGGCCCGTGGTGAAGGGCCCGGGCGAGGTGCGCGTGGGCGAGAGCGCCGGCTTCTCCGCACGCTCCCGCGACCTGGAGAAGGACCCCATCCGCATCCGTTTCGACTGGGGCGACGGCACGATCTCGCCGTGGAGCGAGACCGGGCCCGAGGGATCGGCGTCCCGCTCCCACATCTGGGCGCTGCAGGGAGAGTACGCCGTCACGGCGCAGGCCGCGGATGCGCTGGAGGCCGAGTCGCACTGGTCCCACGCCCGGACGGTCCGCGTCCTGCCCCCCGTGGAACCGGGCGACGAGGAGGACCTGTGGCACTGGGATCCCGTCGTGATGCGGGAGATGCCCGATCTGTTCACCCTGAAAGCGAGATACTGGTTCGCGAACCTCGGCGGCTCCGGCCAGTGGAAAGGCGTCGGCGACCCCCAGGCGGACCTGAGCTTCGGCCCGGATCTGGGCATCACGGAGCGCCAGGGCGCGCCCTGGGTCCACGCCGAGATCGGACAGTACATCTCCGGCGGACTGGAATACTTCATGCTCGCGTACGGCGGCGCCACCACCTTCGCCACGCCCAGCACGTTCGGCGGCACCACCTTTCCCGCCTCGACGGACGCGGACACCCTGTGCCGCATCCGCTTCGGCCAGATCTACGCCACGTTCAACCCCTATCTCGGCCATTACATCGGCGGCGGCGTGAAACTGGGCGCGGGCTACTTCTGGAACCGTACCTCGATCTCCGCGCCCTCCGTCGGCCCCCGCCGGGACGAGACGCTCGAGTTTCCCGTCCCCGTGCTCGGCGTGCGCCTCTACGGGACGGTGACCAAGTACTTCCGCGTCCACTTCGAGTTCAGCTACATCGAGGGGGGCCTGCAGGAGTTCGACCTGCGCTCCGGCCGCGTGATCGACGTGGCGGGGGACGTGACCTTCACCCCCGTGCACTTCATCGGCATCGCGCTGGGCTACCGCTATACGGGCATCAAGGCCCGCGTCCAGCACGGCACCGGCGTCTCCGACACCCAGCTGGACCTCACCCTCGACGGCATCCACCTCTCCGTCACCGCGCACTTCTAGTACATTGCCACACCTGAACTTCTCGGTTCAATGGAGCTGTTTTGGAGGGCGAGGGTCCTCCCGAGCCACGAGTTTCTGGCTCGCCGGGAGGCTCGCCCTCCAATCCGAACCGATAAGGATAGGTGTGGTGCGCTACTAGTGTGCACGTTGAAAACGCCGAAAATCCCAAAACAGCAGAGCCGCGCCACAGCGGGAGGATTCTCACCGCCAAGGACGCCGGCGCACGCGGAACCGGGGCCGGCCGGGGAAACACGCTTGCTCTTTGTGGGAGGCGTGTGTCCCGGGTCACGCAGGCTTTCGGCCCGGGACCACGGCGATGCTGCGGGCGCGCCCGCGGGTGGCTCGCAGGGCAACCTTCTACAATCCCTCTCCGTTCCCGCTCCTAACGTCCTGCGCTCACCGCTTCACCGGCTGGTAGACGTTGATCGCGCTCAGCGCGTCCGTCAGGCTTCCCGCCGTCCGGCCGCCGAAGAGCAGCGCCCGTTGCGTCATCTCCTCGAAGATGCAGGAGGCCCCCGCCCGCCCCGCCAGGGTTTTTCCCACGAGTCCTTGTTCCAGGTAGGCCCCCGAGACGTCGCTCAGACTCTTGTAGCGCCACAGATCCGCGAGCGGGGCGCCGCCCCCGTCGCCCCCGAAGACGAAGAAGCCGGCCTGGAACGGGCGCAGGAAGCCGGAAGCGTCACACCGGGGATCGGGAAGCGCGCCGGAAGCGGGCAGGGGGACCCAGGTGAGCACGGTGCCGCTGTTCACGAGCATGAAGGCGTCGTTCAGCGGCCCGGACCCGTTCTCCCCCCCGAAGACGATCAGGTGGGCCCCGTCGGCCATGAAGCTGGTCATGCCCGCGCGGGGGGCCGGCGGATCGGAGCCCACGTAGCCCGGCGCGAGCAGCTCCCAGTTCCACCCGGACGCCTCGAGATTGAGCGCCCACACCTCCCCGCTGTAGACGCCGGGCGCGGTCTCGCCTCCGTAGACCAGGAGCCGGGCGTGGTTCACGTCGAAACCGAACGCGAACCGCGCGCGTCCGCTCGGCGGCGTGCCCGAGATCGAGCCCGTCTGGTTCGACCAGGTCCAGTGGGTCCCCGTGGTGTGCGCGAGGATCCAGACGTCCTGGAAGTACTGGGTCGCGTTCTTGCCGCCGAACATGAACATCGTCGTCTGGGCCGCCGCAGGATGCAGGACGAGCCCGTGCCAGGCGCGACGGGCCGGGAGGGGTGGCGCGCCTCCGTTCTGGACGGCCCAGGTCTCGGAGCCCTCCTCGGACATCTTGTCCAGGGCCCAGATCTCGCTGTGGTACAGAGACCCGTCGTACCCGCCCACCACGATCATCCGGTCCTTCGGGAGGTCCGCGACGGCCGCGTGCCCTTCGCGCGCGGAGGGCGTGGAGGCGCCTCCCGGCGAGAGGTTCCAGGCGTAGGCGGGGGGATCGGGAGCGGGCGCGGCCAGCGAGTGGGTCTCCGCGAGCGGGGCGAGGGAGACCGTCGCGCCGCCGAAGCCGAACGCCTTCAGCGTGCGCGGATCGCGGACGAGGGAGGCGAAGGCGCGCGGCGCGGGAGGCGCGCCGAACGGGTCCAGCTCGACCCACACGCCCCGGGCGGACCCGCGTTGGGTGTGGCCGTTCAGGTAGAGGGCCCAGACGTCCTGGAAGTTGCTGCTCGAGGTCGGCCCCCCCTGGCCCCCGAAGAAGACGGCGCGGTGGTTGGGGGCGTCGTAGTACCCCGAGGCGCCGCTTCGGGCGCCGGGGCCCGGGGAGGAGGTCTTCAGCCGGGTCCAGAAGACGGTGCCGGAAAGACCCATGTGGAGGAGCCACACGTCGGAGGATTTCTGGCCGTTGTCGTCCTCGCCCCCGAAGAGGACCATGCACCGACCTTCGGGATCGTAGACGGCGCAGGCGTTCTTGAGGGGCCCGGGCGATCCGCCGGCGCCGACGAGGAGGACGGACCAGTCACCGCCCGTCAGGTCGAACGCCTCCAGGGAGGAGACGACGCCGGAGCTGTTCTCCCCCCCGTAGACGACGAGCCGGTGGTTCAGCGGGTCGTAGCACCCGGCGGCGCCTGCCCGCGCCGTGGCGGTGGTGGACGGCGAGAAGCCGGACCAGGTGAAAGCCGACCCGTTGTGGGAGATCGCGTGCAACGCGTTCGAGAAGCTGTTCCCGCCCTGGTCCCCGCCGAAGAGGAGGATCCGCCGTTCCACCGGGTCGGTGACCATGAGATGCCCGGCGACGGACCCCGGCCCCGGAATCATCCCGCCGATCGTCTCCGAGACCCAGCTGCAGTCCGACGGATCCATGGACCAGGGCGCCTCGACGATGCCGCCCGCGGTGCGGCCACCGTGGAGAAGGAGCCTTCCGGATCGCGGATCGAAGGCGGCGGCGTGCCCCCAGCGGGCTTCCGGTTCCGGCGTGACCATGCTCGGGGGGCGGACCCACCAGCCGGCTTCCACCTCCAGCGACCGGAGCGGGAGGTCCAGCGCCGCCTGGTTGAGGTTGAGTCCCGGCCTGTCCGCGGCGCCGCCGTAGAGGACCATCCGCTGGTTGACGGGGTCGTAGAGACCGCCGGCTCCCCACAACCCGGGCATGTCCTTGATCTGGAGGCCGTACCAGTGCGACGTCCCCCCCTCGACCTCGCACGCCCAGGCGTTGCCGTAGATCAGGTCCTGGAGCGCCCAGCGAAGGCGTCCTCCCCCCACGATCAGCCTCCCGGTGCAGGGATCGAAGGCGCAGGCGGCCTCGCCGCGCGCCCCCGGTCGCGGTTCGCCCGCCGCCGGCGTGATATCGTGCCACTCGCCGTCGTCCCCCACCCCCGTGTCGGCGAGGTCGAGAAGGAAGGTCTCGCTCGTGGAGGCCGGGTTGGCGACGCCCGTGTGGCCGCCGAAGACGACGACGTGGTTCCGGCGCGGGTTGAACGCGGCCGCCGCTCCCCATCGCGCGGTGAAAGCGGTGCCCAGGTTCTGCAGCTCGTTCCAGGAAGGCGTCGCGCCCGGCGACAGGTCCAGCGCCCACACCTCGTCGGTGTCCGTCGTGCCGTTCCGGCCCCCGATGACGATCATCCGCTTGCCGATGTCGTCGTAGACCGCGCTGCACCCGTGGCGGGGCGTCGGCGACGTCCCGGCGGACGGTGTGAGGTCGGACCACGTGGGGCGCGACGTCCCCGAGAGGTCGAGCGCCCAGACCTCGTTGGAATCCGTCGACCCGGAAACCCCTCCGAAGATCACGATGCGGTGGTTCAGGGGATCCCAGACGGCGGAGGACGCCCTCCGGCCGCTCGACGGGCCTCCGAGGGTCGGCGTGATGTCTTCCCACCACCCCATGCCGTCGCCTCGCAGCCGGAGCGCCACCACGCGGTTGAGGTCCGTCGACCCGTCGTGGCCGCCGTAGGCGACGAGCCGGCGGAAGCGCGCATCGACGGCGACGGCGGCGTGGCGCCTTCCCGGAGGCAGGCCGCCGCTCGCGAGCCGGGCGTCGGAGAGATGCCATTCCTTGGCATAGATCATCTCGGCCGCGCCCGCGGACAGGGGCGAGGCGTTCCCGAACTCGTCCAGGATCTTCAAGGCGAAGTAGTACTTCCGCCCCTCCACGAAGGCGGGGAGGAGCACCTCCCGCGTTTCGAGCTGGCCCGGCGACTGCGGCGTCCAGGGGGCGTTCACCTTCGTGACGGGGTCGGACGCGTCGAAGTCCGCGTCCGAGAGGATGGGCGAGGAGGCGTACCGGACGTCGTAGGCGGTCACGTCCCCCGACGCCGGCTGGAGGCCGTCGTCGGCGCTGGTCCGCCATCGGAGGGCCACCGCGCCGCGCTGGGCGCCCGGCAGGGCCCGAAGGTCCCGCGCGGCGCCCGGCGCGAAGGCGTCGAAGCCCACCACGTTGGACAGGGGCGAGACCAGACCCTCGTCGTCGGTGGTCTTGAGGGCGAAGAAATAGCTGTCCATCGTGGTGAGCGTGAAGGTCTCGCTTTCCGGCGTGCCGGCGATCCCCGGGGGACCGCTCCAGTCGAGCGTGGTCCACGCGAAGCTCCAGTTCGACTCGGTGAGGGGGGCGTCGTAGAAGCGGAGGTCGTAGGACTGGGCGGTGCCCTGGATCCCGTTGTCGCCGGGCGCCGTGAAGGAGACGGTGACGTCGTCGCCTCCGGCGCGGGCCACCTGCAGATCCGTAACGACCGCCGGGGCGATCGTGTCCACGTACGTGAAGCCGGAAGCGAGGACCGCCTCGCTTCCGTCGGGATGGACCACCTTCACTTCCACCGCCACCGGGGAGGCGCCGGCCGTGTCGTACGGCGGCGTGACGGTCTCGATCAGCCACGCGTTGCAGACGGTCACGCTCGTCGCCTCCTCGGTGCCGAAGAAGACCCGCGCCCCGTCCCGGAAGCGCTTCCCGCTGATCGTGATCGCCCGCCCGCCGATCTCCTGGCCCTCGTCCGCGCTCAGGGACTCGATGACGGGCGGCAGGACCTCCTCGTCGTCGTCGCCTGCGGAGGCGTCGTAGAGGAGGTAGCCGCCGGCCGCGGCCGCGCCCCACCATACCAGGCCGCACCCGGAAAGGACGGGGGCCAGCAGGAGAAGCGAAAGGAGCGAAAGCCTGGCAGGCCGCGTCTCGATGATCATGGCGGGCTCCTTTGAAAGGTCCGGACCTCTTCCTCGTCACCGCGGGATCCCGGGGCTCGTCGAAACGCCTGGGCCCGAGGGGGAGGGACCCGGAAGGCGATGCCGATCCATTGTAACACCCGAGGGCCCGGACCATGAAGCGCGGGCCGGAACGAGCGTTTCGCGCTGCAGATAAGTCGTGGTCCTCCCTTCCTTTTCGTAGCTCCCCTTCATGGAAATACCCCAGGGTGGACCTCGAATTCCAGGTCCTCAGAGGGGTGCACGGGTTTTTTCGGGACATTTCACCCCCGACCCATGGCAGGAGTGCAAGGGGGCTGCAGATTTTCGCATTGTCTGTAACCCGTAACCCGTAACCTGTGTGGCCGTGCTTTGCCACAATCGGATACTGGCAGCCCACAGCATGAACAGGTTACGGGTTACGGGTTACAAACAACCCAGATCCAACAAACCGGCGGCCGGGATGATCCGGCAGGTCCGGCGGAATCGGCGGCCTACCCCCGGGCTGACACCCGGGGCTGGTCATGTGCCCGGTTGTACAACCGGACCGGATCCGGGGTTGTTCTGACGACCTGTTCATGCCCCACAGAACTACGGATCAGGGGAATCCGTTTGCCGGCGTAGCCGGCATCAGGGTGATCAGGGGATGCTACCATCTACAATCCCGCTCCTCCGGCTGAAATCTGATATCCCCGCCCGTCTCGCCTCGAACGCCGGCCCGTGGAGACGTAGCCTCCTACCGCCGCGCCGGACGCTGCAGGTTCACGAGGTAGGTGTCGCTCGTCATGCCGGTCCCGTCCCGGCCCCCGAAGAGGATGGCGCGCTGGTTGCGCTCGTCGTAGACCACGCTCGCCCCGGCGAGGCCCTGGGCCGGGAAGGTCCCCGCCAGCGAAACCGGCGTGAACGCGCCCTCGTCGGTGCCCTGGAGACGGTAGGTCCAGAAGTCGCGGATCAACGACCCGTCGTATCCCCCCAGGATGAAGCCGCCCGGCATCCCGGGCGGCGCGAAGGCCTGGGCGCCCCACCGCGCGGGGGGACGCGTGCCCGCGTCGGGAAGGCGGCTCCATGACCACTGCTCCTGGCCCGCGAAGTTCTGCACCGTGAGCAGCCAGAGATCGTTCAGCGCGGTGCCCGTGTCGTCCTGGCCCCCGAACAGGACGAACTTGCTCTCGTCGATCATCACGACCGAGGAGTTCTTGCGCGCGCACGGATTGTCCACGGAAACGGGCGTGATCTTCCGCCAGGCGATGTCGACGCTGGGCCCGGCCTGGATCTGGATGGTGAGGGTCCACAGCTCGTCGATGACGCCCGAGGGCGTCTCCCCGCCGAACATCACCAGACGCATGTTCGGAAGATCCATGCCGGACCCGAACCAGGCCCGCCCCTCCGCCGGCGCGCCCGAGACGTTGTAGCCGAAGCTCGGGTTCCAGGTCCAGTTCCCGGTACCCGGATCGTAGAGGAGCAGGTGCACGTCCTTGAAGTAGTGGCTGGCGCCGTCGGCCCCGCCCACGACGAACGAGTAGGTCCCCGGCGTGAAGGGAAGGGTGAAGGCGCCGTGCCCCGCCCGCGGCGACGGCGGCGTCCCGAAGAGCTTCTTCCCGGGGTCGGTCGTCTTCGGCGTGTACCACGTCTCGTTTCCGGGGGTGGCGGCGTCCCGGAGCACGTGGAGGTCCTGGCGGTAGGTCGAGAGATCCTCCCGGCCCCCGAACACGATCATCTGGTTCTCCACCTTGTCCATCACGGCGCTGTGCCCTTCCCGGGGGGAAGGGGCGCCCGCCAGCGAGGGGTGCAGCGCGTGCGCCCCGGCTTCCGCTTCCGGGGCGACAAGGGCGTGCGTGTCCGCCCGGTAGGCCGGCGTTCCCCCCGTCTCCCCCCCGAAGCTCACGAGCGCCAGGGAATCCGGGTTCTTCGCCAGCGCCGCGAAGGACCGGCCCGCCGGCCCGGTCCCCGGCGGGGCGAGCTTCACCCATGCACCGGTGGCCCGGCCCGGTTGCGCGTGCCCGTTCAGGTAGAGCGCCCAGACGTCGTCGAAGTAGGGCTTGGGCAGGCCCGAGCCCTCCCCGCCGAAGACGACCATCCGGTGCTTCTGCGGCTCGAACGCGCAGACGGCGCCCTTGCGCGCGGGGGGCGCCGTCGCGTTCGTGGTCACCTTCGTCCACGACTCGTTGCCGGGATCCGACACGTGGAGAAGCCACGTATCGTTGCTCAGCCCCCCCACGTCCTTCTCGCCGCCGAACAGCACCATGCATTCCCCTTCCGGATCGAAGCAGGCGCAGGCGGCGGACAGGGCGGGCGGCGTCGTGCCCGTGGGAGAAGGCGATGACCAAGAGATGGGGTTCTGCTTAAGATCCAATATTTCCAAATTAGCTAAAATATCAGTAGAAAGATTGCCATTTCTTCCTCCATAAATAATTATTCTATGATTTAATTCGTCATAACATCCTGCTGCATTTTCTCTTTTTGTGGAGGTGCCACTAAAACCTAAAAATGTCCATGGAGTTCCAGAACTTGAGTCATATTCCCATATGTCATTTGAATATGAATACTGAGGAATTGTTGAATCATATTCATGCCCTCCGATTAGAAAAGCACGACGATTATATGGATCTTTAAACATTAAATGTCCGCGTCTTGGTAATGGACCTGAAATTGAACGTTTATTCCATGTACTTGTCTGTAAATTAAATTCCCACGTATCAGATAAATACCCAGTACTGTCCTCCCCTCCGAACATGACGATCTTGTTCGATCCCGGGTCATACGCCATGGCGTGCCTGGAGCGGCCCAGCCCGGTCTGCGCCGCGCCGGAGTCGAGGAGCGTCCATCCCCTCTCGATCTCGAGCGTTTGCATGGGCAACGAGACGCCGTGGACGTTGTGGCTCGTTCCCGCGCCGTTCTTCGCGCCGAAGGCGTAGACCATGCGGCGGTTGATGTCGTCGAAGCCGCCGGACGCGCCCCAGAGAGGCCCGCTGAAGTAGGCGCCGGAAGCGAGTTCGAACCATCCTCCGCCGGCGCCGAACTGGAAGACCCACGCGTCGGTGTGGGAGGTGGGCGTGGTTGCGGTGAATTCCCGGCCGCCGGCGACGATGAGCCGGCGGTTGCAGGGGTCGAAGCCGAAGGCCATCTGGCCGCGTCGCGCGGGCAGGGGGGAGGTCCCGGGGATGGTGAGGTTCATCCAGGTGGGCGGGGAGGTATTGAAGTTCAGCGTCTGGATGCCCCGGAGGGAGCTGGTCGCGTCGTGGTGGCCGCCGAAGACGAGGAAGCGGTTCTGCCACGGCAGGAAGGCCGGGGCGGCGCCCCAGCGTGCGGTCATGGAGCCGGTGGTGGTCATGGCGCCGGTGATCCACGAGGGGGTGGCGCCGGCGGGCAGGTCCAGCTCGTGGACGTCGTCCAGCACGTTGGTCCCGTCGGTTCCGCCGGCCACGATCATCCGCCGCCGGAAGGGGTTGTAGGCGGCGGCGGCATGCCGCCGCGCGGAGGGGGCGTCGGTCGCGTCGACGAGATGCCAGGTGCCCTGGGGCCCCCCCGAGAAGTCGAGGTAGTGCGTATCGTTCGCGGCTCCGGAGGAGGTGGTGCCGCCGAAGATGACCATGCGGTGGTTCAGGGGATCCCAGACGGCGCTGGCACCGTAGCGTCCGGAGGCAGGCTCGTCGGCCGCGGTGCCGACGGTGGGGACCAGGGTCTGCCACACGCCCATGCCGTTTCCCTTGAGGTTGAGCGTGACGATGTCGTTGCGGAAGTTCGACCCGTCCCAGCCGCCGTAGGCGACGAGGCGCTGGTGGAGGGGGTCGTAGACGACGGCGGCGTCGCGGCGGGAGGAGGGCAGGGGCCCGCCGTCGGCGATGAGCAGGCGCAGGGTATGGGCGGTCTCGCAGGCGCCGTTGGAGAGGGTCGATCGGTTGCCCACCTCGTCCTCGACCTTCACGGCGAAGTAGTACTTGGAGCCCTCGTTGCAGACGGGCAGGACGACGGCGCGGGATTCGGTGGCACCGGGATTCTGCGGGGGGACGCCGGCGACGGCGGGTTCGGCGATCCGCGCGGCGTCGAAGCCGGCCTCGTCGAGGATGGGCGTGGAGGCGTAGCGGTAGACGTAGGCGGTGGCGTCGCCGGAGGCGCCGTCGTCGCCCGTGGCGGTGAACCGCAGGAGGACCTGTTTCCTTCCGGAAGCGGGGCGGGCCTCGAGGTCGGTGACGGGGTCGGGCGGATAGGGGTCGAACGGTGCGGCATTGGAGAGCAGGGAGACGTTGCCGGCGTCGTCGGTGGTCTTGAGGGCGAAGAACCGCTCGTTTCCGGTTCCCTGCCAGGCGCAGCTCAGCGTCTCGCTTTCGGCCGAACCGCCGGCCTTCGGGGAGGCGGGCCAGGCGACCGTGTTGCCGGAGGCGGCGCTCCACTCGGCCTCGGAGTCGATGGGGTTCACGTAGTAGCGGAGCTCGTAGGAGGCGGCGGTCCCCGAGGGCCCGTTGTCGCCCGGCGCGGTGAAGCTCACCACGATCTCGCCCGTGTTGCCCGGAACCACCGCGAGGTCCGAAACGGCGGCCGGGGCGAGCGTGTCCACGTAGGTGTAGGCGCCGGCCAGGGTGCCTTCACGGCCGTCGGGGTTTTGCACCCGCACGTCCACCACGGCCTGTCCCGCGGCCCCCGTGTCGTAGGCGGGCGTGACCGCCTGGAGCATGAACGCGTTGACGAGGGTGACGCTCGCGGCTTCCGCCGTGCCGAAGAAGAGGCGGCACCCGCTCTCGAAGTGCTTCCCGTTCACCGTGACGGCCTGGCCGCCGATTTCCTCGCCCTGGTCCTGGCTGACGGAGGAGACGACGGGGGAGGGGATGTCTTCCTCGTCGTCCTCGTCGACGGAGCTGTCGTAGGCGAAGTAGCCGGCGCCGGCCGCGGCGCCCCACCAGACGAGGCCGCAACCGCCGAGGGCGACGGCGCCGCACAGCAGGGCCGCGAGGAAAAGGAGGTTTCTGCCATCGGGACGGATCATGTTCACCCTCCGTTTTCTGCCGGTCGGACTCAGGGGTCCACGCGCCCGGCGCGGGACGGTACGTGGATGCCTTGTGGAGATCTTCGCCCGCGGGGGCCGGGCGATCAAGGGAGAGCTTCCATTCGCCATTATAACCCTCATCGTGCAAAAATTTCACGGTTTTTAGCAACCGTTCATCCCTCGATGCCTGGATCCCCTTCCGGCTTCAGCGCCTGGAGGCACTTGCGCCCCCGTTGGATGATTTTGAGCACCTCGCGGTCCTTCAGCCCGTAGCGCAGGCGCCGGCCGACCTTCACCCTCTTCATGATCCCCCACGCGTCGAGACGGTTCGTGTACTTGGAGATGGTGGCGGGGGACCGGCCGAGTTTCTCGGCCAGACCCGGCATGGAATGATGCCGGAAGCCGACCTGTTCGATCAGCTCCAGCACGACGGGATTGGCGAGAAGAGAGAAGAAACCGGACAGACCGCGATCGTCGTCGGACGTACTCATGGCGACAAACCTCCCTTGAAAAAACAGTCCTCGCGAGTCGACGCTTCCGTGGCGCGGACATTCTACGTACGCGGAGGAAGCGGGTCCAGGGCGCTCCCCGCGCGAGCCGCGCGGCCCCGGATCAGCCCGCCCGGGTGCGGACGAAGCGGCGCACATGGCGGATGAGGTTCAGGACTTTCCACTCCCGCAGGCAGTAGTGGAGCCGGCGGCCGATCCGGACCTTGTCGAGGACGCCCGCATCGTGGAGCTTCGTGGTGCGCTTGCACACGCAGGGTTTGCTCGTCTCGAGCGTCTGGGCCAGTTCGGAGAGGGTGTAGTACCGTTGTCCCAGGCAACGGACCACTTCCATCGCCACCGGATGGCTCAGGAGCCGGAAGAACCGCGCCAGTTCGTCGTGCCTGCCGTTCGTACCCATGGAAAAACCCTTTCATCCCAGGGGCGTTCCGGCGTGCAGGGACCGTTCCGTGCAATGGATATTCTATGGGGAGGGAGGAGCCGGGCCAGGAAAAATCATAAAAATCCCCAGAGCCTGCAAGTGGATCAGGATCCAGGGATCAGGTAGATCCGTCTGCCGCGAAGCGGCATCAGGTGAGTCAGGATCCTAGCCCGGATTATTCATGAAAACTACTGCGGTCGCCGCAAGCACATGATCTGCTTCGTCGCTGCGACGATTCCGGCCCTCACGTGGCGCTTTGGCCACGCTCCGGACCGGAATCGTCT
>Ga0180432_10001793_pt1 | contig 33234 bp, 25 predicted proteins | sample SS_ome_10_FD_132414 | JGI IMG/M metagenome (GOLD analysis project Ga0180432, IMG submission 132414) | Hypersaline lake sediment archaeal communities from the Salton Sea, California, USA - SS_1_MS_2 metaG | ecosystem: Environmental > Aquatic > Non-marine Saline and Alkaline > Hypersaline >... | reverse complement strand
TGATTAGTTTCCCTGTTTATGTCAATAAAATCAAACGTTATAAGGTAAATATTAAAATATATTAGAGAAACGCTTGACATAGATTTAAATAAAAGTAAAATACAGTATTTTCAATTAAGAGCGTGTCTTAAGCTTAGTTATTGAAAGATTTTAAGTTTCGTTTTTTCAAGGGCTAACGTGGTGTAGAGAAAGACGCAAAGCTCATTGGTATTACAAAAGCGGCGAACACCAAATCATTGTATAATGTTATGTAAGCCTTTTTTTAATAGTAGGTTAGAGTTCGATGAGTTCTGGCGTAAAGATAGCGATAGCGGGCAAGGGAGGAGTAGGCAAGACCACAGTCTGTGCGGTCTGGGCACAGTTGTTTGCTGAGGGTGGATTTGATGTTTTGGCTATAGACGCCGACCCGAACAGCAATCTTGCATCAGCTTTTGGGGTATCTTCAGAGCAAAGCCCACAGCCCCTTATCCAAATGAAGCAACTGATATGCGAACGCACCGGTACAGGGAAAGACTCTGTAGGGGCGTATTTCAGGTTAAATCCTAAAGTTAGTGATTTGGCAGAGGAATACTGGCTTGAGGTTAAAGGCTTGAAATTGCTGGTCTTAGGGGGTATTAGCCAGGCCGGAGCAGGTTGTGCCTGCCCGGAAGGAGCGTTTTTGAAGGCTCTGCTTACACATACCATACTGCAACGCCAGGAGGTTGTACTGGTTGATTTGGCTGCCGGAGTCGAATTTATGGGCAGAGCCAGCATTCAGGGTATTGATGCGCTTGTAGTGGTTGTTGAACCCGGCAGCAGAAGCATTGAGACTGCTATAAATATAGCGAAAATGAGCAAAGAACTTGGAATAAAGCACATTGCAGCATTCGCAAATAAGATTACAGACACATCTCAGGCCCAAACGATTAAGTCTGCACTGTCAGATATGGCCATTCTTGCCAACATTGAATATAGTCCTGCTGTCCAGCAGGCAGACCTTGAAGTAAAACCGGTTTATCAGGCTGATACAGAACTGGTGAGCACATTAAAACAGGCCAAAGATAAACTTGTGGATTTAATCAGCACGGAGGAAAAAGCAGTAAATTAAGCTGATGATATGTGAATGAAGAGATTAAAACAAAACGTTTGTTGGAAAAGTAGAGAAACTGTAATGCTTGTTTCAAGCAGAAGTTAGCTTTAATGAGGAATTGTTATGGATGAAACAAAACGTAGTCTGGACAAGGCGTCGCAGGAAATGATAGCTCATATGGCCAATGCCGGCCAGCAGAATGCATGGGACAGGCTCGACGCCCAGTCGCCGCAGTGCGGATTTGGAAAGCAAGGTATTTGCTGCCGAATTTGTTCGATGGGGCCGTGTCGAATTTCTAAAAAAGCACCGAAGGGTATTTGTGGTGCCAATGCAGATACGATTGCAGCAAGAAACCTGATACGAATGGTTGCCGGCGGCGCCGCTGCACATTCCGACCATGGCCGTGGTATAGCACACACTCTCAGGATGGTGGTTGAGAGTGATAGTTGCGATTATATGATAAAGAATGAGCGCAAATTGAAGGAAGTTGCTGCAAGATACGGTATTGAGACAAAGAACAGGCAAATAAAGGATATTGCCGGTGATTTGTCTGATGCGGTAATGAATGAATTTGGCAGGCACGAGGGAACACTTACCAGTGTGGCTGCTTATGCACCGCCGGCTCGGCAGAAGGTATGGAAGGAATTTGGCGTAACACCGCGCGCTGTTGACCGTGAAATTGTTGAGATTATGCACAGGACTCATATAGGTGTAGGTGCGGACTACAGGAATCTTCTAAAGCAGGGTATTCGGGCGTCCCTGGCGGATGGATGGGGCGGGTCGCTTATAGCAACCGAGCTTTCGGATATATTGTTCGGCGACCCTGAGCCAATTCGGTTCGGTTCCAATCTTGGTGTACTGGATGACAAACAGGTCAATATAATTGTGCACGGACACGACCCTACACTGTCAGATATAATAGTGGGCGTGTCACAGGAACCCGGATTTATAAAAATGGCCAAGGAAAAAGGTGCCGAAGGCATCAACATTGCCGGTATGTGTTGCACTGCTAATGAAATACTGATGCGTCATGGAATACCGGTTGCTGGTAATTTCCTTCAGCAGGAATTGGCAATAACGACCGGTGTGGTGGAGGTTATGCTGGTGGATGTACAATGTATTATGCCCGCCCTTGGGTCGCTTGCCGACTGCTTCCATACGAAGCTGATTACCACCTCGCCCAAGTGCAAAATCCCACAGGCAGAACATATCGAATTTAATGAAGACAAAGCCGTGGAAACCGCACGTCAAATTATCAATATCGGTATTGAGAATTTTGAGAACAGAAGTGGCAAGGTCAGGATTCCGCAGGTCAGCGAACGCGGAATCGCAGGTTTTACAACCGAGAATGTTTTTTACCAGCTTGGCGGTCGATTTCGCGGTAGTTACCGGCCGCTGAATGATGGTATTATTTCAGGACGCCTCAAGGGGGCCGCGGGAGTTGTGGGCTGCAACAATCCGAAACAGACCCACGATTATGGTCATCTTGAAATGATAAAAGAACTTATCAAAAATGATGTTCTAGTTGTAAGCACCGGCTGCAGCGCGATTGCCGCGGCTAAGGCAGGGTTGATGAGGCCAGATGTAATCGGCAAATACTGCGGCAAAGGACTGCGGGAAATATGTGAGGCAGTGGGCATACCGCCGGTACTGCACGTCGGCTCCTGTGTGGATAACAGCAGGATTTTAACAATCCTCGCAAACACAGTTGCCGAAGGCGGACTTGGTGATGATATCGCAGATTTACCTGTCGCCGGCGCCGCACCCGAATGGATGTCGGAAAAAGCGGTCTCCATAGGCATGTATTTTGTGGCTTCCGGGGTCTTTACTGTTATCGCCGAGCCCCTGCCCGTTCTCGGCTCTGAAAACCTGACTCGGTATTTAACCGAGGAGATGGAAAAAGATATAGGCGGTAAATGGGCCTTCGAGCGGGACCCCATCAAGGCCGCCGGTATGATGATTGAACATATCGAAAGTAAGCGTCAGGCACTGGGTATTGACGTAAAGAAAGAACGCAAGCTCTATGATATGGAAGACCGGCGTGCATTAAGTATAGAATGATATAAAGAATTATTGAAAGATAATATATAGAATATAAAAGAAAGCAGGTTAAGCTATGTCAAAAATAATTGCATCAGCAGCCATACGCGGTTCCCATAAGATAGTTAAGGAGGCCGAAGACATATTGTCGCGTGCCATAAAGGAAAAAGGCAAAGATTGTCCTGTTGCGTTCCCGAACACCGGCTATTACATGCCGATTATTTATTCGATGACCGGTCGAGTCGTAGAGAAATTGTCAGATTTCGAAGATGTAATGACCGAAGAAATCAAACCTTTGCTACCGGAATTAGTTGACGATGAGTTGTGGATTCCTTATCTGGGGCCTGCCCTTGATGCGGGTATGGCAACACTGTTTGCAGAAGAGATTATAGAGGCCTGCAAGTATGTGATTGGCCCCAATCCGGTTGATGGTATTTGGCTTGGTGCTGCCGATGATGCAATTCTGCGCGAGCGTGGCATTCAGTTTGTTGACGGCACGGCCCCGGGTTTCGCCGCGATAGCAGGTGCCGCACCTGATGTTGAAACAGCGGTTGATATCGCTCGTAAGCTCCAGGAACGATGCCTGTACGTTTTTATGTCTGCGCATAATAACGGCACAACGTTCTCTGAGCAGCTTGTCGAGGGCGGTGTGCAGTTGGGCTGGGAAACCCGACTGGTACCTTTCGGCAGAGAAATTACCTCGGCTATATATTCCCTCGGCTTTGCCAGCAGGGCGGCTCTTAGCTTTGGTGGTGTTCAAGCCGGTGATTTTCGGAGAAACCTGCTGTATAATAAAAACAGAATCTTCGCCTTTGTTATGGCCCTTGGCGAAGTTACCGACGAATGGTACGCAACCGCCGCAGGTGCGATTAATTACGGCTTCCCTGTCATTGCAGACTCGGACATCCCTGAGATTTTACCCACCGGTATATGCACCTATGAGCACGTTGTTTCCGATGTTCCGTATAACCAAATCGTGGAGAAATGTATCGAGGTTCGTGGTCTGAAAATAAAAATCTCTGAGATTCCGATTCCAGTTGCCTGCAGTCCGGCATTCGAAGGTGAGCGCATCCGCAAGGAAGATATGTACTGTGAGTTTGGCGGCCAAAGAACACCGGCCTTCGAATGGCTTAGGATGCGGGATATCAGCGAGGTCGAAGACGGCAGCGTGAAACTAAATGGCCCTGATGTCGATACGCTTGAGCCGGGCGGGCAAATGCCGCTGGGAATTATTATTGAAGTGGCTGGAAGAAAAATGCAGTCCGATTTCGAGCCGGTTCTCGAAAGGCAGGTCCATACTTTTATCAACGAAGCGCAGGGTATCTGGCATATGGGCCAGCGAGACATCAGTTGGCTGCGAATTAGTAAAGACGCCTTCGAGGCCGGATTTAGACTCGAACATATTGGTAAACTTCTTCATGCGATGTTTCACGAGCAGTATTCTAACATTATCGACAAAGTCCAGGTCAAGATCTATACCGTTGAGGACGAGGTGCAAAAGCTTGGCGAAATGGCGCGTAAGGTATATGCCGAACGTGACAAACGCCTTGCTGGTATGACAGATGAAGATATCGAAACTTATTATTCCTGCACACTTTGTCAAAGTTTCGCTCCGAACCATGTTTGTGTGGTTTCGCCGGAAAGGCCCGGTTTGTGTGGGGCTTATAGCTGGCTGGACTGCAGGGCGGCGTATGAGATAACCCCAACAGGCCCAAACCAGCCTATCGATAAGGGAAATTGTATTGATGAAACTATCGGGCAGTGGGATAAAGTAAATGATTTTGTACTCAAGGCCAGTGGCGGCAATATCGAGCGAATGAGCCAGTATAGTATGATTTTTGACCCAATGACCTCCTGTGGATGCTTCGAATGTATCGCAGCGGTACTGCCTTCGACCGGCGGAATAATGATAGTCAACCGTGAGTTTACCGAGATGGCTCCCTGTGGAATGAAGTTTTCAACGCTGGCCGGTACCGTCGGCGGCGGAAACCAGACGCCCGGCTTCATCGGGCACTCGAAGCACTATATAAACTCAAGAAAATTTATTGCAGCCGAAGGTGGAATCAAAAGAATTGTGTGGATGCCAAGCATGCTCAAAGAGGAAATTAAAGATACTTTTATCAAAAGGGCTCAAGAATTCGAACTTGGTGGCGAAGAGTTCCTCAACAAGATTGCCGACGAAACCATAGCTACTACGGAAGAGGAAGTTTTAGAGTTTATCACCAAGGCCGGACATCCTGTAATCGCCATGGAGCCTATGTTTTAAAAGCTTAAAGTGTATTGCCCAAAAAGTGGAGCAGGATACGAAATATGAATTTTGTGAAAAAATTACTACAGTAAAGGATAAAAATTATGGCGCTAACAGGATTAGATATTTTCAAACTCCTACCAAAGACCAACTGTAAGAAGTGTGGTATGCCTACTTGTCTGGCCTTTGCTATGCAGCTTGCCCAAAAACGTGCTAAACTGGACGATTGCCCTGATGTTTCCGAGGAAGCCAAACAAAAACTTGCTGCCGCCGCCGCACCGCCTATCTGCAAAGTGAGCTTCGGCAGTGGTGATAATCAGGTGCAGGTCGGTCAGGAGACGGTGATGTTTCGACACGAAGAAAAGTTTCACAATCCCACGGTTTTGGCCGTTACGGTCTCGGACAAACTGGCTGGCGAGGACTTAAAACAAAGAATTGAGACTGTGAATTCGCTTCAGTTTGAGCGGGTCGGGACTAAACTCGGTGTTAATGCCATAGCAGTTATTAACGAGAGCGGTTCGGCCGATACCTTTGCTCAGGCGGCTGCTGCAGTAAAAGAATCGAGCAGCCTTGCGATGATTCTGGTAACCCAATCACCGGAAGCGATGGCTGCGGCAGTGGGCAAAACCGCAGAAGCTGTACCTCTGCTTGCACATGCTTCGGGCGATACTGCCGAAGCGATGGCAAAAATTGCTAAAGAAAATAACTGCCCAATTGTGGCAAAGGCCGAATCCATTGAGGAACTTGCTGAGCTTACTGAAAAAATTAAGGCCCAGGGAGTTGAGGATATTGTATTATACCTTGAGGCTCCGACTATGCGAGAGCAGTTATATGGCCTCTCGAAGATACGGGCACTGGCCCTGAAAAAGACCTTCAGACCGTTAGGTTACCCGACGCTTTCATTTGTTACCGATAGTGATGATGATGCACAGTTAGCCACGGCAATAGGTTTGGTTTGTAAGTATGCCTCTATTGTGGTAGTCGATACTGTAAAAGAATATGCTCTGTTGCCTATGCTTACCACGATGATGAATGTTTTCAGCGATCCGCAGAAGCCTGTCCAGGTGGAGCCGAAAATATATTCTATCGGCGAGCCTGATGAAAATGCACCTTTGATGTTTACTACGAACTTTTCACTGACTTATTACACTGTTGAATCGGATGTTGAAGCCTCTCGCATACCAAGCTACATTCTTGTTGTTGACACCGAGGGTACAAGTGTTTTGACTGCTTATTCAGGAGATAAACTCAACGAGAAAACCGTTGCTGACGCTATGACCAAGTACAATGTAGAAGGCATCGTTAAACACCGTAAACTTATAATCCCCGGTTATGTGGCTGTGATGAGCGGCAAACTCGAGGAAGCTACAAACTGGGAAGTTATGGTCGGCCCGAGAGAATGTTCGATGTTGCCTAAATATCTGCAGGAAGTCTGGAACTAATAGCTCTTTGGGACATTTGTAAAGTGTCTCAAACGAGATATGAAATGAAAGAGAACAAAAAGAAAAAATGCACAGTCCGTTTTGAGCCGAGCGGCCTTAAGATAAAAGTTCCGGCAGGAGCTATTCTACTTGAAGCCGCCCGTAAGGTTGGTGTATATCTTACCAGCATCTGTGGAGGGGACGGCTATTGCGGCAAATGCAAAATCATAGTCGATGAGGGAGAATTTCAAAGCAGACCCACCACGTTACTTACCCCTGAAGAGACACGTGAAAATGTGGTTTTAGCCTGCCAGACCAAAATCCTTTCTGATATGACCGTAACCGTTCCAAAATTTCACACTCTGGAAACGAGTCAGATACTTATGGACACGGACGCTCACAGATTCAGCGAGTTGGCCGGCGAAGTGCGTGCGGGTGTGTTTGGTTTTGACCCCCTGGTTCGCAAACTTGCCGTTGAGATGTCAGCCCCGACTATACACGACAATACAGCCGACCACGAGAGGCTGTATCTGGCTATTCGGGACAAAATCGACGCCCCGATAATGCAGACCGGCTTTCGCATTCTGCAAAAACTCTCGAAGCAGCTTGTTGAAGCAAATTACAGGGTTTCGGTAACAATAGGTCGCCGAGGCGGCACTACGGAAGTTATAGAGGTTGAGCCAGCCAGACGCTCTGATACGAATTTTGCCGTGGCGGTTGACCTCGGCACAACCACGGTTGTGGCCCATCTAATCGATTTGACAAATGCCAAAACAATAGATACTGAAGCGACGTATAACAGCCAGATAAATTTTGGGGAAGACTATATTCGCCGAATCATTTATGCCGAAGAGAATAACGCCTTTGACGAGTTACAGAATCGTATCGTTCACGATGTCAACAATCTGATTGTGACGCTTGTGACCAGGCAAAAAATCGATTTGCAGGACATAACTGCAATTATTTGTGCGGGCAATACCGCAATGGCGCATTTTCTGCTGAATCTCGACCCAACTCGAATTCGTAAAGAACCTTATATTCCCTCGGTAGGTTTTGTACCGCCAATCCGAGCGGCGGAAGCCGGCATCCAGATAAACAAGCGTGGCTTATTGTACTGCCTGCCCAGTGTGGCTGCATACATAGGCAGTCACATAGTTGCAGGGGTATTGACTACACGAATTTATACAGGGAAGGAAACTTCACTTTTTGTTGATATAGGAACGAATGGCGAGGTTGTTCTTGGCAATAAGGACTGGCAGGTTTGTGCATCGAGCTCAGCAGGCCCGGCGTTTGAAGGAAGCGGTGTCAAGCACGGTATGAGGGCGGGAGCCGGCGCTATCGAGAAACTGACCGTTTTGGGCGACGGTTCTGTCAACTTTAAGACAATCGGCGATGCCCATCCGGTTGGTATTTGCGGCTCAGGCCTTCTGGATACAATTGCCGAGCTTTTTGCAAACGACATTATCGACCGGACAGGAAATTTTAAACTAAGCGATGACGAAAGATTTTCAGAAGCTGAAAGCGGCCGACAGTTTCAATTAGTGCCGCCAACGGACGACCACCAGGAAATCGTAATAACACAGGCAGACATTAACAATCTGGTTCGTTCCAAAGCGGGTGTTTTTGCTGCGATTAAGGTTCTTATGGATTCGACACAAACCAGGACCGAAGATATTGATGCGGTTTATATTGCAGGCGGCTTCGGAAACTTCCTGAACGTTCAGCAGGCCGTTACTATCGGTATGCTGCCGGATGTGCCGTTGGAAAAGATACAGTTTGTGGGCAACACGTCTATCGCAGGTGCAAAGACCGTTCTACTTAGCAGGGAGGCCCTTGAGGCGGCTGAGCAAATCGCCAAAAGTATGACATATTTTGATTTGATGAGTCATCCGGGGTATATGGATGAATTCATCAGGGCTAATTTTCTGCCTCATACGGATTTATCGCTGTTCCCGTCGGTAGGTTTTGTCAATAGTGCAGGGTTCCCATTTCGCAATAAATCGCAAAATGGGAACCCTTATAGACCGGAGAGATAGGAAAAAACATATGGCAAAAACTATCGCAATAAGTGGAAAGGGCGGCTCAGGCAAAACGACCCTTGCCGCTATGATTATCAGGTATCTGTGTGAGCAGGGCAAAGGCGCAGTTCTTGCCGTAGATGCCGACGCTAATTCCTGTTTGGGTTTGATGATTGGGGCCGAGCCGGAACAGACCATTGCGGAAATTCGGGAAAAAGCCGCAGAAAAGTCACCCAGCACTCAGGGGACAGACAGGGTACGTTCTTTTGAATATGGTATTCAACAGGCGATTACCGAGAGCAGTGGATTTGATTTACTTGCTATGGGTCGGCCGGAAGGGCCCGGCTGCTATTGCGCCGCAAATAACCTCCTGCGGCAGTTTCTTGACAAACTAAGCGGTGCGTATAGTTATGTAGTGATGGATAATGAAGCGGGTATGGAACATCTCTCCCGCAGAACCACTAATAATATCGACCTGCTTTGTATAGTAGCTGAAGCAACGGCTCTTGGAACAGTTACCGCTCAAAGAATTTTTGAACTCGCTGAAAAATTACCAATAACCGTAAAAGAAATCGGCATTATCTGGAACAAAACTGACAAAGCAAGAGAACTGGATGCAATAAATATATTGGGATGTGTCCCTTACGACCAGACTGTCTGTAATGCTTCAATGCAGGGTAAAACTATCTTCGACCTTGAAGCCGGCAGCATCGCATTTTTAGCTGTTAAAGAAATACTTGAACAAAAAATGAAAGCAAATCCTGTCACAATGGGTAAATGACAGAGTTTGGTCTTAATAGTGATTTTGGTTATTGTAAAATGTTTTAAGTTTAAGAAATTTTAATAATATTGAAAACTTTGGAGGATTTCAAATGCCAGTTCCTGAAGTTGCAGAAAGTTTTACCGGCTCGGTAAATTGCCTTACCCTTGGAGCAACCAAAGATGATGGTGGTACTCGCACATCTACCGTAACCATAGGCGGTGCGAAAAACGTAGTCTATGGCGGCTCTGCGGACCAAATGGGCGAAAAACCGGTTATTGCTATGGACGTTCTCGACAGTAGGCCCGAGGATTGGCCTGATGTCCTGGCTGAAAACTATAAAGATGTGCTCAACAGCCCGACCGACTGGGCCAAAAAGTGCGTCGAAGAACTCGGAGCAGAGTTAATCTGTCTTAAATTCGATGGTATTCACCCTGATAAAGGTGATAAGGACGCTGCTCACGCAGTCAAAGTTACCCAAGATGTGCTAAAGGCCGTTGGTGTACCGCTTGTTTTGTGGGGCTGTGGATTCGATGATAAAGATAATCAGGTTATGCCGAAGGTGAGTGAGGCCGCAAAAGGAGAAAACTGCCTGATTGGCACTGTTTCAGAAAACAATTACAAGGCCCTGACGGCTATCGCCATTGCCGATGGGCACAATCTCATTACCGAAGCGCCTCTGGACATTAATATCGCCAAGCAGGTTAATATTCTTGCTTCGGATATGGGGTTTCCGCTGGAACGAATAGTAACATTTCAAGCCACCGGAGCGCTGGGATATGGAATAGAGTATGCTTATTCGATTCAGGAGCGTCAGCGTCTTGCGGCTCTCGATGGTGATAAAATGATGGCGATGCCGGCCATTTGTGACGTTGGTTATGAATCCTGGCGGGCAAAAGAGGCCAAGCTTGCCGATGCGCCGGGTTGGGGAGATGTTAGTGACCGAGGCCCAATGTGGGAGGCGGCTACGGCTATCTGCCTTTTGCAGGCCGGCGTTGATATAATTCGGATGCGTCATCCACGAGCAGCCAAAACTGTCAATAATTTTATCAATCAACTCTATAGCCGATAGTGGTTGGATTTTGCTGTAAAGTTTAGTTTAGGAAAGGTCTTGATTATGATACTAATTGCAGAAAGAATTAACGGGATGTTCCAGGATGTAAAACAGGCCATTGCTGAAAAAGATAAAAAAGTCATTCAGGATCTTGCCAGGAGGCAAACCGAAGCAGGAGCCACATATCTGGATGTAAATGTTGGCACCGCAGCGGCCGACCAGGAAGGGACTATACAGTGGCTCGTCGAGACAATCCAGGAGACCTGCACAACGCCGATATGTCTGGATTCACAAAAACCTGACGTTATTGCTGCGGGACTGAAGGTCATTAATACCGACAATGGTGTTTTGCTCAATTCATCACCATTGAACAGGAAAAGCGATGAGCAGATATTGGACAGATACATCGAAATGGCCCGGCAGGCGGGGCCGAAGGGAAGTCTCATTGCCCTTACTATGGATAAAAACGGTGTGCCTCAGGATATTGATACACGAGTGGCTATCGCTGCGGAAATCATCTCAAAGGCCATGGAGAAGGGCTTTGACTTACAGCGGTTGTTCGTTGACCCTATTATTCTGCCGGTCAAGGTGCCGGATGCCCAGGTTCAGCCCGGCAATATTCTGGCCGCAGTGGACCAGATAAAATATCTGGCTGAGCCTGCGCCGCATATGACTATGGGACTGTCAAATCTCTCTCAGGGAACAACCGAAAGAAGCCTGATAAATCGAATATTTCTTGCTATGGCTGTCTCCCATGGTATGGATTCGGCCATTGTTGATGTGCTTGATACGGAACTGATGAATGTGGTTGCTACCGCTGAAATGCTGATGAACAAGCAGTTATATTCGGATTCTTACCTGAAGGTTTATACTGCGGCAAACAAAGGGTAATTGGAAATTGAAAATAGTGTTCTGAGAAATGAAAAGCGGGTTTAAGGGACTCGCTGAAAATATGCAAAGAGGGGGAATAAATTGGAAGTGAGGATAATAACTTATGAAGCTTGACGCAACGAAAATGAAGGATTGGCAGATTGCAGAAGCTGCCGAAAAAACTATGAAGCCGGTTCGCCAGTTGGCGGACGAAATGGGACTTAAAGAAGATGAACTGCTGCCTATGGGCCTGCAGTTGGGCAAGGTTGATTATATGAAAGTGCTCGACCGCCTCAAAGATGCGCCCAACGCAAAGTATATTGATGTAACTGCAATTACGCCGACGCCGTTGGGAGAGGGCAAAACAACCAGCGGTATCGGTCTTGTCGAAGGCCTTGGCAAAATTGGCAAGCGCGTAGTCGGCGCTATTCGCCAGCCCAGCGGCGGGCCTACATTCAATATCAAAGGCTCGGCAGCTGGCGGGGGACTTGCACAGTGCATTCCGCTGACCCCGTTTTCAATCCGGCTTACCGGTGATATAGACTCTATCACAAACGCCCACAATCTGGCAATGGTGGCTCTAACCTCACGGATGCAGCACGAAAGAAACTATGATGACGCTCGCTTGGCCAAGAGCAACTTAAAACGCCTTGATATCGACCCCGAGAGGGTGCAGATGAAATGGATTATGGATTTTTGTGCACAGTCCCTTCGGAATATCACCATTGGCAAAGGCGGAAAAATGGATGGGTATGAAATGGATTCCGGTTTTGCCATCACCGTTTCAAGTGAAGTGATGGCCATTCTGGCAGTTGCAAAAGACTTAAAAGACCTGCGTGAACGTATGGGAAAAATTGTTGTCGCCTATGACAAAAAGGGCAATGAGGTTACTACCGCAGACCTCGAAGTTGATGGTGCGATGACGGCGTGGATGGTTGATGCCCTCAATCCTAACCTGCTGCAAACCATCGAAGGCCAGCCTGTATTTGTTCATGCCGGCCCCTTTGCCAATATTGCCATCGGCCAAAGCTCAATTATTGCCGATGAGGTCGGCACAAAATTGGCCGATTATCATGTAACCGAAAGTGGTTTCGGGGCTGATATCGGCTTTGAAAAATTCTGGAACCTAAAATGTCGTATGTCGGGCATAACTCCGAACGCTATTGTAGTTGTGGCAACTATCCGGGCACTGAAGATGCACGGCGGCGGCCCTGAAGTAAAACCGGGACTGCCGCTGAACGAGGCATATCTGAAAGAAAATCTCGGCCTGGTCGAGAAGGGCTGTGAAAACCTTATCGCTCATATCGAAACCGTCAAAAAAAGCGGAGTCCGACCGGTAGTTTGTATCAACAGTTTCTATGCCGACACGAAAGCTGAGATTGAACTGGTGCGGAAAGTAGCCGAACAAAACGGTGCGCTTGCCGCGGTTTCGGAGCACTGGATGAAAGGCGGTGCGGGTTCGATAGAATTTGCCGAGGCCGTTGTTACCGCCTGCGAAGAGGAGAATAATTTCAAGTTCCTCTATGAACTGGAAACGCCTCTGAGAAAACGAATTGAATTAATCGCCAAAGAAGTTTACGGCGCTAATGGCGTAACTTATACGGATGAAGCTTTGGAAAAAGCAAAGACCCTGGAAGCCGACCCACAGGCCGCTAAGCTGGGAACCTGTATGGTCAAAACACATCTGAGCTTATCGCACGACCCGGACGTTAAAGGCCGACCGAAAGATTGGGAACTTCCAATACGGGATATTATGGTGTATAAAGGAGCGGGCTTTATTGTGCCCGTTGCCGGTGCGATTAAGCTGATGCCGGGAACTGCTTCGGACCCAGCTTTCCGCCGTATTGATGTTGACGTGAACACCGGAAAAGTAGAAGGGCTGTTCTAAAAACGCCTTCGGTGTCAAAGTGTTAGAATTTAGGTACCAAGCGATGCAATCTGTATTACAGTTAGCGTTGGACCACGAAAACCTCAGCCGGGCCTTGAAGGTGGCTAAGGAGGCCGTCGAAGGCGGTATAGACTTCCTGGAAGCCGGGACGCCTCTTATCAAAAGCGAGGGATTAAATGCTGTAAGGGCTTTACGGCGCGAGTTTCCGACGGTAACGATAGTCGCTGATATGAAAATAATGGATGCCGGCCGACTCGAGACCGAATGTGCAGCCAAAGCCGGCGCTAACATTATTCATGTACTCGGAGGCGCATCCGATGCTACTATAAAAGAATGCATTGAGGCGGCGCGGCGTTATGATGCCAAAATCACCGTTGACTTGCTCGGCCTTCAAAGCAGAGAGCGGATGATTCAACGGGCAAAGGAAGTTGAGTTGATGGGTGCGGCCTCGGTTTGCGTACATACACCGATAGATATGCAAATGAGAGGTGCTTTGCCTTTTGATGACTTGAAAGAAGTTGCATCAGCGGTCAGCATTCCGGTTACTGTGGCCGGAGGAATTAACTCTGAAACTGCGGCTGATGCAATCGAAGCCGGCGCTACAATTGTGATTGTCGGCGGCGCGATTACAAAATCTCCTGATGCCAAAAAGGCGACCCAGACCTTAAAAAAGGTCATAACTACGGGTGTTCGTGTTGAAACCACATTTTTCAAACGCGGCGATAAAAAAAGCATCGCTGAGGTTTTGGCGAAGACTTCTGCTGCTGACGCAACCGAGGCGCTGCACAATACCGGCGCACTGGCCGGCATTAAGCCTATAGTGCAATCAGTAAAAATGGTTGGCCGGGCTTTGACCGTCTGGACTTACCCGGGCGATTGGAGCAAGCCCGTTGAAGCAATAGATATTGCCGAAGAAGGAGACGTGCTTGTTATAGATGCAGGCGGAATGCCTCCGGCGGTCTGGGGTGAAAAAGCTACGAAAAGCTGCCTGCAGCGCAAGCTGGCCGGGGTAGTCATTAACGGCGCAATCAGGGACGTTGCTAACATACGACAGATGAAGTTTCCCGCATTTGCAAAACTGATAACTCCTGTTGCAGGTGAACCAAAGGGCCAGGGTATGATAGATGTGCCCATCCAAATCGGCGGTCAGACTATTCGTACCGGTGATTGGATTATAGGAGATGATGACGGAGTAGTGGTAATTGCGCAGGAAAAAATTGTGGAAGTTGCAAACCGTGCACAGGCAGTTGTTGAGCGTGAAGAAAGGGAAATGGCTGAAATCGATGAGGGCAGCACCCTCGGGAAGGTTTCAGAATTGATGCGTTGGGAGCAATTGAGGAAACAATCCAATGTCGAAAACAAAAACGGATAGCGACATTTTTGAAATTGCAGCTGCACAACTTGAAGGTGTCAGGTTGTTGTTTGAGCGTATAGATGCTTCTGTTACCGAACGGCTGGTTCAGTCGCTGCTGCGGGCCAAAAGGGTATTTGTTACCGGTAGAGGAAGGTCCAGCCTGCTGACGGGATGGTTTGCAATAAGACTTATGCAAATGGGATTTGATGTACATGTGCCGGGCGAAGTGACCTGTCCCAGAATAACAAAGGGCGATTTGCTTGTCGCAATTTCCTGTTCAGGCACCACGACAACCACTGTGGATTTGGCACGTATCGCACGCGAATCGAAAGCTATGGTCATAGCGATATCAGCAATTGCCGAATCTGCATTGGCCGGTACCGCCGATGATGCTGTGGTGCTGCCGGTTACCGATAAGGATATTATGAGGCGGTATAAGTATGGCATCGGTCCCTGCAACAATACACTGTTTGAGCAGGCAATGATTTTGTATTTTGACTCGATAGTGTACACTATAATCGAGCGAGAAAGAATTTCAAAAGCGCAGATGAGTAAAAGGCATACAAATCTTGAGTAAATCTTTTATTAGAATTTTAAGGAGTAACCGATGGCAGCAAAGATTATTGATGGTAAACAGGTAGCTGCAGATATGCGGGCCGAGCTCAAAGAAGAAGTGGCCAGACTCGCCAGGGACGGTATAGTGCCGGGGCTGGGGGTAGTCCTTGTGGGTGAGGACCCGGCTTCGCAATCGTATGTTAAAGCCAAGGAGCGTGCCTGTGAGGAAATAGGGCTTTTTTCAGATGACAATCGTTTGCCCGCAGATGCTTCGCAGCAGGAGTTGATGGCCGTTGTCGAAAGGATGAATAATGACCCGAAAATTAACGGCATCTTGGTTCAGTTACCTCTGCCCAAACATCTCAACGAAGCCGAGGTTCTTCTGGCGATTGATCCGGACAAGGACGTTGATGGTTTTCATCCGATGAACGTCGGCAGAATGGTGGTGGGTGAAAAGGCTTTTCTGCCCTGCACACCACACGGGGTCATTCAACTACTGCTCCGCAGTGGTGTTAACATCGAAGGCGCAGATATCGTCATCGTAGGGCGAAGCAATATTGTCGGCAAACCTGTTGCGAATATGTTGATTCAGAAAAGCAAAATGGGCAACGCTACAGTTACGGTTTGTCACACAAGGACAAAAAATCTTGCCGAGCACACACGACGCGCCGATGTCATTATTGCTGCGGCAGGCAGGCCTGATACGATTACGGCCGATATGGTCAAAGATGGCGTCGTAGTGATTGATGTAGGTGTCAATCGTGTTGAGGATTTGACAAAAAAGAGAGGTTACAGGCTTGTCGGAGACGTTGATTTTGAAGCGGTAAAGGAAAAGGCCGATTTAATTACTCCTGTCCCCGGTGGTGTAGGCCCAATGACAATAACTATGCTGCTTTACAATACCGTTGAATCAGCCAAAAGGGCGGCTGGTATTAAATGCGACAAATGATAGTAACCAAAAAAATAGAAAGGAAAAGAAGTGGCGACTAAAAAATATCCAGTTGTTTGGCTGCAGGGATCTGGTTGTACGGGTTGTTCTGTATCTGTCTTGAATGCGGTAAGTCCGAAGATACAGAACCTTTTGCTCGATGAGCTGGTGCCCGGCCAGCAATTAAATCTGATATTTCACGCAACGATAATGGCCGGACAGGGCGAGCCTGTTGTCGAGGTTCTTAAGGACACCGAAAAAAACAGAAAAGGCGGCTACATATTAGTTGTCGAAGGTGCTGTCCCCACAGCCGAGAATGGCATCTATGGCAGTATCGGCGAGAAAGACGGCAGACATTTGACGATACAACAGAGCGTTGAAGACCTGGGTAAAAATGCCCTGCTTGTCATTGCCCTTGGCACCTGTGCCACTTTTGGTGGAATCCCTTCGGCCAGACCCAATCCAACCCTGTGTAAAGGAGTGAAAGCAATATTTAACGAGAAGGAAATCAAAACTCCAGTTGTGAACATTCCGGGATGTCCGGTACATCCGGACTGGTTTGTAGGAACGGTATCTGCGGTTTTGTTTTCAGGCGTAGATGCTCTGGAGTTGGATGACCTTGCTCGTCCGAAGCTTTTCTACGGCAGCTTGATTCACGAGAATTGCCCCAGGCGAGCGGACTTTGACAAAGGTAAATTTGCCGAAAAGTTAGGCGACCCGGGCTGCCTTTATAAATTAGGTTGTAAGGGCCATTACACCTATGCTGATTGTCCCTTAAGGCAGTGGAATAATGGCCTGAATTGGTGCGTAAAGGCCGGCTCGCCATGTCTGGGCTGTGTTGAGCCGGAATTTCCGGATGGCACCTCACCAATGTATGAGAAAATCACTTTCGAGGAACTCAAATGAGCACTAAAATAAAAATAGACCCAATAACAAGAATAGAAGGCCACCTTGCTATTGAAGCGGTAATAGATGACGGCGAGGTAAAAGAAGCCAAAAGCGCAGGGACGCTTTTCAGGGGTTTTGAAATAATCCTCAAGGGCAGAGACCCTCGCGATGCCAATCGAATAACTCAGCGCATCTGCGGTGTCTGTCCTACTTCACACGCTACCGCCTCGGCTTTGTGTCTCGATGAAGCTTTTGGCTTGACCGACAAAATCCCTGATAATGCAAAGCTTATCCGCTCTCTTATCTTAGGCGCAAACTTTTTACAGTCACACATTCTCCATTTTTATCATCTTGCCGCACTTGATTATGTCGATGCAGTGGGTGCTGTTGGAGAGCTTTCACCTTTTATACCTCGCTATGAAGGTGATTATCGAGTCTCCGGACAGGCAAACGCCGAACTCGTCAATCATTACATAAAGGCCCTGGATATCAGGCGCAAATGTCAGGAGATGCTGTCAATCTTCGGCGGTAAGATGCCTCATAATGTGGGAATTGTGCCCGGAGGTGTTACCGAAAAACCAACTGAGGACAAAATTACCAATTTCCTCTGGCGACTGAATGAAATCAGAGACTTTGTTGACAATATTTACATCCCGGACATTATCTCCGTTGCAAAAGCCTATGGTGACTATTTTACTATCGGCAAGGGGTGTCAAAGGCTTGTCGCATATGGCGGTTTTGACCTGCCGGATGGCAGATTGTTTAAACCCGGTGTGATTTCAGAAAAACTGGAGCTTGAGCAGTTTGCCGGTGAAAATATTACCGAGGATGTAAAGCATTCCTGGTACGCTGATTCGACTTCGGGCAAAAATCCAGCACAGGGGCAAACAAAGCCCCAGCCTGACAAAAAACAGGCATATTCATTCCTGAAGTCTCCGCGGTATAAAGGCCGGGTCTGTGAGCTTGGGCCCTTGGCGCGAATGGTAAGCAATTATGTTCAGGGTGATGTTAAGGTAAAAGAACTGGTTGACTCAGTACTTACTCAATTTGATGCAGGTGCAGATGTGCTGTTTTCAGTGCTGGGCAGACACGCCGCAAGGGCACTCGAAGCAAAATTTGTTGCTGATGCTATGGCTGATTGGCTCCAGGCGCTAAAACCGCAGGAACCGACCATCGTCGAAAGTGAAATTTCTGAAAACGTCGAAGGTGCAGGCCTAACTGAAGCCCCGAGAGGTTCAGTAGGGCATTGGATAAGCACCAAAGATAAGAAAATTGACCGGTATCAGGTTATTACACCTACGGCCTGGAATGCTTCACCAAAAGATGATAAAGACCAGCCCGGTGCAATAGAGCAGGCGATAATTGGTACTAAAGTCAGGGACAAGGACAATCCATTCGAACTGGTCCGTATTGTCCGGGCGTTTGACCCCTGCCTGGCCTGTTCGGTGCATCTGCTTGATGCCGGCGAAAATGAGTTAGGAGTCTTTAGGGTAGTTTGATATGGAAATAAAAACAACTGCCGGTTTGGTGACAGGATCCCAAAAAAACCACAGAAGCAGACGTGTTTTGATTCTTGGTCTGGGAAATATCCTTCTTAAAGATGAGGGTATCGGTGCCCATATCGCTACAGAGTTGCAGAAGCATAATCTGCCTGAAAATGTGGAAGTTATAGACGGTGGAACTTCCGGATTGGATATTCTGCTGTCACAGGAAGGTTCATATAAACTGGTGGTTGTTGATGCACTGAAGGCCGGCAAAGAACCGGGCACTATTTATAAAGCCGGATTCAAAAGTCGGGATAAAGGTGAATTGACAAAAATTTTCAGCCGCAAAAGGAACTCGAAAATAAGCTTACATCAGGTCGGACTGATTGAGGCCCTGGCGGCTGCTGAAAAACTTAACCGTGCGCCATCTGAAGTTATAATCGTTGGTGTTGAACCCGCCGACGTGGATTGCGGATTAGAGCCGAGCCAACTGGTTAAACAAAGAAGCGCCGAAATCATTAACACGGTACTTGAGGAAATTGAAGATGCTGTTTACGAAGACTAAACCAATAGAAGAAGTTTTAGAATCGCTTGGAGACGAAAAGAATATCTTCCTGCTGGCTTGTGATGGTTGTGCCGAAGCCTGTGGGACCGGTGGAAAAGATGGACTTGTGCAGATGAAAAACGAGATGGAGAAAGCAGGCAAGAGCATAGCAGGAACCTGCTTGGTCGATTTTCTCTGCAATAAAGTGCTGGTAACAACCCGGCTTTCCAGAGAAATGGAACAAATTCAGCAGGCTGATTCTATCGTTGTGTTAACTTGTGGCATTGGCGTCCAGGCTGTCTCCAAAGTTATCAGCAAAGTTGTCCATCCTGCTGATGATACCGTCAGTCTGGGAGGGATGCAGGGGCTTTGGCCCTCCGATGAGCGATGTAATGCCTGCGGACAATGTGCCTTGGACTATACCGGTGGTATCTGCCCGATTACTATGTGCGCAAAAAGTCTGCTTAACGGGCCCTGCGGCGGCACCAAGGATGGAAAGTGTGAAGTTGACCCTGAAAAAGATTGCGGCTGGCAGTTAATTTATGAACGGTTGGAAAAACTCGGACGATTGAAAAATCTAAAGAAGGTTTATTCACCAAGAGACTATAGTAAAATGCTGCCTTCCGAGGATGTGAGAAAAACTTCGTTTTATGATTTAGAAAAGTAAATGAAAAGGAGGCATTTTAAGATATGAAACTTATTGAGCATTTCAAACAGGGCAAGTGTGTAGTAACCTGTGAAGTCGGGCCGCCTAAAGGCATAGAAATTGAAAAAATCATAGAAGAATTAGTATCTTTGCAAAGCAAGGTTGATGCCTTCAATGTTACTGATTTACAAAGCTCGGTGCTGCGGGTCGGCTCAATGGCGACCTGTCGCCTTTTGAAGGAAAAATCTCTTGAGCCGATTATGCAGCTTACCTGCAGGGACCGCAATCGTCTCGGTTTGCAGTCGGATGTCTTAAGCGCCGCTGTGTTAGGCATCGAGAATCTATTGTGTCTTACCGGCGACCATACAACATTGGGTGACCATCCTCAGGCGATGCCGGTCTTCGATTTGGATTCTGTGCAACTGCTCTCGGCTGTCACGGCGCTGATGAACGGAAAAGATATGGCCGGCAATGATTTGGAAGGCCGGCCGCCGCAATTTTGTCTCGGTGCTGTTGTCAATCCCGGAGCTGACCCTCTCGAGCCGCAGATTGCAAAGATGGAAAAAAAGATTGCAGCCGGTGCACAGTTTATCCAGACGCAGGCGGTTTATGAAGTGGACAAGTTCGCTGCTTTTATGGAAAAGGTGAAGCATCTGAATGTGCCGATTATGGCTGGAATCGTCTTCTTAAAGTCACCCGGTATGGCTAAGTTTATGAACGCAAATGTCGCGGGAATACACGTCCCGGACGATATTATCGATGAATTGACTGCTGCCGGAAAAGAAAAAAGGGTCGAAAAAAGCCTGGAAATCTCCGCACGACTTATTAAGGAACTCAAGGGCCTGTGCCAGGGAATTCACATTATGTCCCTGGGCTGGGAACGACATATAGCCGCCGTCCTGGAAATGGCCGACTTATAATAGTCAACGTTGTTACTGAATTTTTAAAGTTGCGTGTTCAGGCGATAAAGTATGAATCTCACAAAAGAAACTTCTTTGGACTTTGAACCATTGAGTAAAATACTGGCGTCAATGTCGGCGACCGACTCAAATGAGCTGATACCTTTCCTCCAGCAAATCCAAAACGCCTACGGTTATCTGCCGCCACCTGTCCTCATTGAGCTTAGCACCAGAACATCAATCCCTGCAAGCCGGATATATGGCGTGGCGACTTTCTATGAACAGTTCTACCTCGAACCGAGAGGCCGACACACAATTCGCTGCTGCCGCGGTACCGCCTGCCATGTGCGCGGCGGACGCAATGTGATAAGAACGGTTATGCGAACACTCAACATCGAAGAAGGAGAAACAACTGAGGATATGGAGTTCACCTTTGAAACGGTGGCCTGCCTCGGCGCCTGTGCACTCTCACCCGTAATGATGATAGACAAGATATACTACGGCAAAATGACACCACGAAAAGCCAAGGCGTTCTTAGCTCGCATGCGCAAGGCCGAAAAGGAGACCACCTGATGGAGAGGCTCAATTCTGTTCGTGACTTCGAGGCATGGCGGAAGAAACTCCTTGTGGCCGTGGACCCAAAAGCTCCGTTGGTTATGGTTTGTGGCGGAACCGGTTGTACAGCCTTGGGGTCAACGGAAGTATATGAAGCTTTCGAGACAGAAATCCAAAAGCTCGGCCTAAGCGGCAAAGTCCGGCTTAAGCGAACAGGCTGTCACGGCTTTTGCGAAAAGGGCCCTGTAGTTGTTCTGCTGCCCGAGCAGTTTTTCTATCCCGGCATTGAGCCGGAAGATGTACCGGAACTAATTGAGAAATCCGTTCTCAAGAAAGAACCTGTCGAGCGGTTGCTTTATATTGACCCCGCCAGCGGCAGAAAAATCACATACGAGTATGAGGTTCCGTTTTATGCCAAACAGCAGCGCAATGTCTTTCGCAACAACGGGCGAATCGACCCTGTCGATATCACCGATTATGTAAGACGCGATGGCTACACGGCATTTGTCAGGACATTAAAAGAATATTCTCCCGGGCAGGTTATAGAGATTGTCACTGCTTCGGGTCTTCGGGGCCGCGGAGGAGGAGGTTTTCCCGCAGGAGTAAAGTGGGGCCTGTGCCGGAAAAGTCCCGGCGATGAAAAATATCTTATTTGCAATGCCGATGAGGGTGACCCAGGCGCTTTTATGGACAGAAGTCTTCTTGAGGGAACGCCCCATGCAATTCTTGAGGGGATGATGATAGCCGGTTTTGCTGTCGGCGCAAAGCTTGGTATTATATATGTCCGTGCCGAGTACCCATTGGCCGTTCGTAACACAAAGGTCGCACTGGAACAGGCCCACGCTGCAGGCCTGCTTGGCGATAACATCCTCGGCAGTGGTTTTTCTTTCGATATCACTATCCGCCAGGGAGCTGGCGCCTTTGTCTGTGGCGAAGAGACAGCCCTTATTGCTTCGCTTGAAGGAAGGCGCGGTATGCCAATGCCCAGACCACCGTTTCCGGCTCAAAAAGGCTACATGGGCAAGCCTACCAATATCAACAATGTAGAAACCTTCGCCAATGTTCCTCTGATAATTCTAAACGGTGCGAAGTGGTACTGTGAAATTGGAACCGAAGGCAGCAAAGGGACGAAGATTTTTGCTCTTGCCGGCAGAGTCAATAATACCGGCCTGGTGGAAGTTCCGATGGGTACGACACTTCGCCATATAGTATTCGATATAGGAGGAGGCATCCCGAAGGGTCGAAAGTTTAAAGCCGCCCAGATGGGAGGCCCATCCGGTGGGTGCATACCGGCAAAGCATCTCGACGTTGAGATTGATTACGACAGCGTCCAGCAGATTGGCGCGATAATGGGCTCGGGCGGCCTTATTGTGATGGATGAAAATACCTGTATGGTGGACGTTGCAAGGTATTTTCTCGAATTTGTACAGGCAGAATCCTGCGGTAAATGTACGCCGTGCAGGGTCGGCACCAAAAAGATGCTTCTGATTCTCCAGGCCGTCTGCCGCGGTGAGGCCAAACTCGAAGACCTTGATGTGCTTGAGCACCTTGCTGAACATATCAAAAAAGGTTCGCTATGCGGACTTGGACAGACCGCACCCAATCCGGTACTCTCGACTCTCCGCTACTTCCGTGATGAATATGAAGAACACATTGTGTTGAAAACCTGCCGGGCGGCCGTGTGTGAAGAGCTTGTAAGAGCGCCCTGTCAGCATGCCTGTCCTGCAGGTGTGAATGTGCCGGAATACCTGGCTTTGGCGGCTGAAGGAAAACTAAACGAAGCTGCAAATATTATCCGGCGGCGAAATCCATTTGTTTCCGTTTGTGGACGGGTTTGTGACCATCCCTGTGAGAAAAGGTGTCGGCGAAGTGAAGTCGACAGCCCGCTGGCGATACGGGCGCTTAAACGCTATATCGCGGACAATATGGAAAACTATGACAGTCCGATGGCCCGACCGCCCAGCCAAAAGCCGGAGGTTGCGATAATAGGAAGCGGACCAGCAGGGCTAAGCTGTGCATACTTTTTGGCGCTGATGCAAAGGTCATCGGTGATATTTGAAGCCCAGCCAATCCCCGGCGGGATGCTCGCTCTGGGAATACCGGAATACAGACTCCCGAAGAAAATACTTCAAAGGGAAATAGATTTTATCCTTTCCCACGGAATAGAGCTTCGAACCAATTCAAAAATCGAAGATGCAGGCGAACTCTTCAAAGAAGGGTTCAAGGCGGTGTTCGTGGCCACCGGTGCACAGACCGGAAAAGCCATTAATATCAAAGGGATTGAGCTTGAAGGTGTCTTTGATGCACTCGAGTTTCTGCGCAACAGAGCGCTGGATAAAGGACTGAATTGCAAGGGCAAAAGAATCGTAGTATTTGGCGGTGGAAATGTGGCAGTAGATGCAGCTCGCTCGGCTGTTCGTCTTGGGGCAAAGAAGGTTACAATACTATACCGGCGAACCCGGCAGGAAATGCCGGCCTATGAAGAGGAAATCGAAGAGGCGATAAACGAAGGCATTGAGCTTGTGACCTTAAGCGTGCCGAAGCAGATAATAGAGGCAAATGGCAGCGTGGCAGGTGTTGAATTTATCCGGGCAGAACTTGGCAAAGCAGACGCCGATGGAAGACGTCGGCCGATACCTATCAAAGGCAGCGAAAGCCTTATCGAATGTGACATTGTGATACCGGCTATCGGCCAGGTCCCCTCTGCTGAGCCATTAAAATTTGCTGGCGCCCCGGCATTGACCAACCGTGGGACGGTCAAAGTTGACCCTGTTACCTTTGGTACCGGCATCGATAAAATATTTTCCGGTGGAGACTGTGTGACAGGGGCGGCAACGGTCATCCAGGCAATAGCAGCCGGTCAGAAAGCCGCTGTAAATATTGATAAAATGCTCGGCGGCGCCGGAAACCTGCCGCCGGATACGGGCTTTTCATTTACAAAGCCCGATGAAGAGGCTCTTGCTGAGGTGCTGGAGCGACTCGAAGAGCAGGTTATTCCTCTCTCAAAACGCAAACGAGGATTTGCCGAAGTGGTTCTGGGCATCGGCCGCGAACAGGCCGCTGCCGAGGCGGGCAGGTGTTTAAGATGTGACCTTGAAGAGCGATAACGGTTGAAAGTATGGACGAAATAACAGTTACAATAAATGGCAGAAAACTTACCGGCCGGTGCGGCCAGACAATTCTCGAACTGGCTCTGCAAAACGGTATTGAGATTCCGAACCTATGCTATGACCCCCGGCTAAAACCTGCCGGCTCCTGCAGACTTTGCCTCGTCCAGGTTCAAGGACAAAAAGGCCCGGTTACTGCCTGCACCTTTGAAATTGCACCGGATATGGTCATCCAGACCGACACCGAAGAAATTCTGGCTATAAGGAAAACAATTCTTGAACTGCTTTTTTATGAACACCGCGGTGTCTGCACCACCTGTGACGAAAATGGTGATTGTCGGCTGCAGCAGTATGCCTATGACTTTCAAATAAGCGAAGATGTCTTTAATCAGCCTATTTCCCAGCCGAAAGACAACTACACAACCGGAAATGAAGCTATAGAATACGACCCAAATAAGTGCATACGCTGCGGCAGGTGTGTAAGAATCTGTGAAGAGGTGCAGATGGATAATGCCCTGACATTCAGGGAAAGGGCTGCTGCCATTGAGGTCACCACCGCATTTGACATCCCCCTGAACGATTCGACCTGCGAGTTATGCGGCCAGTGCCTCTCCTCCTGTCCAACAGGTGCTTTGTATGAGCGTGCTGCAAAGGCAAAAGGACAATGCAAAGACCTCCTACGCACAAGAACCACCTGTCCATATTGCGGCGTGGGCTGTCAGATTGACCTTAACATAAACCCCGCGACGAACAAAATTGTTCGTGTTACCAGCCCTGTCGGATGTATTCCGAATGACGGCAATCTTTGCGTCAAGGGCAGATTTGCAATGGACTTCGTAGCTCACGAAAACAGACTTACAACGCCTCTTATAAAGCGAAACGGCAAATTTGAAAAAGCCACATGGCAGCAGGCCGTTAACTTAATTGCTGAACGTTTAACCGGGATAAAGACGGAATTTGGCCCGGATGCAATCGCAGGTTTATCATCGGCCAAGTGTACAAATGAGGACAACTACGTCTTCCAGAAATTTATCCGTGCCGCCATCGGCACAAACAATGTTGACCATTGTGCCCGCCTTTGTCACGCATCAACGGTTGCCGGGCTTGCAAGAGCCTTCGGCAGCGGAGCTATGACAAATTCTATCGATGAACTGAAAAACTCGCGATGCATATTTGTGATTGGCTCGAATACCACCGAGGCGCATCCGGTAATTGCCCTTAGCATAAAAGAGGCGGTGGTTAATAACGGCGCAGAGCTGATAGTGGCTGACCCGCGTGCGATTGACCTTGTACGTTTTGCCGCTCTGCATATCGCACAAAAACCCGGCACAGATGTTGCGCTTATCAATGCGATGATGAATGTCATAATAGCTGAAAAGCTGCTCGACAGTGACTTCATAAATGACCGGACCGAGGATTTTGCTGACTTAGCCGAAGCAGTAAAGGATTTTACGCCTGAAATGGCTGCGGAAATCACCACAATACCTGCCGAAAAAATTCGCCAGGCCGCCAGAACCTACGCCAGTGCATCGACGGCAAGTATTATTTACAGCATGGGCATAACTCAGCACACCACCGGAACAGACAACGTGCTCAGTCTTGCAAATCTCTCTATGCTGACCGGCAACGTCGGCTTCGAATCAACCGGTGTCAATCCTCTTCGAGGCCAGAATAATGTCCAGGGCGCCTGCGACCTTGGCGCTTTGCCTAATGTTTACCCGGGTTATCAATCGGTGGAGGACCCTGCCATAAGGGCAAAATTCGAAGCCGCCTGGGGCAAAGAGCTTTCCCCGACCAAGGGCCTTACTGTTGTTGAAATAATGCACGCAATTGAACAGGGCAAAATCAAGGCATTATATATGATGGGAGAAAATCCCGCCCTTTCGGACCCGAACCTCAACAGAACCAGGGATGCTCTTGCAAAAGTTGATTTCCTTGTCTCTCAGGATATATTCCTCACCGAATCGGGCGAGTATGCTGATGTTGTTTTACCTTCTGTTTGTTTCGCTGAAAAAGATGGAACATTTACAAATACCGAGAGGCGCATCCAGCGGGTCCGAAAAGCTGTTCCTCCGCCTGAAGGTGCTCGCAATGACTGGGAAATTATCTGTGCCGTGGCAGCTCAGATGGGCTATCCAATGGGATATGATGGCGCTGATAAAATAATGGATGAAATAGCTTCTGTCTCACCTATTTATGGCGGAGTATCCTTTGACAGGATTGAATCAGTAGGGCTGCAATGGCCCTGTCTCGACAAAGACCATCCCGGCACAAAGTACCTGCACAAAGGAAAATTCACCAGGGGAAAAGGTAAATTCCACACCGTAGAGTTCAAACCACCCGCTGAGGTACCCAGCAAAGAATACCCGTTTGTGCTCTCGACCGGCAGGCAGTTATATCAATTCCACACCGGCACACTAACGAGAAAATCAAAGGTCGTCAACCAGGTTTCGCCCACCGGCTACGTAGAGATAAACACCGAAGATGCCAAAAAAATTAAAGTTGTCGACCGCCAAAGCGTTGAAGTTCTCACCCGTCGCGGCAAAGTTACCACGCAGGCAATGGTAACCGATAACATCCAAAAAGGCTGGCTCTTCATGCCGTTCCATTTCTCCGAAGCCCCTGCCAATATGCTCACCAATGATGCTCTGGACCCAATAGCCAAAATTCCCGAATACAAGGCCTGCGCAGCAGCGATTCGAAAAGTTCAGACAACCAGTTAAATGAGTGGGACATCCCGGATCGCCGGTGCCAAGATTGCTTTCCCTCCCCTTGCCTAAGTCCCGCTTATCGCGGCGAAGCCGGGCACCAATTACAACTTTCTTTTAAATAATCCTTGCAAAACTTTCAAAATGTGTTACAATTATCCTAAATACAAGCAGTGGAGGCAAATGCGGCTTTATTCGCCTCTGTAGGGCTTTTGACGAGTTGTTATCTTCAAAAGCAGGAGAAAAATATGAAAAGAAAATCAAATCTTTTGGCGGCGGTTGTTTTTGAATGCTTATTAACCGTCACAATAGCAGCAGCTGGCGGTCCGTCCGCTGAATATAAAAAGACCTTCGGGGGAAGTTATATCGACTGGAGTTCTTCTGTCCATCAGACCAGCGATGGGGGATATATCATTGCTGGACGTATTTGGTCCTATGGAGCAGGTGCCTGTGATGTATGGCTTATCAAGACATATGCTGCTTATACTACCTGCGGTGGTGACCTTGATGCAAATAGTATAGTTAATCTTGACGACCTTAACATACTTATCGGTGACCTTACCCTTGCCGAGATGGATACGGGCAGGACAGGTCTGTGGACGATTCTTCCGAGCGAGACGATAACAGGCGGCTACTGGAGGAGCTGCAGCGATATGGATTCTGATGGTGACATCGACCTTGCTGACCTGAACCGCTTGATTGGTAACCTGACGTGGGAAAAAATTACAGTTGGTAACTGGTACTATCCGTGTGGAACGTATGCCCCATAGCGACTATGGGCAAAGCCGCAAAAAAAACCGATGCGGACGGCAAGATTCGCACTAACCACCAAACAAAATCTGACAAACACATTCCTTCTGTCTTGTGTCTTTTTTCTTTGGTCTTAATCCTCATTCCGGCCTCCGCCAGCACTTCACAATTTACATTTACTGGTTACCATTTACTATTTCCCTGCCATTTCCTGCCCTTTCTGACACTGATGAACTGAGGGTTACAAACGTACTGTTTTTTAATAAAAAATAACTTGATATTTGAAACTATTTTTTTACGATTTGTCCTAAGAGCCCCTAAGGCAATTCGTTCTATTGATTCTGTATATGCGTATGTGTGACGTATTCTGATGGCTCTCGATTCCAATTGCTGATTTGAAGCTTAAGAATGTTAAACAGAAAACCGTATTTTATTTGTCTAATCATCGTTTTATTATCGATAACAACGTTTTCTTCCTGCACGGGCAGGCAAGCCGCAGAACTATTTTTGAAGGAGTCGAAAGGAAAAATGAACATTCAAAAACAGCAATTTGGCCGAACGCCCGAGGGGCATAATGTTGAACTTTACACCCTTACCAATTCTAACGGCCTCAGGGCAAAAATAATGACGTATGGTGCTATCGTAGTCTCGCTCGATGTCCCCGACCGCAGCGGTAATCTTGCCGATATTACGCTTGGGTATGACACTCTGGCCGAATACATTAAGGCTAATCCTTATTTTGGCGCCGTCGTTGGGCGATATGGTAACCGTATTGCCAACGGAAAATTCGAACTCTATGGAATCGAGTATAAACTGGCGGCAAACAACGGCCCGAATCACCTCCACGGCGGAATCAAAGGATTTGACAAGGTCGTATGGAACGCCGAAGACTTCAAAACAAAAGAAGCTGTCGGCCTGAAGTTGACATATCTTAGCGCCGATGGCGAGGAAGGTTACCCCGGCAATTTACAATGCAGTGTAACTTACACTCTTACGGACAATGACGAACTAAAAATCAGCTATGATGCCCGGACGGACAAAGCCACACCAGTCAACCTGACACACCATAGTTATTTTAATCTTGCAGGCAGGGGCACATCTGACATCTTGAACCATGAAATGATGCTTAATGCAGACGCTTTTACTCCTGTCGATGAGGGCCTTATACCCACCGGCCAATTGCTCTCTGTCAAAGATACCCCTATGGATTTTACTGCGCCGACATCAATCGGCGTAAGAATTAACCGTGATTATCAGCAGCTTAAATATGGCAAAGGTTATGACCATAACTGGGTGCTCAATAGCAATAATGACGGCTCGCTTGCCTTGGCCGCGCGTGTTTATGAACCCGGCAGCGGACGTGTTATGGAAATTCACACCACCGAACCCGGAATTCAGTTTTATTCAGGTAACTTCCTCGATGGCAGCAATGTTGGAAAGGGCGGCAAAGTTTACAAACACCGTTACGGCTTTTGCCTCGAAACCCAGCATTTCCCCGATTCGCCGAATAAACCTGATTTCCCCTCGGCAATCCTTAATCCGGGACAGAAATATACGCATGTTACCGTTCACAGGTTCTATACGCGATAGTTTTGAGCAGGCCCTTTTGGATAAACATTACTTGCATAAACACGGCAAAGATGTTTATTATGGCCAGGACTAATTTTATTTTCTTAAACTGTTTTTATATGGGCTTATAATGCATGTATATATTAGGCTATGACATCGGTAGTTCTTCTGTAAAAGCCACTTTAATGGAGGCTGAAAGTGGCAGGGCGGTCGCATCAGCTGCTTCCCCAAAAAAGGAGATGGAGATAATTGCACCAGCCCCGGGCTGGGCCGAACAGGACCCCGAAATTTGGTGGAAGAACGTCAAACTGGCAACAGCCCACATTAAATCCACCGTTTCCTTTGACCCTAATGACATCAAGGCAATAGGAATTTCTTACCAGATGCATGGACTGGTTATAGTCGACAAAAATCAGCATCTGCTCAGACCGGCGATAATCTGGTGTGACAGCAGGGCGGTTGAAATTGGCAATAAGGCGGCTCAGGATATTGGACAGGAAAAGTGCCTGCAGCGGTTACTTAACTCACCCGGCAATTTCACCGCCTCGAAACTAAAATGGGTTATGGAAAATGAGCCCAAGCTGTACAGCAAAATACACAAGGCAATGCTGCCCGGCGATTACATCGCTATGCGAATGACAGGACAAATAAAAACCACACCTTCCGGATTGTCGGAAGCTATTATGTGGGATTTTCAAAAACAGCAACTGGCCGAACTCTTGCTCGATTACTATGGCATTGATAGAGACTTACTCCCCGGCGTTGTGCCGACATTTTCAATTCAGGGTGAGCTGACCGGAGAAGCAGCCGATGAATTAGCTTTGAAAGCGGGAGTGAAAATAACATATAGGGCCGGCGACCAGCCGAACAATGCTTTCTCTCTAAATGTTTTAAATCCCGGCGAGATAGCTGCTGCGGCTGGAACCTCGGGCGTGATTTACGGAATAAGCGACAAAACTAATTATGACAGCAAATCAAGGGTCAATACTTTTGTGCATGTAAATCACACCCGCGAACTGCCGAGATATGGCGTGCTTTTGTGTGTTAATGGCACGGGAATTTTGAACAGTTGGTTGCGCCACAATATTGCTGAGGAACTGACTTATACTCAGATGAATGAGTTGGCGGAACAGGCCCCGATTGGCTGCGACGGACTTGTAATTCTCCCTTACGGCAATGGTGCTGAAAGAACGCTGGACAATTCAAATATTGGTGCGCTTGTTCAGGGGTTAAACTTTAACACTCATAACAGAGCGCATCTGCTAAGGGCCGCCCAGGAGGGCATTGTATTTGCGCTGAATTACGGCCTGGGGATAATGCGGGATATGGGTGTACAGATAAGGACTGTTCGGGCCGGTAATGCGAATATGTTTTTAAGTGGCTTGTTCAGCAGGGCCTTTGCAACTGTTACCGGCTCTGTCGTAGAGCTGTATAACACCGATGGTTCACACGGTGCCGCAAGAGGGGCCGGTATCGGAGCGGGTATCTACAGCAACTACGAAGATGCCTTTGTTGGATTGGAATGTGAGTGCATAATTGAACCGAATAAAAATATCGAGCCGGCTTACAGAAACGCTTACGAAAAATGGCTGAATGTCCTCAAACAAACTTTGAACAGGAGAAACGAAAATGAATAAAACGACTTTTGGAGTAATTGTTGGAAACAGGGGTTTTTTCCCTGACGTATTGGCAAAGCAGGGACGAAAAAACATACTTGAGGTGCTCAGGGGAAATGGCTTCGGCGTCGTGGCCTTATCGATGCAGCAGACCAAATATGGTGCGATTGAGACCTTTGCCGATGCTAAAAAATGTGCAGCACTTTTTGCACAAAAGGCCGACCGGATTGACGGCATAATTGTTACCCTCCCGAATTTCGGCGACGAGAAAGGCGTTGCGGAGACCATCAAACGCTCAGGCCTTAATGTACCGGTTTTAATTCACGCCGAGCCCGACATCGCCGACAAAATGACCCTGGCAGACAGGCGGGATTCTTTCTGTGGTAAAATCAGCGTCTGCAATAATCTCCGACAGGCCGGCATCTCATACACCCTCACAACTTCACACACCCTGAAGGTTACATCCGCCCAATTCCGGAAGGAATTGGATGATTTCGCTTCGGTGTGCAGAATTGTTAAAGGCCTCAAAAATGCAAGGTTTGGTGCTATTGGCGCCCGCACCGGCGCATTCAATACCGTGCGCTACAGTGAAAAAATCCTCGAACTTTCAGGCATAGCGGTCGAGACTATAGATTTATCTGAAATACTTGGGGCAGTTGCACTGCTTGGAGATAACGACAGGGCGGTTAAGAGAAAATTAAACGCCATTAAGACATACATTCCAACCCGGTCGGTTCCGCCGGATAGGCTTCTGAAGATGGCCAAATTTGGTTACGTAGTGGATAGATGGGTCAGGGAAATGGCGCTTGACGGCACGGCTCTTCAGTGCTGGACCGCACTTGAGGAATTCTTTGGAATAGTCCCCTGCGCCCTTATGAGTATGATGAGCGAGTCACTTCTCCCTAGCGCCTGCGAAGTTGATATTACAGGTTTGTTAGCTATGTACATCCTGCAATTGGCTTCCGGCACGCCAAGCGCACTTCTGGACTGGAACAATAACTACGGCTCCGACCCTGACAAATGTGTCTGTTTCCATTGCAGCAATCTGCCGAAGTCATTCTTTAAAACTGCAAAGATGGATTATCAGCAGATTATCGCCACTGCGATGGGCAAAGACAATACTTACGGCACTGTTATCGGCAGGATAGCCGCCGCAAAAACCACCTTCTGCAGAACCACTACCGACGATACCGCCAGCGTTATAGGGGCTTATGTAGGCCAAGGTGAATTTACGAATGATAAGCTCGATACTTTCGGCGGTTACGGAGTTATGAAAATCCCGAATTTACAGCTTCTGTTACAGTATATCTGCAGGGCCGGTTTTGAGCATCACGTTGCCGTAAACATTTCGCAAAAAGCTGATGCAATTGCCGAAGCTCTTGATAATTATATGGGCTGGGAGGTTTACCGGCACAGATAAAATGCAAATTTTACTACAGTGTTCACGAAAAGAAATTTCCCCGCTTGTCACGGCGTAGCCTCTGGCGAAGCCGGATTTTGTCCGCGAATTACGTAACATTTACAATTCCGAGCGAGCCCGAAAGGCCGAGCCGAGGAATCTATTAAAAACAAATGGCGGTATACGTCAGGTATTTCACTGCTGGCCCTGCGCCCTCATCGCAACAATCAATAAAAAAACAAGCTCTGCCCTTGCCGGAGCTTTCCGCTTCGTTTAGCCCCGTTGCTTGCGACGAGGGCAATTAACTATCTTGAGGCTGCTTAGGGCGAGAAAACTCCGGTGGTTTTACCGGATGCCTGTTTCCCGATGTCGTCTCGGAGAATTGCCATTATCGTCAGGTTTTTTGGTTTGACGATATCTCGAAAAATTTTTCTCGCCAGAATGCTTTAAAGAAAACTTTGCCGAAGTGAGTTTACCTTGAGCGAAGTCGAAGGGGCCTTCGCCCTCATTCCGGCCTACGGCAGCAATGAGACCTACGTACGCGATGTCAACACCAACCGTTATTATACCGTAGCCGGCGCCAGCCTAAGCTACGATGCGGCCGGTAACCTGACCACAGATGCAAACGGCTACAATTACCAGTATGACTACGAGAACCGCATTGTCAAAATTACCATGGACGGCAACGATATAGCCCAATTCGCCTACGATGCGCTCGGTAGAAGGATAAGAAAAACCGACTCTAAAGATGCTAACAACACAAAACTATATTATTACAACAACAACTGGCAGGTCCTCTACGAGGCATCAGATTCCGGCTCTGTTACAAAAAGCTTGTTATATGGCAACTACATTGATGAAGTT
>Ga0180432_10001791_pt1 | contig 33242 bp, 30 predicted proteins | sample SS_ome_10_FD_132414 | JGI IMG/M metagenome (GOLD analysis project Ga0180432, IMG submission 132414) | Hypersaline lake sediment archaeal communities from the Salton Sea, California, USA - SS_1_MS_2 metaG | ecosystem: Environmental > Aquatic > Non-marine Saline and Alkaline > Hypersaline >... | reverse complement strand
ACGAAGACGAGATCCTCGGCAAGGCGTTCGACGCCAATCTGATGCGTCGCCTCCTTCGGTTCCTCGTCCCGTATCGTGCGCTGTTCGCCGTCTGCGTCCTGCTCACGGTCGTGATCGCCGGGATCCAGCTAGCGATTCCGTACTTCAGCAAGATCGCGATCGACAGTTTTATGACGCTTCCGAGAAGCCTCGTCGAACTCGACGAAGCGCCGACCGACGGTGATCCGGTCGATCTCGGCGACGGCCGCTATCTCGTGAAGACGCAGGCCGTCCCCCCGGAACTGCGGCGCGACTGGGAGGCGGCAGGCATCCTGTCGGACGATCGCTACCTGTGGATCGAGTCTGGCTCCGACGATGCCGCCTTCGCCGCTCGACATCCCGACACGTTCACCCCGGTTCCGGGCGGATGGATCGCGGCCGAGGAGAACCTTCGGAATCTTCCCACCCACGACGTCGAGCGGCTCCGCGGCGGAGCGATCGCCGGGATCGTCCGCCTCGCAGGGCTGTTCGCCGTCGTCCTGCTGGTCCGCTTCGCGTTCACCGTGCTCCAGGTCTACCTCCTGCAGTACACGGGCCAACGGGTGATGTACGACATGCGACGTGAGCTGTTCGCGCACGTCCTGCGGCTGCCGCTCCGATTCTTCGATCGGAACCCGGTCGGGCGACTCGTCACCCGAGTGACGAATGACGTCGCCGCAATCAACGAGATGTTCACCTCGATGCTGGTGAACCTGTTCCGCGATGTCTTCCTCATCTTCGGAATCCTGATCGTCATGTTCGGGCTCGAGTGGCGGCTGGCGCTCGTCATCTTCGCGCTGTTTCCGATCATCGTCCTCGCCGCCTGGCAGTTCCGGAACAGGGTTCGGGCCGCGTACCGCGAGGTCCGCCGGCAGATCGCACGCCTGAATGCGTACTTGCAGGAGTCGATCTCCGGGATGCGGATCATCCAGGTCTTCGTCCAAGAGAAGAAGGCGAACGACCGCTTCGCCGAGATCAACCAGGCCAAGTACTCGGCCCAGATGCGGCAGATGCTGACCTTCGCGGTCTTCCGACCGATCATGAGCTTCCTGAGCTCGTTCGCGATCGCGCTCGTCATCTGGTACGGGGGATTCAACGTCCTCCGAGGGAGCCTCTCCCTCGGTGCGCTGACCGCGTTCATCCAGTACGCGCGGATGCTGTTCGAACCGGTCCTCAACCTTTCCGAAGGCTACAACGTCCTTCAGGCGGCGATGGCCTCGTCGGAGCGGATCTTCCGGCTCCTCGACGAGGATGAGGAGGATCCGGGCGGGGGGGAACGACTGCCGGAGCCGAAGGGCCGGATCGAGTTCCGAAACGTCTGGTTCGCGTACAACGAAGAGGATTGGGTCCTGAAGGACGTCTCGTTCGTCGCCGAGCCCGGGCAGCACGTCGCGATCGTCGGTCCGACCGGCTCGGGGAAGACAACACTCATCCGGATCCTGCTTCGGATGTACCCGATCCAGAAGGGCGAGATCCTCCTCGACGGAGCCCAGATCGAGCGGCTTGATCTGGCCGAGCTCCGCTCGCGGATGGCCGTCGTTCTCCAGGACGTCTTTCTGTTCTCCGGGGACATCATGGACAACATCCGCCTGCAATCGGACATTCCGGAGGAGCGGGCGATCGCAGCGGCCCGATTCGTCAACGCGGGCTTCGTCGAGGATCTCCCGGACGGCTACCACACCGAGGTGAAGGAGCGCGGGGTCACCCTGTCGGTCGGGGAACGGCAGCTTCTGTCGTTCGCGCGCGCTGTGGCGTTCGACCCGACCGTCCTCGTCCTCGACGAGGCGACGGCGTCGATCGACTCGCACACCGAGGCGCTGATCCAGCAGTCGCTGCATCGAATCATGGAGGGACGAACGTCGATCGTCATCGCCCACCGCCTCTCGACGATCCGTGAAGCCAACACCATCATCGTCCTCCACAAGGGCGAGCTCGTCGAGTCGGGAACCCACGACGAGCTTCTCGCCCGGGACGGCTTATACGCCGCGCTGCACAGCCTGCAGTTCGCCGAGGACGCAGATCGGGAAGGACGCCGTACCTGACGCAGTCTGCCTCCAGCTTCTCGGAGTGGGACGGGCCGCCGACTGGCCGATTCCGCGTCGTTGACGCATACTTCATCCTTAACTCATGCCGCACAACATCAGCACCCCTACCGACGACGCGAAGTATCGCGAGCTCTTCGAACGCGTTCCGATCGGTCTCTATCGCTCGACGCCCGACGGGAGGATCGTCGACGCCAACCCGACTCTCGTCCGGATGCTCGGCTATCCGGACGCGCAGGCCCTTCTCGGGGAAGCGGCGGGCAGACTCTACGCGAAACCGGAAGACCGAGGCCGTTGGCTCGCCGAGATGGCGGCGAAAGGTACCGTCTCCGGCTTCGAGACCGCGTGGCGCCGCCGCGACGGGACGGTCCTGCAAGTCGTCGAGAACGCACACGCCGTCTGCAACGGCACGGGCCGGGTCCTCCACTACGAGGGAAGCGCGGAAGACGTCACCGCGCGAAGAGGGACGGAAGCGAGGCTGGCAGAAGAGAAAGCGCGGTTCGAGCAGTTGTTCGCCGCCTCTCCAGAGGCGATCGTCCTCTGCGCGAACGACGCGACCGTCCTGCGCGTCAACGCCGAGTTCACGACGATGTTCGGATACACGGAGAAAGAGGCGATCGGAAGGAACATCGACGAGCTCGTTGCGAAGGGCCTCAACGGCCTCCACGAGCACGCGTGCGGGGTCACCCACAGCATCGCGGGGGGGGAGACGACGTTCGTCGAGACCAGGCGCCGGCGGAAGAATGGAGAGATCTTCGACGTCTCGATCCTCGGCCGATCGATCGTGATCGGAGGCGAGCAGGTAGCGCTTTACGCCATCTATCGCGACATCACCGAACGCGTGGCAATGGAGATCAAACTAACGGAGGAGAAGGCGCGCTTCGAGCAGCTCTTCGCCGCGTCGCCGGAAGCGATCGTCCTCTGCGCCAACGACGGAACGATCCTCCGGATGAACGAGGAGTTCACCCGCCTGTTCGGCTACACGCGGGACGAGGCCCTCGGCCGTAACGTCGACGAACTCGTCTCGCGGGAGTCTGCAGGCCTCAAGGACGAGGCCAGAGGGATCACGCAGCAGATCGCCGACGGCCAGACGTCGTTCGTGGAAACGCGACGGCGACACAGGGACGGCCGGTCGATCGACGTCTCCATCCTCGGCAAGCCGATCCTGATCGACGGGGACCAGATCGCCGTCTACGGCATCTACCGAGACATCTCCGCCAGGAAGGAGGCGGAATCCTCTCTCGCCGCAACCCGGAAGAAGGTCGAACGTCTCCACGAGGCGGCCGACGCGCTCGGGAAGGCGGAGAAGGAGGATGAAGTCTATCGCGTCACCGTCGAGGCAGCCGAGCGCGTCCTCGGCTTCTCGCTCGGCGCTCTCTACATCGCCGAAGGGGACGGGTTCGCCTGCCGTGCAGCTTCATCGCAGGTCGAAGCCGGCAAGCTCGATCGGAAGACGATCAGCCCGACCGGGATCGTCGCGGAGTCGCTCGAGTCGGGTCGACCGATCATCGCCACGGATCCCGAACCGGAGAAACTCCCCGAGGGGGTGCCAACAACGACCCGGTCGGTTGTCTGCGCGCTGATCGGCGAGATCGGCATCTTCCAGGCGGTTTCTCCTGAGCCGGATGCGTTCCGCGAGGAGGACGGACGCCTTCTCAGCATTCTGCTCGAGCACACGGCAGTCGCCGTCTCCAGACTCCGTCTCCAGGCGCAGCTGGTCGAGCAAGCGAGGCACGACGCGCTCACCGGCGTGTTCAATCGCCACTACTTCAATGAACGGATCGCGCAGGAGGTCCTTCGCGCGTCGCGCTACAACCACCCGATCGGTCTGCTGATGATCGACGTCGATCGCTTCAAGGAGATCAACGACTCCTACGGGCATCAGACCGGGGACATGGTTCTCCGCGAGATCGCAGCCGTTCTGCGGGAGACCGTCCGCGCGTCCGACATGATCGTCCGCTACGGCGGCGACGAGTTTCTCGTCGTCCTAATCGAGACCGGCGAGGACTCGGAGCAGGCGGCCACCCGAATCCGACACGCGGTCCGCGGAAACCAGAGACTCCTCCGGATCAGCGGGTTCGACGTCACCGTCTCTGTCGGCAGCATCTTCTGGCATCCCGATGCGAACTGCCCGATCGAGGAGGCCCTCGCGCAAGCCGACGCGCGAATGTACGAGGACAAGCGGCGCCGCTAGGCGCGCATCACCCCATCCCCTTTCACCGAACGCGTGAACACCTTCCGCCCCTCGTTCGTCGTATACAGTAGAAGGTGCGAGACGCGGGGAGTTGCCGCGCGATCGAAGCGCGCCTTCGAAGCGAAGGAAGGGTTTGGAGGCCGGAGTTGCCGAACGGCAAGCAGGACGTCGGAAGGATCGTCGCCGACCTCTACACTACGGAAAGGGAGGCGCTGTTGCGATACGCGGGGAGCCTCACGCGCGACCCGAGCCGAGCTGAGGATCTCGTCCAAGACGCGTTCGTTCGCGCGATGTCCAACCTCGAGCTTCTGGCCGAGCTGACGGAAGGTCAGCGGAGAGGTTGGCTCTGCCGGGTCGTCAAGAACCGTTTCATCGATCAGGTTCGACGAGCACGGCGATGGGAGCCGGTACGCACAGAACTCGAAAGATCGGCGATCGCCACGAGCGACCCCGTCCTCGCCGACGTTCGGCTCTGGGAGCTGCTCGATTCGACCCCCCCGCGATACCGCGAGATCCTGCACAACCGGTTCGTCCTCGGAATGACGAGCGGCGAGATCGGCGAACGCTTGGGGATCCCGGCCGCCACGGTTCGATCGCGCCTCCGACTGGCCGCAGCGTGGATGCGAGCGCACCGCGCCCGCTTGCTCGGAAAGGAGTGATCATGGGGCTCACCCCTTGGATTCCCTTCTCGATCGGCCCGCCTGCGGGCTCGCGACGAAGGGTCGATCGCTGGGCGAACCCTCACGTCGAGAGACGGGCGACGAGAGAGAGACGTAGGCCCCGTTTCGAGCGCCGGACGACGCCCGCCGAAGGATGCGAGAGCAGACTGCAGTGCGAAAGGAGAGAAGCGTGGAACGCGGGAAGGTGATTCGCAACGTCAACATCCTCGACCTGAGGAAAGCAACCGAGGAATCGGTGAGCGAGTACGACGCGATCCGGAACGTCAACTTGGCGCTCTACACGAGCGAGACTGCCCGCTTCTTGCGCAAGCTGGCGATCGGTAACCTCAACTCGTCGATTGAGGTTCCCCCCAACACGAAGGTCGAGACGGTCATGGGCCCGCTCGAGATCGGATCCGACCACTTCGCCAACGTGACCGAGCCACTCGGGCTGCTGGTGATGGGACCGGTGACGATCGCCCCGGACGTGAAGCCCGAGGACCTGGAACATGGCCTCGCCGTGGCCCTCGTCATGGGCCCGGTCGTCGTCCCGGAGCCGCTTGCCGGGGTCTTTCAGTCGAAGGCGCAGCTCGTGATGGGTCCGGTCAGCACGTACCCCATCCTCGACAAGATACACAAGGGAGTGCTCACGTTGGACCGAGCCTACCTCGACGCCCTGGATTCCGGGACCGGGCTCGCCGTGGTCGGATCCGTCACGGTTCCCGAAGGGGTTCCGGACGGGCTGATTCGGAAGAGACTGGCGAAGCTTCACGTCACCGGGAAGACAACCTGCTTCGAGCCGAACGCGGCCGAGCTTCGCGCCGTCCTCACCGGAACGTCGGGACACGTCCGGGTGATCCCGCGCGGATTCAAGGTCGTGGACAAGGAGGTCAAGCTGACGCGCGACCTCTTGACGTCGCTTTCCGATCGGAAGCTCTACTTCGGCCGGTCTCTCGTCATCGACGCCGACGTCGACGAGATCCTCTTCTCTCAGAAGATCGACGGACTCGCGTGCGCGGAGCGCATCACGTGTCCCAAGCCGCTGCAGGCAGCCCTGGCGAGGGTCTGCGATCTCCTCAGCACACAGGCCGTCTTCTACGAGGGAGAGCTGTGGCTCATCGACGGGAAGACCGACCTGCATCCTTCGCGATTCGAGTACCTCGACGGGAAGGCGACGCTCGTCGTGACTGGTGTCCTGAGCGTTGCCCCGGACCTCTCGCCTGACGTCCTCGCCGCCCGCCTCGCGAAGGTCCACCTCTACGGCGTGATCGAGTGCTCGCTCGAGCAGCAAGCGGCGATCGAGGCACGAATCGGCGCCTCGGATGGCGTCTTCCAGCGCCCGGGCAAGGCGTCGGAGGAGTCCGAGAGCCGGATCGGAAACGCGAACTACCTCGCCCTGTGACCCTGTGTCGGTCCGGCGGCCGCGCGCCGCACCGGGCCCTCACGCACCGAAGCGAGCACCGCAACACCAGGTGCGGTGCTCGCTTCTCCCTTCCACCTACGCCGCGCGAGCACGCCAGCCTCCGATCTGCGCAAGGACCATCCCGGCAAGCATCAGCCCTCCGCCTATCCACATCACGAAGGTTCCCCCCTCTCCGAGCACCACCCACCCTCCGACCGCGGCGAAGACCGCCTCCAAGCTGACGATGATCCCAGCACGAGACGGATCAACCCGACGCTGGCCCACGATCTGAAGCGTGTAGGCGACGCCGACGGACAGGATTCCGGCGAAGACGAGCGTAGGAACCGCAGCACGAACGTCCGCGAGGCTCGCTGACTCGGTCGCCCATCCCACCGCGAGGCTCAAGGCCCCGCAGATCGCCGTCTGCACGACCGCGATCCGGATCGGGTCAGCCCGACGAACCAGCCACCCGACGAGCTGTACGTGAATCGCCCACCCGAACGCGCCGGCGAGGACGAGCCCGTCGCCGAGCCCAATCCGCCCTGCCTCCAACCCCGTCAGCAGGTAGAGCCCACCGACCCCGGCCGCCGCACCCGCCCAAACGGTCCACCTCGCTCGTTGTCCGAGCGAAAGGCCGAGCAGCGGCACGATGACGACGTACAGCCCGGTGATGAACCCGGCCTTCCCCGCCGTCGTGTAGACGAGGCCCATCTGCTGGAGCGCCGCCGCCCCGAAGAGGACGAGCCCGAGCAGGGCGAGCCTCAGCCGAGTCGACGAGCTCGCCGGACGGGTCGAGTCCCCCGGCCCTCGTTTCCGACGTCGAACGAGGAGCAGGACCGGGAGAAGAGAGAGGCTGCCGAGCAGGAAACGGATTCCGTTGAAGGTGAACGGGCCGATGTGTCTCATCCCCGCTCGTTGCGCGACGAACGCGAACCCCCAGATCACGGCCGCAAGAAGCAGGAGGAGAGAGTGCTGAAGATTCCGCTCGCGTTCGTCCATGTCGCGGATTCTACCGGGCGACCGACCCCGGGCGACCGTTCCGCACGCGATGCTTGGCACGTTCTCCCACGTGCCCTGCGGCGCGCGCTCCCACAGGGCACACGATCACCGCCATTGCGCGGACTTGGCCGGTTCGGCGTGTGAGCCAGAGTCCATTTCGTGAATGTCCCATCCGTGCCCCACTGAAGTGGGGACGAAATGCCGTCTTCCGGAGGTTCTCACCTGCCGTCCCTGGATCTATACTGCGCCGTCTCTCCGGTCGGAGAGATGGGGGAGGTGAGTTCGGTGGGCACGAAGAAGAAACCGGCAAAGAAGAAGGCCGCAGCCAAGCCGAAGAAGAAGTAGGACTTCGATCGGCTGGACGGAACATCCGTCCATCGGTCGAGGAAGACGAAAGGAATCGAATGCCAAAGGCAGCTTGTCCGCTGTGCGGGAAGAGCGTGACGATGGAGGAGGACGACGCGATGCTCTTCGAGCGCGTCACCTGTCCACACTGTGACGCTCTCCTCGAAGTGATCGATGAGGACCCCCTGATGCTCGACGAGGTGATGGCCGAGTAGGCGAGGGTCCCACCTTCAAGCTGTCCGGAAGCGCGGCTCGAGAGCCGCGCTTCTCTGTTCGCAGAAGGTCCGGATTCGGTCCGACATCGACTCCCCGTCACCCCCTCACGCCTCTCCTCACGCAGGATCGGGCAGACGACCGATCCGTCGCAGTCTCCGATCCTTGCTCCAAGGAGCGGGCTATGCGGCGCATGAACCAAATCGGAAGACCGCAGACAGGCTCGTTCTGCTCGTCGATCACGTCGAACCCGCACTCCCGGTAGAAGGCGACGTTCCCTTCGGTCTGCGTCTCGAGATAGCAGGAGACGCCGGTGGCGTCGGCCCGGTCGAGAATCGGCCGAAGGAGAGCCCGCCCGATCCCCCGGCGTTGCACCTCGGGTGCAACGCCGAGAACCCACAAGTACCAGTGCGGGCCCGACATCACCAGCCTGTGTCGCTCGTCGATGAACCGCATCATGGTGAAGAAACGCTCCCGAGCATCCCGCGGCAAGCGCACGATCGCGCGCGGGAGTCCGAGCCCCGTCCTGAGGACCATCCACAGCGTCGTCCTCGTCTTTCCCGGCCGGATCCAGCAGGCGGCGCCCTCCCCTCCGGGCGTCGTCAGTGCCTCCCCGTAGACCCGGGCGAAACCGACGAGTGCGCGCCACATCGGCCGAAGGGCGACGTCCCGCACCCCGCGATCCGGGAGGACGCAGCTCCACATCGGATCATCGAGGAACGCGCGCGCTACCGCGTCGACGGCGCGGTCGAGATGGACGGCTCGGAGGGGAACGACTTCGACTTCTTCGCTCATGTGAAGGCTCCTTCTCGGTTTTCGAGGAAGTGCCTCGGCACGATTGACGCCTACCGCTCGGGGAGCGCGGCGTGCGCCTTCCTCACGAACGCGTGGAGTCGATCGGGCAGGCCTTCCGGATCTCCTTGGTGGATCAAGCATCGGAGAAGATTCCTCGCGTTGACGAACCGCCAGTGCGTCCCGGGCTGTTCCCCCTCGTAGCGCGCGTCAGGGACGAGGGACGCGAGCCAGTCCTCGATCTGCTCGTCGGTCAACGACTCCCGTTTCAGGGCGCAGATCGCCGCCGACGCGGCACGCGCGTCCTCCTCGTGCCGCCAGACGGTCCGGTCGGTGACGAGGTTCCGTCCGAGGGCATCGAGGATCGCGCGAAGCGTTTCCGGGCCGAGCTCTTCGCACCGCGCGAGCTCGCCGAGCGTGTCCGCGGCGTGTGCCGCCGCGTGGGCCCAGAGAGTCTCCGGCGAGACGAAGCCGCGCAGATCCCTCTCCGCGTTGAGGTAGCCGATCACCCTCTCGGCGAGCCGTTCGAGCTCCTCCGAGGCGAGGTACGCCTTCTCCCGGTGTGCCCGAACGAACCCTCCGAGAACGAGAACCGAGAACTCACGCATGTAGACCGCGTCCGACTCCTGTTCCCCAATGTCGAGGAACAGGTGCTCCTCGTCGGCGATGGTCCAGAGAAGCCGGCGCATCTCGTCGTCCGACATCTCGCGACGGATCGCCCACAAGTGGAGGATCCCGTAGACCCTGTACTCGCGAAGCCTCCCGTCCGTCGTCCCGAGAAGCGGGAGAATCTGCGTGCAGAATCCGAACGGATCGATATCCTCAGGGACCGCTCCCCCTGCCCCAACGATCTCGGCGATCCGTCCTAGGACCATCTCGTCCGTTCCGGCCATGGCCAGAGTGTATCGTCCATCGTTTCTCGAGACGAAGCCCGCGAATTCTCGATCCCAACTGGGAACATGCATGCTCGCACCGGCACCGGCGATCTACTACAATGCGAGCCACGTATACATTCCGGGCGGTGTCTATGAATATGGTGGGGGTTCTGTTTAGCGCGGCCGGAGGGCTCGCCCTCTTCCTCTACGGCCTTCGCGTTCTCAGCGATGCGCTGAAGCGAGCGACCGGGGATCGGATGCGCTCACTGCTCGAGAGGCTGACCGGAAGGGCGTACCGCGGTGCGATCGTCGGAGCGCTCACCTCCGGCACCCTTCAGTCGAGCAGTATGACGATGGTTCTCCTGATCGGACTGATCAACGCAGGAGCACTCACCCTCGCGCAGGGGATCGGCGTGATGCTCGGCTCGGAGATCGGAACGACGCTGACCGCGCAGATCATCGCCTTCAAGATTGGCCACTACTACCTTCCGATCGTCGCCGTCGGATTCCTGATCGCCGAGGTCTTCCGCGGCAAGCGGGCCGGGGACGTCGGGCGGATCATCCTCGGCTTCGGACTCCTCTTCCTCGGGATGAGCGTCGTCTCCGGGGGCTTGAAGGGGCTCGCGCAGACCGACGGCGTGCTCAGCCTGTTGCGGACGTGCGCCGATCGGCCGCTACTCGGCGTTCTCGTCGGAGCCGGCGTGACGGCCGTCATTCAGAGCTCGTCCGCAATGACCGCGCTCGTGATCGGCATGGGGGCCGCGGGACTCCTGTCACTCCCGGCCGCGATCGCCCTCATCCTCGGCGCGAACATCGGAACGACGATCACCGGATTGATCGCGTCAATCGGATCCTCCCTGTCATCGCGGCGGCTCGCCGTCACGCAGCTCCTCGTCAACGTCGTCGGCGTCGCGGCGTTCGTTCCGATCGTCGGCTGGTACGCGCAGCTCGTGGCGCTCACGTCGTCCTCGCTCACGCGGCAGATCGCCAACGCGCACACGTTCTTCAACGTGCTCGTCACACTCGCGCTCGTCCCCTGCGTCGGCGGCTTGGTCTGGATCGCCACTCGCGTGGTACCCGGTCGAGAGCGCGACGAGCGGATCGAGCCCGAGTACCTCGGGGAGCAGTTCCTCAGACTCCCCGCCGTCGCGCTTCAACAAGCGCGGCGGGAGCTGATGAGAATGGGCAAGCTGACGGTGGACATGATCGCGTCCTCGCGCGCTGCCCTTCTCAGCGAGAGCCCCCCCGAGACCTCCTCCGTGTTCGAGGTCGAGGAGTCGATCGACACGCTGCAGGACGCCATCGACGACTACCTCGATCGCATCGACGGAAGCGCGCTCGCCCCCAGTGACGAGCGCCGTCTGCACGTGTTCCGACACGTCGTCGGGGATATCGAGCGAATCGGGGACCACGCCGTCAACATCGCCCAACGCGCCAAGCGTGTCCGTCGAGGAGGGCACGCGTTCTCCTCCCCGGCGACCGACGAGCTCGACCACACGTTCGATCGCGCCATCGAGCTCTATCGGCTCTCGCTCCGCGCCCTTCAGGAGGAGGATCGCGCCGCCGCGAGCGAAGCGCTCGAGATCGAGACCGACGTCGACCGCCTCGAACGGGAGTACAAGGCGAACCACATCCGCCGGCTCGAAGAGGGAACCTGCGACCCGGAGGCGGGGATCCTGTTCGCCGAGATTCTGCACAACCTCGAACGGGTCGGCGATCACGCCGTTAACATCGCGGGAGACGTCCTGCTGATCTAGCGTTTTCGTCGCCGCCTCACGCTCGCGTGCTCGCGTCGACTCACCCTTGCCGCAGCTCACCAGGCGCCCTTCGCGCTCATAGGATGAGCACTCCAAGCCCGCGACCGCGCCCCGCGAATGAGAAGAGGCAAGGCATGTCGGACGATCGGGTTGCACTCATCGGCGGCGGAAGCCTGGGGGAACGCTAGGCGCGCGGTCTCGTATCGACGAGCAAACGCGATCCGGACTGCATCACGATCACCCGTCGATCGAGGCCTCCGCACCGCGTGATCATCGCCGGACTCCACAAGATGGAGCATCAAGGCTTCCGCTCGGACTGATTCGCAGGATCGTCACCTCTGCCGAAAAGACACTAGAATTCTGCAAAGAGAACCGCTGGAGGCTTTCTTCCGCTCGGCCTGCGCGGCTTCGCCGACTTGCGCAACGTAGAGGCCGATCTCGTCGATTCCGTCGACGCCGGGGTACACGTCGAGCTTCGCCCGGTCGTAGGCGACGACTGCGCACGTCCCCGCCCCGATCGACTCGCACGCGAGGTACAGGTCCTGACAGACGCGACCGCAGGGAAGTCGAATCGGGATCGGCCGTCAAGGCGGAAACCGCGGAGAACGTAGAAGCTGTTCCGTACTCCGGCCGACAGAAGGGGCGCCTCCTACCGTGCTTCGAGCGCGCTGAGTTCCTCGGTGATCCTCCGGCCGGCGCCGACGACGATCCGGATCAGGCGGACGCGGTCCTTCCCTTGAGCACGATAGGTCGGAGCCGAGATCCCGATCGAGGCGAGAATCCCCCCGGACGGGGCGAAGATCGGGACGGCGATCCCGCGCGTCTCCTCGATCGCTTCCCCTTCGCTCTCCGCGAACCCGCGCTCGCGAACCCGCACGAGATCGGCCTTCAGTCGTACCGCGTCGGTGATCGTCGTCGGCGTGAACGCCGGGAGCCCGACGTCGGCGAGGATCGCCTCCTGCACGTCCGAATCGAGAAAGGCGAGGATCGCCTTCCCCGTCGCCCCGGCGTGAAGCGGATAGGTGTCGCCGAGCTCGTGGGCGACGCGAAGCGCGTGGTGGCCGTCGACCTTCTCGAGGCAGACGCCGACGTGCTTCCGTAGCGCGCAGAGGATCACCGTCTCCCCCGTCTCCCGCGCGACGCGCTCCATGTAGGGCAACGCCAGATCGCGCAACGGCTTTCGTGACATCGTCGCCGCGAGCTCGAGGATTCGCCCGCCGAGCCGATATCCCTTTCCATCCGGCGACTCCTCGACGAGCCCGTGGGTCCGAAGGGCCGCGATGTAGCGGTAGGTCGTGCTGCGCGGAAGTCCGAGGCTCTCAGCAATCTCAGCGACCTGAAGCGTCGGCTCCTCGTCGCTGAACAGAGTCAGGATCTTGACGCACTTCTCGAGCGTGTTCATCGCGAGATCACCTCCGTCCCACGCGCTGAGACGAGCCGATCGGCCCGAGAGTATGCTAGAGGGGAAGAGAGTGCGCTTCAAGACGTCGGCTCGGGCTCGTCAGCCTCCAGATCCGCCTCAGCCCGTGCCGCGGCCGCGATCCCCGATCGGACCGCGCCCTCGACCGTCGACGGCCAGCCCGTCGCCGTCCAGTCACCGGCGAGGAAGAGCCGATCGATCCGCGTCTTCGCCGCCGGCCGAAGTCCGTCCGTGCCGGGCGCTGGGATGAACGTCGCCCGCCGCCGCACGATAACGATGTGCCGGACGACGCGGGCCCCGCAAACTGCGGGAATCAGATCAGCAAGCGATCCGACGATCTCGTCGGCAACCTCGCCGCATGATCGGTCGATCCACGCCCGCGCCGCACTCTGGGAGATCGCGAGATGCGTCGTCTCCTCTCCGGCGCCCTCGTGGATCCGCGTGACGTCAAACGCCGCTTGGACCGGAGAATCGACCGCGATGACGAACTCCTCGTCGAGGATCGAGCGGTCGAGCCAGAGGTGAACGTTTACGATCGGCGACCAGGAGAGCCGGGCGGCCGCCGCCAGCGTTGGGGCGAGGAGATCCCCCGGAATGAGACGCCGCAGCTCCCACGGCGGGACTGAGGCGACGACGCCGTCGACATCAACCGTCTCCCCGCCGTCCGTCTCCACGCCGACCGCGCGTCCAGCCTCGACGCGGATCCTCCGAACAGGGTTCGAGGTCCGAACCTCGCCGCCGTGGGATTCGACGTACTCGCGCGCCGCCTCGAAGACGCGCGACATCGGCGTCGTGAACAGGCCGAGGCCCGCCCCGTCGCGCGACAAGAACCCGTCGCGGAGGACCTTGCGGGCGGCGCGGAGGCCGACCTCATCGACGCGAGCGTTCAGCGTCGCGACGCAGATCGGCTCCCACAGCCGCTCGATCGCTCGCGGGGACTGACCGTGCGCGCGCAGCCAGTCTCCGAACGATCGATCCGCTCGTGCGCCAATCAAGAGGGCGCCTCCCGCCCGAAGAACGGCGAGGCGATCCCGTCGGGCGAGACATCGATACCGGAGGAGCGCCGGGAGGAGGTGGACGGCACCCGGAAGGAGGAGGGTCGATCGCAGGTCGGAACGAGTCTTCCCGCAGAGGATCGGCACCGACAGGGCCGATTGGTAGCGAATCGCGTCGCCCTTCCCGATCCGCCGGAGAAGCCCGTCGGTCGCCGTGCAGCAGCGCATCGAGACGTGATGGCCGTAGTCGACGTCGCCTCCAGAAGCCGGATCCCGAAACGAGGCCGCGCGGCCGCCGAGGCGTCCGGTCCGCTCGAAGAGAATCGGCCGGTGCCCGTCCCCAGCGAGGCGGCAGGCGGCGGCGACCCCCGCGAATCCGCCACCGACGACGGCGATCCGGCCGCTCACGGGCGTCCCCGGAAGCTTCTCGCGAGGAGTGCGAGCTTCTCCCGGGTCGGGAGACTCGGTCGCTCGGAGAAGACGTCGTAATCCGCCGCCCGGATCCGCTCGAGGATCCGACCGTAGATCTCGCCGAGAAGCCAGACGCACCTTCCTCCCGCTGGCGGGAGAATCGACAGGAGCTGCCTGCCGCGCGCGAGCGACGCGCTCGCACGGTCGGCCTGCCGCTCGAGGAGCCGCCTCACCCCGTCGGTCATTGACCGGTCGCGAAGGGCGTGCTCGTCGACGCCGAACGAGGCCATCTCGTCGGCCGGGAGGTAGATCCGATCGCGGTCGAGGTCCTCGGCGACGTCGCGCAGGACGTTGACGAACTGCATCCCGAGCCCGAGATCGACGGCCGCATCGCGCATCGCGTCAGTCGGCGGAATCCCGTCGTTCAGGATCGGCAGGGTCGCGAGACCGACCGCGGACGCGGCGTGGTAGCAGTAGTCCCGCAGTTCGTCGAAGGTCGCGACTCGCCGGAACTCGAGGTCCATCTCCATTCCGGTCAGGACGTCGCCGAGGTCGTCCGGGTCGACGCCGAACGACGCGATCGCGTCGGCGAGCGCGAGATCGATCCCGCCCTCCGGATCCCCGGCTGCCGCCTTCGCCAGCCGCCGTCGGAGATCGGCCAAGCCCTCCTGCTTCGCTTCGTCCGACGCCCGATCGTCAACCGCATCGTCAGCCGTCCGGCAGAACGCGTAGAGCGCGTAGATCCCCCGGCGCTGCCGGATCGGAAGCGAGAGGAACGCGTAGTAGAAGTTTCGCGCCCGTCGCCTGGTGACGCGCGCGCAGAGGCGGTACGCATCCGCTACGTCCATCGGCCCCTCCCGAGCGCCAGGTCGATGATCGTCGACGCGATGAGCCGCCGCTTCTCGCGCCTCGAGACCGTCGGCCGGCCGCGAAGCGTGTCGTAGTCCTGCGCGCAAATCGCGTCGAGGACGGCGAGCCCGCCGCGCGAGAAGAGGGCGAGTTCGACCTTCAGCCGGCCGCGCACGCGGTCGATCAGCGGGAGCCCCCGCTCGAACAGCTCGCGCGTCCGCTCGACCTGGAAACGGACGAGATCCTGCACCCGCTCTCCGGCGCGCGAAGCACCTAGATCCGCCTCCGAGACGCCGAAACGCTCCATCTCGTCGGCCGGGAGGTAGATCCGACCCTTCGCGAGATCGCGCGCGACGTCCTGCCAGAAGTTGGCGAGCTGGAGGGCGGTGCAGGTGGCGTCGGAGAGGGCGAATCGCTCGTCGTCCCGGTGTCCGTGGAGCATCAGGACGAGGCGTCCGACCGGATTCGCGGAGTGTTCGCAGTAGTGAAGAAGATCGGCAAACGTCGCGTGTCGCGTCGTCCGCTGGTCGATCCGATTCGCCTCGATCAGCCGTGCAAATGGCTCGCGCGGGAGGTCGAAGCGCGCGATCGTCTCGGCGAGGGCAGTGAAGATCGGCCCGCGTCCTTCCCCGCCGATCGCCGCAGCGAGGTCCTCCTCGAACCGGTCGAGGAGGACGAGCCGGTCCCCCTCGGCTTCGTCGCCGAGGTCGTCGGCCGCCCGGCAGTACGCGTAGATCGCGGCACGGTGTGGCCGGAGGCGCCGCGGCGTCAGCCACGAGAGGACGGTGAAGTTCTCGTAGTGCGTCCGCGCGGCGCGCCGACACTCGGCGAACGCGTCTTCGAGCGATGTTCCGACCGACGGTGCTGCGCGCGTCGGCGCGTTCACCATCCTTGAACCTGGACGATGACCTCGCGGGCGCGCGGCCGGTCGAGCTCGATCATGAAAACGCGCTGCCAACGGCCGAGAAGAGGCCGCCCCTCGGCGATCGGAACCGTCTCGCTCGTCCCGAGGAAGAGGTGTTGGCAGTGAGAATGCCCGTTCGGGCACTCGTCCTCGGTCATGTTCGCCGTTCGGATGACGAAGTCGTTGTGGCGGTAGTCGGCCTCGCGCGGCGCCATCGTCTGGAGAAAACGAGCCATGTCCTTCAGCAGGAGCGGCTCGTGTTCGTTGATCACCACGGCGGCCGTCGTGTGGCGCGAGAAGACGGTGACCGTCCCCTCCTGCACCGCCGACTCCTCGATCGCCCCGAGCACCTCGTCGGTGATGTCGAGGAACTCCGGCGCCTTCGACGCCGTCCAGCGAATGACGGTCCGGTACAGCTTCATCCCCACTCGCTCTTCGATCTGTGTCTGCATGGCTCTCTTCCTCGTCGTCACTCCGGTTCCCCTGCCGATCCGGCGCGAATTCGCTCGCCGGACCGCTCCAGCCTTTCGACCACCTCATCGATCACGGCATCCGGCGTCGAAGCTCCCGCGGTGACACCGACCCGCTCACGTCCCTCGAACCACTCATCCTCGATCTCCCCCGCCGACTCGATGTGATACGTCGGCACCCCCGTCTCACGGCACGTCTCCACGAGCTTCCGCGTGTTCGCCGACGTTCGACTCCCGACGACGAACAGAACGTCGACCGACTCGGCCAGCGCACGTGCCGCCTGGTATCGGCGTCCCGTCTCCGGGCAAGTCGTGTCGACGATTCGGATCTCGGGCACTCGCCCGGCGAACCGCTTCACGACCGACTCCGCGAACCGCGCGAAGCGATCCGGGTTCTTCGTCGTCTGCGAGATGACGGCGATCCCGGCCGGTCCGTCCGGCACTTCAACATCGAGCGATTGCGTCGCGATCCCTCGTCCCCGCGTCCAGGAGAGAATCCCGCGAACCTCCGGATGCTCCGCCTCGCCGTAGAGGACGACGGCGAAGCCGGCCTCGACGAGGCGGGCGACCGTCTCCTGTGCCTTCCGCACGATCGGGCAGGTCGTGTCGACCAGCCGGAGGCCGCGGCGCTCGATCTCCGCGTAGACCTCCTCGCCGGCCCCGTGCGCGGTGATCGCCACCGCCGATCCGTCGGGGACCGCGTCGAGCCCCTCGACCATCCGCGCGCCCTTCTGGGCGAGCCCATCGACCACGTGCGCGTTGTGGACGATCGCGCCGAGCGTGAACAGCGGCCCGTGCTCGACGAGCTCCGTCTCGATCATCTGAACCGCGCGGCGAACCCCTCCGCAGAATCCGAGCACGCTCGCCATCACGATCGTCATTCGCGATTCTCCAGCGCTCGCCTGTACCGGCCGAGTGCCATCAGCGGGAAGGCATCCCGGTAGATGTGGTAGCGAATCATGAAGTCGGTCGGGAAACCGGTCCCCGTGAACGCTTCCTCGTCCCATCCGCCCGCCTTGTTCTGCGACCGGACCAGGTACTCGACTCCGCGGGCCGTGGCCGGATGGCCGGCCTCGCCCGCCGCCAGCAGCCCCATCAACGCCCAACCGGTCTGCGACGCGGTCGACGGACCCCGGCCGCGCCAGGCCGGATCGTAGTACCCCTCGATCCGCTCGCCCCAGCCCCCATCGTCATTCTGGTGTGCCAAGAGCCAGTCGACGGCCCGACGGACGTACGCTGCGCTCATGTCCTCGCCGATTGCCTCGAGTGCCGGGAGAACAGCGCCGATCCCGTAGGTCAGGTTGACGCCCCAGCGACCGAACCAGGCCCCGTCCGACTCCTGCTCCCGCCGGAGGAACGAGACCCCCCGGTCGATGACGGGATCGCCAATCCGACGGCCGAGGCGCCCGAGGATCTCGACGACGTGTCCGGTCACGTCGACCGACGGAGGGTCGATCACCTCGCCGAAGTCGCAGAACGGGATCTGACGCGTCCACGTCTGCACGTTGTCTCGATCGAACGCCCCCCAGCCACCGTTTCGGCTCTGCATCCCGACGAGCCACTCGACGCCTCGCTCGATCGCTCGCCGCGACCGCTCATCGCCACCCTCGGCCTGGAGGAGAGCAATCAAGACGACGGCGCTGTCGTCGGTGTCCGGATAGCCGTCGTTGGCAAACTCGAACGCCCACCCGCCCGGTCGCGCCGAACAGCGGACCTGCCAGTCCCCGCCGGCGAAGATCTGCTCATCGAGAAGCCACTCCGTCGCCCGGGCGAGAGCGGGGTGCGTCGTAGCGAGCCCGGCATCCTCGAGAGCGACCGCCGCGAGCCCGGTGTCCCAGACCGGAGAGAGGCATGACTGCAGGCGGAAGGTGCTCCCCTCGCGAATCGAGAACCCGGTCGGCCCGTAGAACCCGGCGAATCCGTCGCGAATCGGCCCCTCGTCGAGCGAGTACCCGCGAAGCTTGAGGGCGATCAGCGAGTAAACCCACGGCGGCTGGATCCCGCCCCACGATCCGTCCGCCTCCTGCCGATCGAGGATCCAGCGCTCGGCCTTCGCGAACGCGCGCTTTCGCAGCGGCTTCCACGGGAGCCGCTCGTGCAGCCGAAGGAGCCGGTCGAGGACGAGGAACCCGCGCGCGCCCCACGACGTCTTCGACGGCCGGATCGAGAGGTCGGCGTTCTCGCGACCGTTCGCGAACAGCTCGTCGATCCGCGCCACCTCGGGAAGCGGGACGACCGGCCGCTTCGCCATGATGATCGACATCGGGACGATCGTCTGTCGTGCCCAGCAACCGAACGAGTAGATGCTGATCGGAAACCAGCTCGGGAGGAGGACGAACTCGGCCGGCAGGATTGGAAGGCCCTTCCAGGCCCACTCCCCAAGCATCGCAAGCCAGATCTTGGTGAAGACGCGGACCTTCTCGACCCCGCCCCGCGACAGGATGAAGTCCCTCGCCCGCGCCATCTCCGGGGCCTCCGGCGAGAGGCCGGCCATCTTCAGCGCGAGGTACGCCTCGACCGTCGTCGACAGCTCGCCCGGCCCGTCGTGCCAGTTCGCCCAGGTCCCGTCGTCGCGCTGACGCGATCGGATGTCGTCCGCCGCCGCGCGCGCCTCCTCGTCGTCGAAGTCCCCGAGGATGTGGCGAAGGAAGACGTGCTCGGCAGTGATCGTCACGTTCGACTCGAGCTCGGCCCACCAGTAGCCGGCCTCGTCCTGCAGGTCGAGGAGGTGGTCGACGGCGGCATCGATCGCCCCATCGAGCCCGTGCCGGGCCTTTGCGTCAGTCGCCGTTGCCCTATTCATCGGTCTTCCGTTCGCGACGTAGGTACCCGCGGGCGGCCCGAACGACCTCCTCGGCGAGCCGCTCCTCCGGAACCGAGACGAGAACCGGGGACCCGTCGACGTAGATCGTCCCCTGCCCCTCGCTTCCGACGAGGCCCACGTCGGCCTCCTTCACCTCACCGAGACCGTTGACGACGCAGCCCATCAGAGCGATTCGGATCGGCTCGACGACATCTGCGAGCTCGCGACGGACACGATCGGCGACGGTCACCAGATCGATCCCCGTTCGGCCGCACGTCGGGCAGACGTGCAGGTCAACCCCACGAGAGCGAAGGCCAAGCGCCCGCAGAATCTCGTAGGCAACGCGGACTTCCTCCACCGGATCCCCGGCGAGGGAGACGCGGAGGGTGTCGCCAATCCCTTCCTCGAGGAGCGCGCCAAGCCCGACCGCGGAGCGGATCGCGCCTTCCCAGGGCGTCCCCGCCTCGGTGATCCCGATGTGCAGCGGGTAGTCGACCTCCTTCGCCATCATCCGGTTCGCGGCGACCGTCATTCGCACGTCCGTCCCTTTCAGCGATACGACGATCTGATCGATCCCGTGCTTCTCGAGGAGTCGAATTTCGTCGAGCGCGCTTCGGACCATCCCTTCTGCTGTCGGCCGCCCGTCGTCGAGGTACTCGCCGGCGATCGATCCCGAGTTGGCACCGACGCGAATCGGAATCCCCGCCTCCTTCGCCGCCTCGGCGACGGCGGCGATCTTCTTCGGGTCGGTGATGTTCCCCGGGTTCAGCCGGAGCTTGTCGACCCCGGCCTCGATCGCGGCGAGGGCGAGCCGGTGATCGAAATGGATGTCGGCGACGAGCGGGACCGAAACCTGGCTTCTGATCGCCGGGAGCGCCTCGGCTGCGGCGATCTCGGGGACGGCGACCCGGACGATCTCGCAGCCGGCCCCCTGCAGGCGCAGGATCTGCGCGACCGTCTTTTCGGCGTCGGCCGTGTTCGTGTTGGTCATCGACTGGACGACGATCGGCGCGCCGCCCCCGATCGCCACGTCCCCCACGAGGACTCGGCGGGTCATGACTCCTCCTTCAGCGCGGGCAAGAGGTCGTTCAGCGCGTCGCCGAGCCGTCGGCCGGCTCGAGCCGCTCTTCGCGCCGCGCGGACAGCCCGAATCGGGTGACGGAGGAACGACGCCGCGATCGGGCGATCGCTCGAGAACGGCAGGTCGTCGTCGACCGCGTCGAGCACGACGCGCAGGGCGAGGAACGGAACTTCGCGCCGCGTCGCCCACCGAGCGAGTGGGCCGCTCTCCATATCGATCGTGGCGGCGCCGGAGTCGCCAAGTCCCTGCTTCGCCGCAAGGTCCGCAACGAACGGGATGCTCTCGCACGCCCCGACGCGTGCGCGCCCGCCGAGGGCCGCTCGCGCGCGATCGAGAAGGTCGGCGTCGATTCGGATCTCCTCACCGCGGTGCCGGACCGCGTCCGCGAGGACGAGGTCCCCAAATCGGAGATCCGGGAGGAGTCCGCCGCAGAAGCCGGTTGCGACGAGGAGCGACACGCCCTCGGAACGCGGGAGCTCCTCGAGCGGCTCGGGAGCCCGCTCACCGACCGGCGTCCGGATCAGGCGCACGCCGGGAACGGCATTCATCCCTAGCGTCTCGATCGGATAACAAGCGGTCACGGCGATCGTCACTTCCACGCCCCCCTCGCCAGCCGGACCAGGGCCCGCGGATGCCGCATCGCGTGCAAGACGCTCGCCCCCTCGAACGAGGAATGCATCATGCAGTTCGCGCAGCGCTTGTCTCGCCCCGGACCGTAACCTTCCCACAGCTTGGGGTCGAAGATCTCGGCGACGTCGTCGGTGTGTCGATCGGCGATCGTGTAGCAAGGGACCCGCCAGCCGCGGACGGTGTACGTCGGTGTCGTCCACGCCGCGCAATCGTAGGTGCTCTCGCCGCGGAGGAAGTCGAGATAGAGAGGGTTGTTGTAGAACGGGAAGCCGGCCGCGGGATCGAGGACCCGGCGGAAGACGGCGATCGACTCCGACCGCTTCAAGAAGAGGTCCTGGTCCGGCGCGTCCTCGTACGCGTACCCCGGGGAGACCATCAGCCCCTCGACGCCGAGTCCCTTCAGCTCGGTGAAGAGGCGATGAAGGTCCTCGACGTCCGAGCCATCGAACAGGGTCGTGTTCGTGCAGACGCGATGCCCCCGCGCGATTGCCTCGCCGATCGCCGCGATCGCTTCGCGATGGGTTCCGGGACGCTGCGTCACCTGATCGTGAATCGATTCGGTCCCGTCGAGGTGGACGACGAACGAGAGGCGCTTCGAGGGCTTGAAGCGATCGAGCGACTCGCGAAGGAGGAGTCCGTTTGTGCACAGGTAGATGAATCGGCCGTCCTCCTCGATCGCACGGGCGATCTCGCCGATGTCGCGATGGATGAGCGGCTCGCCCCCCGAAATCGAGACGATCGGCGCGTTCGACGCGCGGACCGCGACCATGCACTCGTCGACCGTCAGCCGTCGATCGATGACATCGCGATACTCGCGGACGCGCCCGCAACCGACGCATGCCAGGTTGCAAGCCTCGAGCGGCTCGAGCATCGTGACCAGCGGGAACCGCCGGACGCGACGAACGGCGCGCGACACGAGGTACCCTCCCACGGCAAGGTCGAGTCTCAGCGGACGGCTCAACGGTCCCTCCTCGTCAGTCCTTCGATCAGTTCACACAGCGCGCGGCGACCTTCGGGCGTGAACGGCGCGCGTTCGACCGCCCCGAGCGCTCGGCCCGAGCGGGCCTCGACCGCCGCCTCGGCCCGCGCGCGAGCCCCGAGCCGATCGAGGAGGGCAACGACCCACGCCACGTCCTCCTCGACGACCGCTTCCTCCGCGTAGATCCCTTCCAGCCGTCGACGGTCTTCCGAACTCGCCTCCGCATGACCGGCCACGACAGGGTATGACTTCTTCTTCCGACGAACGTCGGAGCCGACCGGTTTCCCGATCGCCTCGCCGTCCCCCCAGATCCCGAGCGCGTCGTCTCGAATCTGGAACGCCCGCGCGACGTCGGCCCCAATTGCGGAGAACACCTCGATCGCACCCGCATCGGCCCGCGCGCAGAGCCCGCCGAGCTCGAACGCACAGCGGAAAAGGGCTCCCGTCTTTCGATCGACCATCGCGAGGTACTCCTCCTCCGTCACAAACCGGCGCTCGAACGCGAGGTCCATCGACTGCCCCTCGATCATCTCGCAGGTCGCCGCGACGAGCCGCTCGGCGGCGGCCGGCCCCGCGGAAAGTGCTGTCTGCAGAGCGATTGCGTGCATCAGGTCCCCCGCGTTGATCGCTTCAGCGGAACCCCACCGAACCCAGACCGACGGGCGGCCGCGCCGCGTCTCATCGCGATCCTGGAGGTCGTCATGAATGAGCGAGAACCCGTGAACGAGCTCAAGCCCGACCGCGGCGGGGAGCGCGTCGTCGACCCGCCCTCCGAGCTCTTCCGCGGTGAACAGCACCAAGCTCGGACGAATCAGCTTTCCGAGCGAGGCCCCGCCATCGCCCAGCCCGACGTGGTAGCGGAGGATTCTGAGAAGCGATGTCTCTCCCCGGAGCGCGCCGCGAAGGCCGCTCTCGATCCGGTCTCGGTATCGATCCAGAAGCGAGATCACAGGATGCCTCCAGACGCATCGAGTTCGATCAGGCCCCGCGCATCGGCGGCGGCCACGAGAGCGGCGGCGCTTCGCACACCGAGTTTCCGCATCAGCCGCGCGCGGTGATTCCGGACGGTGTGGACGCTTCGCTGCATGATCGCCGCGATCTCGGCATTCTTCTTTCCCTCCGCGATCAGCTGCAGCACCTCGCGCTCTCTCGGCGACAGAGCTTCCTCGCCGCTCTCGCTGGGATCAAGCAACCGTTCCCCGCCCGCGACGCGCCGGACGACGTCGATCAGACGGTCCGGCGCCTCATCCTTCGTCAGATACGCCCAAGCGCCGAGGCGACCCGCGCGGTCGGCATACCGCGCGTCACCGTGCATCGAGAGGACGATGACCCGCGTCGCCGGGGACACGGCTGGGATTCGGCGGATCGCCTCGAACCCGTCCAGGAGAGGCATCGAAAGGTCGACGAGCGCGATCGCGGGGCGATCTTCCCGTACCCGCGACAAGAGCTCGCGGCCGTCCTTTGCTTCGGAGACCACGTCAACGTTCGCCGAGGAGAGGAGCGCCTTCACCCCAGAGCGAACCAGGCCGTGATCGTCGGCCAACACCACCCGGATGCGCATCGTGTCTGCCATTGTATGTCTCCGCGCTGCAAGCCGAAACGGGGAAACCGCACTAATCCGGGCGCGTCGGTTCGGGAGAGTTCCCGGTCTCGTCCGGCCCGACGCCTCCGAGGCCGAGCCGTCGCCCGTGGGCGAGGAGGCCCGCCCGCGTGTGCACGTCGAGTTTGCGCATCAGCCGCTCGCAGTGTCCGTTGACGGTCTTGACGCGAATCCCGAGGCGATCAGCGATCTCGTCGTCCACGCACCCCTCTGCGACCAACGCCAGAACCTCCCGCTCGCGCGAGGAGAGGGCCCCCTCGAGCGGGAGGATCTCCCCGGAAGCGACTGTCCGGATCGCGTCGATCAGGGCTTCCGGAGACGCCGACTTCCCGACGAGTCCGTGAGCCCCGCGCGCGAGGGCGGCTGACGCGTACTCCGACTCCGAATGCATCGAGAGCATGAGCACTCGGGTGTCCGGGGCCATCGCGACGACCTGCTCGGCCACGGTCAGCCCGTCGACGTCGGGGAGCGCGATGTCGAGAAGGACGACGTCCGGGTGGCACGCCGCGACGAGCGCGACGGCGTCCTCGCCACACCCAGCCTCTCCGACGATCTCGATCCCCGGCTTCGCCCCGAGGACCTTCGACAGGCCCTCCCGGACGAGCCGGTGGTCATCGACGATCGCCACACGGATCGCCATCGTGCGGCACCTCCACCGTCATCACCGTCCCGTGGCCCGGGGCGCTCTCGATCGACATCCGTCCTCCGCTCACGTCGAGGCGCTCTTGGATCCCACGCAGCCCGAGGCCGCGCGGCTCGTCCGGACGGAAGCCGACTCCGTCGTCCCGGACAGAGAGGCGAGCGCCCCGCGCGACCCGCGAGAGGACGACCTCGACGCGCTCCGCTCGAGCGTGTCGAACGACGTTGCGGAGGGCCTCGTGAGCGACGTGAAAGAGGAGACTCTCGACCGACACCGCGAGCCTGGCGTCGAAGTCCGAGGAGACGTCCACCTCGATCCCGGCCTCGTCCGAAACCGTCTCCGCCAATCGCTCCAGCGACGGCACGAGCCCGAGATCGTCGAGAAGGGGAGGACGAATCGAGTAGGCGAGCGTCCGCGTCTGGGCGATCGCCTCGTCGAGCATTTCCGTCATTGCGCGGTGCGCCTCTTCGCCGAGGCGCGCTTTCGCTGGCCGGAGGTGTAGTTTGACCGCCGCCAGCGACTGAATCAGCCCGTCGTGCAGGCTCCGCGCGAGGCGTCTTCGCTCTTCGTCCTGCGCGGTGAGGAGTCGTCGAGACATCTCGGCAAGGTCTCGTTCCCGCGCGGCGAGCGCCCTGTTCTTCCGCGCGTAGATCCCGTTGAACGTGCGGATGGTGAACGCGACGACCGCGTAGACGGCCGCCGCTCCGGCAAGAACCGTCGTCAGGTTGTAGATCAGGCTTCGGCTCGGCTCCCCGAAGACCGGAACGAGCGAACGATGGGGTATGATCCCGGCGTACTCGAGGAAGACGAGACCAGCGTAGAAGGCAACGACCAACCCGGTGACCAGCGCCCCGTGTGCCCGCGGGAGGAACGCGTTGGCGTAGATCACGGTGAACAGGTAGAAGACGTTCCCGATCCACTCGCTTCCGCCCACCATGTGGACGAGGACCGTGATCAGTGCGATCTCGATGACGAAGAAGATAACGTGAACGCGGTGGAGCCCTCCCGCCGTCTGCTGGCGCTCGACGACGAGCTTGAACGGAAACGTCAGCGCGAACCAGACGACCGGCGCGAAGACCACCGGATTCCGGTAGGTGAACCGCGTCGCGACTAGGACGGCCAAAGCGACCGCAGTGAAGACGCCGAGCGTCAGTCGTCGGACGAGGATCGACCGAACGACGCCGGCCTTCAGCTCCGAGAACTCCGCGACGTCGAACATCGGTCGCTCCTGGTCGACGCCTACTTCAGCGTCGGCGGGAGGACGATCGTGCCGAAGTTCTTCTCGTAGCGCTGGATGTTCTCGCCGATCGCCTGGTACAAGCGCTTCAAGTGGCCCGGGTTCAAGACCACGCGCGACGTGAGGATCGCACGTCCTTCGTCCGCGGACGGCGCCTGCGGATCGACGAACAGGAAGTCGATCACGAACTCCTCCTTCCGGTGAGAGATCAACGCAAGATTCGAGTAATGCGCGCGTCGAGTCTCGTTGTCAGCCGTGATCTGCATCCTCCGCTCCGCCATCGGTCGGTCACCTCCGAATCGAGGGATGGTAGCCGTTCGGCGAGACCTGAACAAGAAGATCCGCTCGCTCGGGACGCGAGGCGCAGCCGAGATCCAGCCGTGGCGCGGCTCGGAGACCCGGCCGACGGCACCTGCACGCCCCAGGGTGACCTAAGAAGCGAGGTATCTCTCGAAGAACCGCTCGATCGAGGCGCGATGACGTCCGGCGAGGAGGACGTGGTGGTTCCCGAGCGGCGCGGTGAGCAGAGCGTCAACCGGGTCATCGCATCGCACGTGCACTTGCGTCCGGCAGAGGTCGTTTCGGAACGGGCGCTCTTCTGTCTCCCCCTCTCGGACGAACAGGTGGTCGAGTCGATCACCGCCGAGTCGGAAGAACGTGCACGGACCGGACGGGATCGATCCCGCGATCCCGACGCCGACCCCACTCTCGAAGTGGCTACGGAGGGTGTAGGTCGCCACCATCGACACCGGGCACGTGCAGTGCGCGATCCCGACGACCTGCTCCTCCGAATCGACCGAGGCGATGTTCCCCATGAACGCCGTCTCGCCGGTGAGGAGAAGCCCGACGTAGAGCGTGAAGAGCGTTTGGAGATCCCCCTCGCACGCCGCCGGGACCCCTTCGTCGTTCAGCCTCGAGAGCGCGTAGCATCCCGTGTTCTCGAGCCGCTCTACCAAGTCGAAGCAACGGACCGTGCACGCCGCGAGCCGGTGCTCATCGACCAACTCGCGGAGACCGCCGTAGATCGCGGCCGCTCCGCGCAGGGCATCGCCGTCGGGCTCGACGACGCTCGCTGCCCTCCTCGAGACGTCGGCGAGCGCTCGCTTGCCGACCTTCGCGACGTCGATTCGCTCGAGCAGTTCCCGAAGCTCGATCTCGACCAGCTCGACCGATAGCCTCCCCTTGAGGAAGGCTCGGTCGACGTCGCTCGCCACCAGCCAATCGGAAGGTTCCCCGATCAGACCGACGCGGCTGAACCGGAGCGCGTTCCACGCCTCCGAGATCGCGACTTCCTCTCGGAGGCCGGACGCGATCGTCTCCGGAGAGCCGAACAGAATCCGCCCCTCGCCCCCGTCCTGATGGATCCGTGCCAGGATCTCGAGAGAGGCCGGGAGCGAGTTCCGTCCGGGGTGTGCGATGAGCAGGACCGGAGACGGAAGCTCGGCGATTCCTTTGAGGACCTGCCGTTCGACCCCGCCGGTCAGCACGAGGATCGCCGTCATCCGCTCGGTCGAAGGGACGGAGGCCTCCGCGACGTCCACCACGGCGGCGGCGCGGATCCTCCGAATGAGGTCCTTCTTGAGCGACGAGAGTTCTCCACGCTCGTGAGACGTGGAGGCGTAGGCGATGACGTCGACCTTCTTCATGGTTCGATCGTACGCCCGGCCCGCCCGGCGCCTCGATCCACTCTTCGACGCCTCGACCGGACAGGCGGCACGCGGTGCCCCTCCCGACGACGGTCCGCCCCGGGTGCCATCTCCGCCGGCGAAGGGACGCGTGACCCTTCGCGCTGTCTTGATCGGCGCCCGGCGTCTCGTATACGCTACGAGTGCCGTCAGTTCACGGACTTCTGTGACTTGAATGCAGGCGGGCAGGAGGGGAATGAGCTTTCTGACCTCGACGTTCTACGAGAACCCGATCTGGCGATGGTTCGTCGCCCTCGGTGTCATCCTGTTCGTCTGGTTCGCGATGCGCGTCGCGATGCGGTTCGTCGTTCGGCGCCTCCGGCGATTCGCTGAGAAGACGCCGACGCGATTCGACAATCTCATCGTCGAGCTTCTCGACAAGACGAGTTTCCTGTTCGTCCTCGTCCTGTCGTTCTACGCCGGGTCGCTGACGATCGTCCTCCCCGAGCTCGCCGACAGAATCCTGGGGACCCTGTTCATCCTCACGCTACTTCTCCAGGCGGGCTACTGGGGAAACGCGTTCGCTTCGTTCTGGATCAATCGCATGGTCCGCCGACGCCTCGATGAGGACGCGTCGTCCGCCACGTCGCTCGCCGCCCTCGGGTTCGTCACCAAGGTCGTCATCTGGACCGCGGTCATCCTACTCGCCCTTGACAACATGGGGATCGATATTACGACGCTCATCGCCGGACTCGGGATCAGCGGAATCGCGATCGCCCTCGCGGTCCAGAACATCCTCGGCGACCTGTTCGCGTCGCTGTCGATCGTCGTTGATAAGCCGTTCGTGATCGGCGATTTTGTCATCGTCGGTGACCTGATGGGGACGGTCGAGCGGATCGGCCTGAAGACGACGCGAGTTCGCAGCCTCTCCGGCGAACAGATCGTCTTCTCGAACAGCGACCTCCTTGCGAGCCGCGTCCGCAACTACAAGCGGATGTTCGAACGCCGGATCGCCTCCACGTTCGGCGTCACCTACCAGACGCCTCCCGACGTGCTCGAAGCGATCCCGGAGACGGTTCGGGGAATCGTCGAAGCCCAACCCGACGTCCGATTCGATCGGTGTCACTTCAAGGCATTCGGCGACTCCTCGCTCGACTTCGAAACTGTCTACTACGTTCTCGTTCCCGACTACAACGTCTACATGGATCGACAACAGGCGATCAACCTAGCGATCGTGCGCGCGTTCGAGAGCCAGGGGATCGAGTTCGCCTATCCGACGCAGACGGTCTACGTCGCCCGCCTCGACACCTCAGAGAAGGAGTAGCCCCGCGACGAGCGTTGCGACGAGCCCGATCGCTGCAGGGACGGCCAGCCGCCGCAGGAACGGCCCCATCGACGTCTCGAAGTACTCCAGAGACACCGAGATGCACGGATGGATCGGGGTCAAGACGTAGCCGATGAAGACGGCGAAGTAGGTCACCGCGAAGACGGCCGGCGACATCGCGCCGTGGCCTGACGCGTAGATCGGCAGGACGATCGACATCGGCGCCTGGATTCTCCCGGTGATCAGGCCCAGGGCCGCCCCGATCACGACGCAGAGCACGACCGGCGGCAGCGCCATTCCGGCGATCCGCTCGGGAACGCCCGACGCGGTGAACACGTTCAAGAACGCAAACATCGCCAAGATGATTAGGGCGTACTTCCACGGCTTCATCCTCCGAAAAATGGTGCGAAGCTGGCCGGGGCCCAACCGCCCGGACGCCACCGCCGCGATGAGGCTGACGGTCACGCCGATCGTCGTCCCGATCTCGGCGACCGGCAGGTCGACCGTACCGCTCAACAGGAGATCGAGGAGCGGGGCGGACAGAATGATCGCCAACGGGACGGCAAGTCCAATCAGGGAGAACGAGCCGCTCTGGGAGAGGCGCCCCTTCGCACGCCGCAGAAGGAAGCCGTAACCCGCGACGACCGTGAGCAGAAAAGCAGGAACGAGGTACGGGATCACGGCGTAGACGTCGAGATTCGCGATCTTCGCCGAGGCGATCAGAGCCGGGCCGAGCGGGTAGACGAGAAGGAGCGCGTGGCGGAACCAGACGTTCGCCGCCGCCTTGACGTCCGGCGCGGTGTGCCCCGCGCCACGCTCGATCAGCGGAGCCGACAGGAGTGCGCCGCCCGGCATCGGAAGCATCCCCAGAAGCGCCGGGGCGAACGCGAGAAACGGTCGAACGCCGATTCGCAGATTCTCGACCAGCCGGTCCATCTCGCCCGACGTCTCCATCGCGCCGCCGATCATCGGGATCAGTCCGACGATGAGCGCGAGAAGGAGGACCGACGGATCGGAGATCGTCCGCCAGAGCGCGTCGCCGAACGACTCCGGCGTCAACGTGAACGCGGCGAGGATCGCGGCGGCGATCGCCATCCCGAGCGCCAAGTTTCTACGGGAGACGAAGAGCAAGAGGACGACCGAGAGCGAGAATCCGATCCAGGCCAACATGTCCCCTCGCCTCCTTCCTCGGCACCCTTTGGCACCCGGGAAGGGTATCCCAACTCCGGACCCGGCTCATCCTTCCCCCGATCGCCACCTCGTCGTGTACCCTCTGCGGTGGGTGATCCGAATGAGCGATTTCACGAGCGACGTGCGCGACGCATTGATCGACGGACGACTCCCCTGCGCCCACGCCTTCCGCATCGCGCAAGCGAACCGCGTCGGTGTATCGCAGGTCCGAGAGGCCGCCGACGGGCTCGAGGTTCGCATCTCGCGATGCCAGCTCGGCCTCTTCGGCTACGAGGATCTCGGAGAGAGGCGCCCGGTTCGCAAGCTTCCGGAAGTCCCCGAGTCTCTCGCTGCACAGATCCAAGAGGGACTCGTCGACGGCAGACTCCCGTGCGCGGCCGCGTGGAAGCTCGCCGACGACGAGGGGCTCCCGAGGCTCCTGCTCGGATGTGCGTGCGAGACCCTCGATGTCCGGATCGCGCCGTGCCAGCTCGGCTGCTTTTGATCCGCGCTGCGAAGTCCGTGGTCCGCAGTTCGCAGCTCGCGAGGGGCCGTCCGCGGTCACACCGCGACCTGGCGTCTTCGGCGCAACGCTGACGTCTAAATCGGAGTGAGAGGTGGCTGTGCCGACAGGACCGCAAGCACGTTGCTGACCGCGAGTTCAGCCATCCGTCGGCGCGTCTCGTGGGTCGCGCTGCCGAGGTGCGGTGTCAGGACGACCCGCTCGCGCAGTCGGAGAAGCCCCGGATGCACCTCCGGCTCACGCTCGAAGACGTCGAGTCCGGCCCCGGCGATCGCGCCCTCCTCGAGCGCGTCGACGAGCGCCGCTTCGTCGACGACCGGGCCGCGAGCGACGTTGACGAGGACCGCCGTCGACTTCATCCGCCGGAGCGCGTCCCGGTCGAACAGGTGCCAGGTCTCTTCAGTCAGCGGGACGTGGACGCAGACGAAGTCGCTCCCTTCGAGGAGTTCCTGAAACCCTACGCGTTCCGCGTCGAGCTCCCGTTCCGCCGGCTCGTTCCGCGACCGATTGTGATAGAGGATCCTCATCCCGAATCCGAGCCTGCCGCGGCGTGCAACCGCGGTCCCGATCCGGCCCATCCCGACGATCCCGAGCGTCTTCCCGTGAACGTCGGAACCGGTCAGCGGTTGGGCGAGCCCCCACGCCGGGAACTCGCCCCGCCGGACGGCCGCGTCGGCCTCGGAGACCCGCCGCGCCGCCGCGAGGAGGAGGGCGAAGGTCAGGTCGGCCGTCGCCTCGGTCAGGACGTCGGGCGTGTTGGTGACGACGATCCCGAGATCCCGCGCCACCTCGACGTCGATGTTCTCGTAGCCGACGGCAACGTTCGCCACAACCCGCAAGTTCGGACCAACGCGCAGGAGATCGCCGTCGATCCGATCGGTCAGAAGTGAGATCAGCCCCGCCGCGTCGCCCAGCTCGGCGGCCAGGGCCTCGCGGGGGACGACCCCTTCCCCATCGTATGCCCAGACGGTGTGCCCCGCGTCCTTCAGCCGCTCGATCGCCCCAGGGAGGAGCACCGAGGTGCAGACGATCTTCGCCATGGCTCGCTCAGTCCCTCGGGATCGCGTCTCGGGCGAGCCGGTCGGCCCGCTCGTTCTCCGCGTGCCCCGAGTGCCCCTCGATCCAGTGGAATCGAACCGAATGATCGGCGACCAACTCGTCGAGCGTTCGCCAGAGGTCCTCGTTCTTCACCGGGAGGAGCCGCTTCCCGCTCCGGCGGCGCCAGCCGTTCCGCTTCCACGACGCAATCCACTCGGTGATCCCCTTCTTGACGTAGGTCGAGTCCGTGTAGAGGTCGACCTTCGGGGTCCCGTTCAGCGCGCGCAACGCCTCGATCGCCGCGAGAAGCTCCATCCGGTTGTTCGTCGTCTCCGGATCACCGCCGGAGATCTCCTTCCGGTGCGATCCGCTGACGAGAACCGCCCCCCAGCCGCCCGGCCCCGGGTTCCCGCTGCACGCCCCGTCGGTGTAGATCTGCACCCGATTCACGATGGAGAAAGGCTAGCCGATGGCGACGGCCGATGCGAGCGGCGGGGTTCGTTGCTCCGCCCGGGCCGGGGGACTACCATGATCCGCGATGCACGGGGAGCGGCAATCCGATGAGTGAACCTCAAATCAGGCTGTTCGTCGGCGATCCGTACCGCTGCGAGCGGGCGCTCGCGGAGCGGGAGGCGGCGCTTCGCGAGGCCGATCCGACCTGCGAGCGACGCGTCCTCTTCGGGGACGAGCTCGATCCCGCGTCGTTCGAGATCGAGCTTCGGTCAACGTCGCTCTTCTCGCTCGGACGTCACTTCGTCGTCCGAGGGATCGACCGGACGAAGGCTGCCAAGACCGCAGCGAATGCGATCGACGGCGAGATCCCGGAAGAGACGTTCCTCACGCTGATTGCTTCGGGACTTCCGGCGACGAACCCGATCCTGAGGGCCTGCAAGGCGACAGACGCCGTCGTCTCTCTCCCAACGCCGAAGGGGCGCGCGGTCGCGGGGGCCGCGAGACAAGTACTCGCGACGATCGGAGTCGACGCGTCCCCCGGCGCGGTCCGCCGTCTCGTCTTCCGAAACGGCGGGGACCTTCTCGGAATCGCTCAGGAAGCGGAGAAGATCCGATCGCTCGCACCCGGTGCACCGCTCACCGAAGAGATCGTCGATCGACTCGTCTTTCCGAGCGCCGAACGGACGACCTATCCGTTCTTCGACCGGCTCGGCGAGCGGACCCTTCCCGGTGCACTCGCCGAGCTCGCCGAGCTCCGCGAAGATCCCGGGAAGCTGCTCGGCGGTGCGATCCGCCACTTGGCGCGGTTGGCGATGATCCGCGCGGTTCAGGAAGGGGACGGACCGCGCCAGCGCCTGTCAGAAGCAGTCGGTCTTCCCGACTGGCTCTGCAAGCGGCTCGCTGGTCAGGCGAAGCGCCACACGCTCGACTCCTTGTCGCGCGCGCTCCGCGCCGGGATCTCACTCGACCTGCAAATGAAGCGCGGGGAGATCGCGGCCGGCGATGCACTCCTCCGGTTCGTCTTCGCCGCAACCGCCTAAAGGCGGACGACCGCCCAAGAGGCGGACGACCGCCTGAAAGGCCAAAGCGAGACGCGCTCGGACTACTCCTCTGCCGCGACGTGAACGGGGATGAACCGCGCGAAGCCAGCCTTCTCGAGGAGCATTCGGCTCGCGACAAGCGCGCAGAACAGGCTTCCCACGACGCCGATCCCGAGCGTGATCGCGAACCCGCGGATCGGTCCCGTCCCGAGGAGAAGCAGGATCACGGCCGTGATCAGGGTCGTGATGTTCGCGTCGAGCAGCGTCGACAGCGACTTCTCGAACCCGGCGCGGACCGCAGCGAGCGGCGACTTCCCGGTCCGGCGTTCCTCCTTGATCCGCTCGAAGACGATGACGTTCGCGTCGACCGTCATGCCGATCGTCAGGATGATTCCGGCAATTCCCGGAAGAGTCAGCACGGCGCCGAACAGAACGAGCGCAGCGAAGACGATCAGCATGTTCAGGATCAGGGCGAGGTTCGCGACCACGCCGAGCGTCCTGTAGAACGCGAAGATGTAGATCAGGATCAGGAAAAAACCGATCACGATCGTCATCATCCCGCGCCGGATCGAGTCGTCTCCCAAGGTAGGTCCGACGGTCGTCTCCTCGACGACCTTGATCGCAACCGGGAGGGCGCCCGCACGGAGGATGACGGCCAAGCGTCGCGCTTCATCTTGGTCGTGGATCCCGGAGATGCTCGAGCCGTCCTGCACCCCGCGCCACCCCTGCGTCTGGGCCACGCGGACGATGCTGT
>Ga0180432_10001790_pt1 | contig 33243 bp, 19 predicted proteins | sample SS_ome_10_FD_132414 | JGI IMG/M metagenome (GOLD analysis project Ga0180432, IMG submission 132414) | Hypersaline lake sediment archaeal communities from the Salton Sea, California, USA - SS_1_MS_2 metaG | ecosystem: Environmental > Aquatic > Non-marine Saline and Alkaline > Hypersaline >... | reverse complement strand
CTTGGTACCTTTGGCTGCTTCCAGCGCCACCTTGAACTTGAAATCGGCGCTGAAACGGCGGCGTTTCTTGGACATGTTTGAACCTCCACGTGCTGTTATTGTACACCAACCTTTTCACCTTAGAACGTGGTCCAGTTTTTGGGGCCAATTACACCGAGAAGAATCTGATGCACTTGGCTGAGTGGTGTAACCAGCGGCTTGTGGGCACTAACTTCATGGTAGTTGCCTCATCGTCGGTAGATAGCCAGGAGTTACAGACCTTCCGCTCCCGACTGGCCTCCTTGCTCCGAGATGGGATTGATTTCATTGACCTAAGGATCTCCCATTTCACGATGGGGTTGTTCAGAGCCATCCACGGAGAGCAGCAACAGGAGTTGACCTGGCAGGGGAATCGCACGCGCGTGAAGCGGCCTCTCCCGGCCTTTAACAGCCAATACTTAAGAAGCGGGGCTAGTTGGATCCTCGATCTCGATCTAGCCGAACCCGTCCGCCGTCAACAAGGCTTCATCCCACCGGACTTCCCACGGCTGAATTACATCCTCAATGGTAGGCCAAACGAGAAATGGGCGGAGCAAAGTGGCTACCTGGTCAGAAGAGCTCATGATGTGTTATCCAGACGTGTCAACGGGAAGCAGTCTACTGAATTCGTCGAGATCGTCTTACCTTCAGAAGACGAGATGTTCAGTGAGTTGTTGGAAGCCTTTGGCTACCAGACAGAATTGACTGATAAATGCCGCTATATAACCGGCATGACCAGGTTGCTCAGCAACGCCAGCCTAGTGGACCTTCTGCGAAGACCGCTTTTCCGTAGTCTCTTCCAAAGACTTGCTGAGAGTAATAAGACTTACGATCTTGATGGAATACAGGGACTCGTGCACTGCCCCAAGGAACAGAAGCAAGATTTCCGAGACTGGCTGGCCGATTTGTCAAGGGATAGCATCTTGCTGCGAGGATATCGATTGAGGTGTCCTGAGTGCAATCTAGAAGAGTGGTATGCGTTGGAGGATGTGGCGGAGACTGTATCCTGCGCGGGATGCTTGACGGTGTTTCAACTCCCCTTCAATGCACAGTTCAGCTACCGGTTGAACCGTTTGGTGGAACTTGGGACGAAGCAGGGAGCGATTCCAGTGATTCTCACAACGCTGCTATTGCAGGACCTATCTGAAAGGAGCTTTCTTCATATTCCGGGGATTGTGGCCATTCAGAGGGATCTGGAAGTTGATCTCGACATCCTTGCTTCATGCGATGGCTACCTTGTAGTTGCCGAGTGCAAAGATCTGGGAGAAGGGTGTAGTGAAGGGACAGCGGCTGAAATCGCTAATCAACTTAAACGGACTTACCAGGTTGCACGCGATATCGGAACGGATGTAGTGTTTCTCAGCATGATGGCAAACGAAAAGCACCCAATCCTTGTTGCGTTGATTGATGATTTGAATCAGCAAGAGGGTCCTTCAGTTCATCTATTGCTCTCAGATGACTTAGAGCGTGGATGGCCAGTCAAGGCGCCCGGGTTATTCCAGGGTTCTGAGCAGGCCGGAGAACCGAAAAGGGCCTCTCTTTCAGATCTGCTTCCAAGAAACCCACTAGATCAAGGTTGGATCAAGGAAAGTGGTCAACGACGGATATCCTACTGATACAATCCTCTAGTCTGGATGGAATCCTTAAGGAGCGCATTTTGCAGCACCGTTGTCTTGCTGATTCGTGTGCCCCATGTGCCCCAATCGGCGCACGAGAAACCAATCCACCACGGACACACCAGCAACCTCCGCGTCTGGTGGGCGCGCCTGTCGCACTCTTGTTCTCTCTGCGCTGCTCGACGCGCCCGGAAGGACGCCGCGCGTTTGAACTCCACCGAATGGATGAAGGCACAGCAATTGGATGAGATCTTCTAGCTCTATACATCGTGATCAATTGGCCAATGATCCACGGCTCTACACCATGCAGAATCCAGCGGCCAGACTGGAGCCCCACGAAGAAGCGAGAGTGACGAGTTGCCTGGTGCACCGACCATCCTGGCAGAGTATGGCGGAACCCAATGGGTTCAATTACGATCTAGAGAGTCCGGCTACACAAGAGTAATAAGCATATAGGCTCGTTCGGTCTACACATAACCAAGGAGGCCACCCGATGAGTGACGCTTTCAAACTGCTTCTGGATACCGTGGGCCTGTGGCTCCCAGCACTCACCTGGCTAGCAGGCCAACTAAGCGCCACACGCCCGGGGCGAAAGATCGAAGATGGACTGAAGATACGACTCAAGTGGCTGAAGGATCCGGAAGCTGAGAAAGCCTTCCACGCCGCTTTTCGGGACGGCATCGAGCAGTACGAGAAAGACCACGGTGAGTCGGAGTCCGCAAAGGCGGTCGCCCGAGTATTGACCCACATTGCGGAGCACGATACCTACCGCCTGGATCGAGCCATGATCCTCCGTCAGATCTTTGCAAGCAAGCCAGATGTGGATTCGCTCTCCGACGCCGTCAAACGCAATGCGTTCTCCTTGGAGGGGATGACGGTGCCCGTCGATAAGGTTACTGCGGCTCTGGAAACCCTTGTCACGTGCTACCTTCGACCGGCATTTCAAGCGCATCCCTATTTTGCCGAGCGCGTCGGCTTCGCCGAAGTACTGAACCTGCTGCAAGACATCCGCCAGGCAGTAGTTGAGCCACCGCCTGACCTAGAATCCCTACGACGCGAATACTGCATCAAGATGGCGGAGAAGTACGAATGCATTACTATGCAGGGCATCTCTCCAAAGGTCCAGAACCGAACGATCGGCATTCGGATGGAAGACGTGTTCATCCCCCTGAAAGCCCGAGTAACCGACCTGCCAGAGCCACCAATGACCATTAGAGCTGGGCAATTCATTGAAGCGCTCAAGCAGTTCAGATCGCAAGCAATAGTACCAGGAGGCCTATCGCAGGAAGAACTGAAGTCGCCGGCGGAGTTCTCTCAGTCTAGAGGCATGGCCATCCAAGAAGAATATGAGAAGGCCGTGCAAGAACAACTCCTGGCTCCGGCCCAGGCGGAGTGGGCCCGGTCACTCATTGAAGCACTTGAAGCATTTCCTTCCGAAGAGCTCGTACGCGTCCGAGTAGAGACGCTTGAAATCAGGCCCCTTCTGCATCTTCCCCGACTTGTTGTTCAAGGAGACCCCGGCAGCGGGAAGTCCACCTTGACGCGCTATGTAACCTGGTCAGCCTGTAGCGGCCGCCCAGATCTGATCGGCGAGGAGCCCGCCGCTCGCCTTCCCATCCGGATCCGAGCAATCCACTTCGGAGAAGCTCTGGACCGGGGCCGAGTTGATAGCCTCGACGAATACATAGGGGATGAAGTTGGACGTTTTCTCCCTCTCATCAAGCACGCTCTGGCAGCAGGTGAAGCGCTGATCCTCATCGATGGTCTCGACGAGGTCGGGAAACCCGCTTTGCGGCAGCGCGTCAAAGAGCGAGTTGGCGATTTCGTCGCGGACCCAGCCTTTGACGATAATCAGATCGTCATCACCACTCGGATCGTGGGCTACGAACGTAGCGGGCTCATAGGCCGCTTCCCACATTTCACGCTTGCCGAGTTAGAGGATGAGCAAATCAGGGAGTTTGTCGACAACTGGTACGGTGCGATACACAGTGAGATGCCGGATGCTATTGATGTCCCATCGGAGCGCCAGCAACTTCTCGACGCGATAACGAGCAACGAAAGCATTCACCGCTTGGCGCGGAATCCGCTCCTGCTCACCATCATCGCGCTGATCAAGTGGCAAGGCAGAGCGTTGCCCGATCAACGGGTGTTGCTGTATGACGCTGCCGCCCAGACCCTAATCCAAAGCTGGCCTCGCGCCCAGCGGCAGGTGGAGCTCGATGAGTTGCTAATTCGGGAATGGCTTGCACCCGTGGCGCTTAGCGTGCTCTCTGACGCCACGAGCAACTACATCGATGAGTATTCGCTAATGGAGCTGTTGGTCGAATCCATGTTGCATCTGAGATCAATGTCAGAAATCGACGCAAGACAGAGCAGCCGTAAAATGCTGGACAATCTCAGTTTGCACAGCGGGATACTCCTCCCACGCGGGACTGATGCCGACGGGCGCGAACTCTACGGTTTTCTTCACCAGACCTTTGCAGAATACCTAAGCGCGTACTGCCTGGCCGGTCGTTGGGAGGATGGTAAGCTCAACCTTGTCAACTATGCGCACGACCCCTACTGGCGTGAGGTGCTCCTATTGATGGCGGGGCACCTGGGAACGCAACGTCGCGCGAACGCTGGCAAATTGATCAAAGCTCTCCGAGACCTGAACTCGTCACCGTACGAAGACGCCATTAACCGGGACCTTCTTTTGGCAAGCCGTGTCCTTGCTGACGGCGTACCCGCCGGTCCAGGGGATCTGGTCAAATCGATCTTGCGGGAGTTATTTCAAGTCTGGCTCAATACACCCATTCGCTCTCTGCAATCGGATGTTGAAGAGATACTCACTGACCTTGGCGGCACGGAATACGCCCGCGTTTTGGCTAACCTGGCCAACGAAAGCGCCCTAGATTCGTCTCATATCTTGAAGTTGGCAAGCTGCTTGGGTTTGCGTTACTTTGAGCATGATTTGGTCATTTTGTTGGACGCCGAGGATGCCACGGTTCGCCTCGATGCGGCCCGGTTGCTGGCAGAGCAAGACGACCAGCGGGGAACGGACGCCATACTGAATATGCTAGACGACAAGAACACCAAGGTTCGCTCTGAAGCGCTCCGTTTGCTGGTCAAGCGAGGAGATCCACGAGTGGTGGAGACCCTGCTGAACCTGTCGGACGCCGAGGATGCTGGAGTCTCCTTCAATGTTGTACCATGGCTAGCGTGGCGAGGCAGTCGGTGGAAGGTGGAAGATCTGGTCGATCTGCTAAACGTCAAAGATGCCAAGCTTCTCTTTGTTACAGCGCGACTGCTGGCCGAGCGGGACGATCCGCGGGGAATGGACGCTGTGGTGGGTCTGCTGGACACCGAGGATGACAGGGTCCGCCTCGATGCGGCCCGGTGTCTGGCTGAGCGAGACGATCCGCGGGGGACGGAAGCCATAGTGGATCTGCTAGACACCGAGGATGCTCAGATTCGCTCTGCCGCAGCGCGGTGGTTGGTCGAGCAAGACGATCCGCGGGGGGCAAAGGCCATAATGGGTCTGCTGGACACCGAGGATGCTCGGGTTCGCTCTGCGGCGACGCGGTGGGTGGTCGAGCGAGACGATCCGCAGGGCGCAGAGGCTATAGTGGATCTGCTGGACGACGAGAACGCGACGCTTCGGTTCGAAGCGGCCCGGTGGCTGGCGGAGCGAGGCGATCCGCGGGGGATAGACGCCATAGTAGATCTATTGGACACTGAGAACATTATGGTTCGCACCGATGTGGAGCAATGGCTGGCGGAGCGAGACGATCCGCGAGTGGTAGAAGCTCTAGTGGGTTTATTGGATGCTGAACATGGCTGGATTCGCCGCGATGCGGCCCGGCTGCTGGCCGAGCGGGACGATCCGCAGACGGTGGAAGTCCTAATTGATCTATTGGACGACGAGGATATCAGGGTTCGCCTCGATGTGATCCGGTGGCGGGCCAAGCGAGACGATCCACGAGTGATCGAAGTCTTGATTGATCTATTGGACGACGAAGATGCCAGGGTTCGCCTTGAAGCGAGCCGTTTGCTGGCTGAACAGGAGGAAGCGTCAGCATTCGAGGCTGTCCGAGATAGGATTGAGTTGATGTTGAAGAATGTTGAAGAGAGTTCATATCTAGTACCTGGCAAGTTGAGATCGGTGGCCGACGTAGCCTACCAGTTTCTCAAGCGGCATCTAACGCCATCTGGTGAACTCCGACGATTGGCAAAGAAGGATATATAGCGACTCGATCCAGATGGCTCATATGGGTCAACCTGTCACTGACGAAGTGATCATCCCCAGAGGAATAGTCACGACGGTAGGCCAATACCGCGCACAATACCACCCTCGTGGCGCTCTCCCCTTCTATGGACACAGACTCAAGCGGAGGTTTGCCGCCGCTGATAACCGATCTGCCCCCACGCTTCTACGATGAGAGGGAGCAGGGCCTTACGGAGGAGATGCAGGCTCCTGTGGCACAAGACCACCCCAACCGCTGCCGGCTAGGGTGGTCTCCAAGCACATCAATCTACAGCTCAATCTTCGTCCCCAACACCCCCAGGAACTTGCTCAGCCACTCAGGGTGCGCCGGCCATGCCGGCGCCGTCACCAGGTTCCCATCCACGTGGGCCTGGTCCACCGCGATCGCCGCGTACTCCCCGCCGGCGTCCGCCACACTCGGCCCGACGGCCGGGTAGGCACTGCAGCTCTTCCCGTCAAGCACGCCCGCCGCGGCCAGCACCTGCGGCCCGTGGCAGATCGCCGCGATCGGCTTGTCCGCCTCGGCGAAGTGGCGCACCATCTCTAGCACCCGCTCGTTCAAACGGATGTACTCCGGCGCGCGCCCGCCGGGGATGACCAGTGCGTCGTAGTCCTCCGCCTGCACCTCGTCGAACGTGGCGTTGAGTGTGAAGTTGTGGCCCGGTTTCTCGCTGTACGTCTGATCACCTTCGAAATCGTGGACCGCCGTCCGCACCTTGTCGCCCGCCTGCTTATCTGGGCAGACCGCGTCTACGCTGTGGCCCACCATCTGCAATGCCTGGAAAGGCACCATCACCTCGTAGTCCTCCACAAAATCGCCGACCAACATCAGAATCTTCTTCGCGCCCATGCTGGACTCCTTTCGCTTAGTGGCTACGTGAACCGCGCAAGAGACTTCTGCACACGGATTGGAACAATCCGCATCATGGCTAGAGCACCCACGAGACGAACACCACGACCACTGACTCTCAACCCTGGACTCTGGACTAGCGACCTCTGACTCCTGGCATCACCCCCTCTCTTCGCCAGCCGCTTCCCCTGGAATGATATCGGCCAGGCTGAACATGTTCACACGGGTACACCATCACGCGCAATTCTAGCCCACCTGAGCGCCCGAGTCAAACGCCATTTGCCCTCGGCACCTTAACATGATACAATTTCGTCGCTGACAGGTCACGAGGCGGTGCCCCGTGTGAGCGCTGGCAGATTGGTGACCCGCCGCGCACGCGGGGATGCCGGCCCCGGGGCGGGTGCACGAGAGGGCGCACGATGAGCACCAGAAGGCCGATTGTGTGGGTAGCTGTGGGCCTGCTGCTCCTGGCAGCCGCCGACGTCGCCCACGCCGCACACCCCCAGCCTAGTCCAGGTAGCCCAGGGCAGGACCGGCACGTCTACCTGCCCCTGGTTACCCGCGACTACCCCCCCGCCCCACTCGTCTACCACCTCCACGCCGATCCGCTGGACCTGGACTGGCTGTCACGAGACCCCTATCGGGACGAGACCATCCCCGCTACCTTCACCTACGAGCGCTCCTGGGACGTGGACGTGCGCTACCGGGGCGACGTGTCTCGCCTGATGTCCAAGAAATGCTGGAAGATCTTCTTCCCCGGGTCCGATCTGTTGTACGATCAAGGCGGCCATGCGCACGAAGAACTGAACCTCAACTCCGACTACCCGGATCAGACCCTGCTACGCAGTTGGATCGCCTACGACTTGTTTGCCCGCAGCGGCGTACCCAGCCCGCGCGCCGACTACGCCCGGTTCTACGTCAACGACGTCTACTACGGCCTCTTCTCCCAGGTCGAGCAGGTGGACGCCCGTTTCCTCCACCGCCAGGGCCTCGAGACACACGGCAACCTCTATAAGCCCTTCTACGGCAACCTGCGCGTGCTGGACTACATCGAGGATCCGGCGGAGAGAGACTGGTGGTACACCTACTACTACCCGAAGAAGACCAACCGCCAGAGTGGGCACGCAGACGTGGTCGACTTCATCGAGTTGATCAACTACACGCCCGACGACCAGTTTCAGGCCGCCATCGCAGAGGTGCTGGACGTGAACGGCTGGATCGATTGGTACGCCGTCAACGTCCTCATAGGCAACTTCGAGATGCTGGAGAAGAACTACTACATTTACCACGATCTCAGCACCGATCGCTGGCACATCCTGCCCTGGGATCTGGACCTCTCCTTCGGGCACAACATGTGGGGGCCAGGCGTGGGCGGGCTGCTGGACACGGAGATGAGCTGGGACAACCCGATAGACAGTGGCACGCAGGAGAGCAAGAAAATCGATGGGAAATGGAACGCGCTGATTGACCGTATGATGGACGTGCCGGAGTTCCGCGCCTTCTACTGTCGCCGCCTCACGGAGTTGATGGCCGGCGAGTTCAGCCCGTCGGAGATGCTCCCCCGCATTGACGCCGCATTTGTCCGCGTCCGCCCGTGGGCTGAGGCTGACCCTAACCGCTGGCAACCGGATGGCTTCCGGTTCGCCGACGGCCCGGACGAACTGAAGACCTACGTCACCCACCGGATCGAGTTTCTCGAGGGCGAGATGCCCGGCTTCTGTCTGGACGTGGCCATGCCGCTGACGATCAACGAGCTTCTGGCCGCCAACACACACACCGTCGCCGACGAGGCTGGCGACTACGATGCCTGGATCGAGATCCACAACGGCAGCGCGACGTTGGCGTGGGATCTCGGCGGCATGTACCTCAGCGACGACCTGGGCGCCCCCACCGGGTGGCGCATCCCCGACGGCACGATCGTCCCGCCGGATGGCACGCTCCTCATCTGGGCCGACGGCGAGGAGGCGGAAGGGCCGCTGCACGCCAGCTTCACGCTCGACGCCGGCGGCGGGCAGATCGGCCTTTTCGACCGGGACGTCTTCGGCAACGCGGCCGTTTCTGCGCTGGCCTACGCTGCGCAGACGAGCGACGTCTCGTACGGGCGCACCCCCGACGGAGGCGAGACCTGGCAGTTCTTCGCCGCGCCGACCCCCGGCTGGTCCAACCGGGGCCGCCCCCCCATCATCGGCGGGACGGCCCACACGCCCGCCTCGCCCACCAGCAGCGACAGCGTCAGCGTGATGGCGCTCGTGAGCGACGAGGGGAACGCGCTCACCGTATCGGTGTGGTACCGGGCCTTCGCGCCCGGCGCGCCTCCACCGCCCTACCAGCGCGTCCCGATGTATGACGACGGCGCGCACGACGACGTCGACCCCAGCGATGGCATCTACGGCGCATCCATCCTGCCGCACACCGACGGTACGTGGGTAGAATACTACCTGGAGGCGACAGACGAGATGGGGATGAGCACGGTAGACCGGCCAGGCTGGCCCGATGGCGACTACCGCTACGTCGTCGGCTGGAGCCGCCCACCGCTCTACATCAACGAGCTGATGGCGCTCAACACGCACACGCTGGAGGATGAGGACGGCGAGCACGACGACTGGATCGAGGTCTACAACGCCGGGACGGCAGACGTGGATATGGGCGGTATGCTGCTCAGCAACAACGTCGGCGAGTCCGCCCAATTTGAGATTCCGTCCGGCACCATCGTGCCCGCCGGGGGCTATCTGATCCTGTGGGCCGACGGGGACAACCAGGACGGTCATCTCAACTTCAAGCTGTCCGGCGCAGGCGAGTACGTGGGCCTGTTCGACAGCCAGGCCCGCTACGGCGCACCAGTTGACGCTGCCTACTTCAACCCCCAGACCCCCGACGTCTCCTGGGGCCGCTTCCCCGATGCCGGCGTCGCCTGGCACGCGATGGATCTGCCCACGCCGGGGGCGTCCAACCGGCTGCGACCACCCCAATTCTCACAGGTGGCGCGCACGCCGGCCTGGCCCGGGCCGGGCGACGCCGTGACGGTCACCGCCGCCATCACCGCCGGCAGCCCCATCGCGTCCGCCACGCTGTGGTACAACACAGGAGGTGGCTTCCTGGCCGCGCCGATGACGCCCGGCGGGACCGGCTGGCAGGCGGCCCTGCCGCCGCAGCCCGAGGGCACGACCGTGGCCTACTACCTGGAGGCGCTGGACGGTGCCGGACAGCGGACCTTCGAACCCACCGGCGCGCCCGCCGTCACGCACGGCTACGTGGTTGGCTACGCCGCCCCAGGCGTGCGCATCAACGAGTTCCTGGCCGACAACAAGAGCGTCAACCAGGATGAGGCCGGGGAGTACGACGACTGGGTGGAGTTGTACAACACAGGCACGAGCACGGCCGCGTTGGACGGGCTATACCTGACAGACGATCTGAGCGATCCGAGAAAATGGACCTTTCCCGCCGGGACGAGCATCCCGCCGGGCGGCCATCTGCTCGTCTGGTGCGACAGGGATAGCGGGCAGGGCGCGCTCCACGCGGACTTCAAGCTGAACCGGGACGGGGAGGCGATTGGCATATATGCCGACGACGCCCACGCCAACGTCCCGCTCGACACGCTCGACTTCGGCCCCCAGCAGGAGGACGTGTCCTACGGGCGGCGGCCCGACGGCGCGGGCACGTGGGCGTTCCTGGACCCGCCTACGCCGGGAGCGAGCAACCAGTAGGAAATCAGCTCACAAGCCCCAAATCTCAGACTCCCATCAGGCCCTTGAGGAGAAACATCAAGGTGATATGTACGCGATAAACCGATGTTCCCCATCCTTGATCTCGACGAGCGCCAGATCCCGATATGCCTGACCGCTTTGGTCGAAATCGATAGGGCCGGTCAGGCTCTGGAACGTTGAGTCCAGCAACACCTGTTGCACGCTCGCGACGTCAGTCGTTCCGGCCTGCTCGACTGCGTCGAGCAGTACCTGGATCGCGTCGTATCCCAAAGCGGCAAAGTTGGCGAAGACAGTGGACTGGCTCCTGAAACGTGCATCGCCGGTCTCCAAGAACGTCTGCACCTCGTGACCGAGAGGAGCGAACTCCGCGCAATCTTCCAGGAATGCCCGAACCTGGGGATCGAGTGTCGTGAGCGCGGTGCAATAGTAACCGCTTCTCACAACCTGCCCATCTACGTGTATCCAGCCATCCCACCCCAGCAGGACAGCCTCGATGCCCATCTGTCGGGCCTGAGCGGCTACATCGCTGATCTGAGGCTCATAGGTAGGTAGGAATAAAACGTCTGGAGAAGCAACAGCGACAGGCGCGAGATAGGCGGCGTAGTCCTCCGCAGGGCCTGAGTAAGCGATCATCTCCACAATCTCGCCGCCCTCGCCAGCAAACACTTGAGAAAACTCGTTAGCCAGGTTGGTGCTCGATGAGCTGTTCCCGTCATACAGTATAGCTGCGGTTTGGGGACGCAGTTGCTCGCGCGCGTAGCGGGCCATCGCTTTGGCCGGGAGCGTCTCTGGGAACGCGATGGAGTACACGCCTCGCCTGTGTCTCCCGTTGTCGTCAGTCGTCACAAGTGGGTGTGCGTTGAGGGCGAGAAAGACGCTCATCTCAGCCGTGATTTCTTCTGCCACGACAACGGCCCCACTGGCACACAGTCCTCCGACGTAAAACAGGAGGTCTTCCTCTTGGGCTTCACCAGCGACCTGCCGCCCGCCTTCCGCGGAACACTTCGAGTCAAAGTTGACCACCTCGACGGGCAGACCAAGCACACCACCTGCATCGTTGCGTTGCTCAACTGCCAGCAGTGCCCCCTGCTGCGCGGCCAGTGCCGCCTCCGACACCGGCAGACTGCCTGTCGGCAGGATCAGGGCGATGCGGAAAGTGGACGGAGACGGAGATGGAGATGGAGATGGAGATGGCGGTTCCGTATGCACCTGGTCTGTTTGTTCTCCGCCGGCGTCCAGGTCGTTGAGCATGTCTTTGAGAATGAACCTCATCCCCAATACCAGCACAATGAGTGCAGCCAGCGCGACCACACCGGAGAGAAGTTGACGGGACTGTCTAGCCATCATCTTGAACCTCCCTGAGCGCTTCAAGCGTGGGGCGATGACGGCGAATGTCATTTGGGGCGACGGACGAGCTCCCCTAAGACTATCCAGCACACTATGCTCAATACGCTGTTTCAGCGCCCTGTAGTCGGCCAGGTGGGCGCGGCAGCGAGAGCAGGTCGCCAGGTGCCGATCTACGGCATTTTGCTGGACATGGTTCAGAGCCTGGTGGACGTAGCCAACAAGTTGTTCGTCGCTCAAATGGCTGCTCACCGTCTCCCTCCTATTCGCGATTCGTCGAGTCGGCTGGGGCAAGCGCCGCCCGCAGCCGCTGGTAAGCCAGCCGGACCCGCGATTGGGCCGTGCGAAGGGGGCAACCCAGGATCTCGGCCATTTCACGGTACGTATGGCCAGCCCAGTAGCGGAGCAGAATTGCCTCCCGCAGCAACGGGCTCAGCGCCTGGACCGCGTTCCAGACATCACTGCGCGTCTCTTGGAGGATCATGTGACGCTCCGCGTCAAGAGCCGGGTCGGGAAGGCAGTGTCCACGCTGCAGCCAGGCGGTCAAGGACAGGCTGGGGGAGCGGCGACGGCGCTGCCTGTCCCTGCATCGGCTCACGGTGATTGCGTGCAGCCACGTGACGAAACTGCCCCGCTGGGGATCGTAGCGAGCGATGCGTGTCAAGGCATAGGCAAGGGCATCCTGTGCCACCTCTTCGGCATCAGCCGGCTCGCCAAGCAAGCCGTACGCCAGGCGGAAAACCAGATCCCGATGGTGATCATACAGAGCCTCGGCTGCACGCTCGTCGCCAGCCTGCCAGCGTCTAATCAGCAAGTCGATATCGGGCTTGTCAGCAACACCGGATGGCATGACGGGCGAATCCTCGCTGCACACTATCCCGCATCATGAGCACGCGCTCTATACCATTATACGCGAAAACGGCGATGTCTGATCACTCAACTGTAACATTTCTGTAACGCGAGTTGTGGTATAGTGGTGATGAATGAATCAGGCACTAGGCCCTGCCCTTGACCGTGGTCGTCCAGATACGCCGGCGAAGAGATAGCCCTCATATTAGGGCACGTGCGCGAACTGCTGCTCAACTAGAGACCTGACCGGTTGCGGTAGGGGGCAGACGGTCGGGATCGGACAGAGATAGGCGATGGGTAGGCGATCAAGTCCCACACCCCACATGCCAAATCCCCAATGGCTGAGGCCGCGGAGGCTCGCCTTCTGCCAAGACAGCGCGCAAGCGCCCGCTACGAAGCGCCGCGCCACCCGGGGGCCGTCGTCGATCGGCGCGTGGCTGCTGCTCGTGGCCGTGTGCCTGTTGGTGGGCGGGTCCGCCCGCGCCGCCGGGCACCTGCCATCCCCGGCCGACTCGCAGATCGTCATCAACGAGATACAGTACCACCCCGCGTCGGACGATCACGGCGAGGAGTACGTCGAACTCTACAACGCGGGTGCCACCACGGTCGACCTCTCGGGCTGGCGATTCAGCGATGGCATCCAGTACACCTTCCCGCAGGGCGCGTCCATCCCCCCCGGCGGCTACGTACTCGTCGGCCACGACCCGGCCACAGTCGAGGCCGTCTACGGCATCAGCGGGGTACTCGGGCCGTTCGTCAGCGGCAGCCTCTCCAACGGCGGCGAGCGGGTGGCGATCGAGGACGCCGGGGGCATCCAGGTGGACGAGGTCACCTACGACGATCATCCTCCCTGGCCGTCACAACCCGATGGCAAGGGCCCCTCGCTCGAACTGACCAGCCCGGACTTCGACAACGACCGCCCCTGCTCCTGGGAGGCAAGCAGCGGCCTGGGCACCCCAGCGGCACAGAACAGCGTCTATTCCACCGGAAACATCCCCCCCTGCGTCACCGGCGTGGCGCACACGCCCGCTTTCCCCACCTCCAGCCAACCGGTGAGCGTCACGGCAGTCGTCGACGACAACAGCGCCGTCATGGCGGTGACGCTGCGCTACCGCCCCGAATCGTGGTCCAACTACACGTCGCTGGCCATGGTGGACGACGGCAGCGGGGGCGACCAGACGGCCGGCGACTTCCGCTATACCGCCGTCATCCCGGCCCAGCCGGATGGGGTGTACGTCGAGTTCTACGTAGCGGCGATTGACGACGAATGGGCCGAGCGGCGCGTGCCCGACGGCGCGCCAGGGGGCACCTCCGGCGAGACGGGGCTCCCGGTCACAATCAGCCGCCTCTACCTGGTGGAGGACGCGCCACCCACGGGCGACCTGCCCATCTACCGCCTCATGATGACGCAGGAGAACCAGGCAGAGCTGACCACGCGGGATCTCTTCTCCAACGAGCTGTTGGACGCGACCTTCGTCTACGCAGAAGAGGTGTTCTACAACGTTGGCGTGCGCTACCGGGGCGAGGGCTCCCGCGATTGCTTGCCCCGCCCGTACCGCGTCAAGTTCCGCGACGAGCACGAGTTCGAGGACCGGGAGCGGATCAACCTGGTCAGCGATGAACTGGGCCGCGAGGCACTGGCCCACGACCTGTTCCAGCGCGCCGGGCTGCCGTCGTCGGACACGCGCTTCGTGACGCTCTACGTCAACAAGGACCGCGAGGGCGACTACCTGGACATCGAACAGGTGGATAACGACTTCCTGGAGGCCCACTTCCCCGACGACGACACCGGCAACCTGTACCGGGGCTTCGACGGGGCGGACCTGCGCTATCGCGGCACCGACCCCGCAAGCTACAGCCCCTACTACCTGAAGAAGAACAACACCGATGACGACGACTACGCCGACGTCATCGCACTGACTGACGCGCTCACCAACAGTTCCGACGAGAGCTTCCGCACCGAGGCGGAGTCGGTGGCCGACATGCGCCAGTGGCTGCGCTGGTTCGCTGTACAAGCCGTGCTCGATAACCACGAGGGGGCGCTGTGGATCGGACAGGGCGACGACTACTTCCTCTACCACCGGCCCTCCGACGCGCGCTTCGTCCTCATATCCTGGGACCACGACTACACTTTCTCCTACCCGGATCACTCCATCTGGGAGCCGAACTGGTTCGCCGGCGAGATCGTGCGGCGCATCCTGAACTACCCCGCCTTCACACGCTGGTACTACCAGGACATCGCCAGCATCGCGGCGAACGAGCTGTCAGAGGCGGAGATGTTCCCGCGCATTGATGCACTGCCAGACGTGGTGGGCAGCGAGGAGCGGAACTGGCTCCGCTGGTACGTCGCCAACCGCATCCCGAATCTGAACAGCCAGATACCCGACGCGTCGCTCTCCATCACCACCAACGGTGGAGGAGACTTCGTCACGACTGAGGGAGAGGTCGCGCTGGTGGGCGATTGCTCTTCCCTCCGCGACGTGCAGGTCAACGAGAGCAGCGTGGGCGTGAGCTATCCGAGTGTCACGAGTTGGCGATACACAGGCTCGCTCTGGGCGCACGAAAACGTCTTTACCGTCACCGACGGCCTGGACAGCCACACGATCACCGTGTACTGGGAAGCCTTCCACGGCGGCACACTGACGGAGGACACGGTGCTCACGGCAGGCGGCTCCCCCTACGGCATCAGTGAGAACATACTCGTGTCGAGGGACGCCACGTTGACAATCGAGCCCGGTGCGACGCTCCGCTTCGGAGAAGAGCGCACGCTCCGTGTGGAGCAAGGGGGACGGCTGCTCGCGGAGGGTACCGCCGTGCAGCCCATCGTCTTCACCAAACAGGGGGACGGCTATTGGGGCGGGATCCTGCTCCAAGGCACCCAGGAAGACAACCGCATCACCCACGCAGTTGTGGAGTACACCCAGGAAGTGATCAGCAACCCGCGCACCCACGGCGTCTCCGCCTACGGATCGCGGGTGACTATCGCCGACAGCATCTTGCGTCACACGGATTTCAGCGTCGCTGTCCAGACCTACGCCTGGGGCGGCTACGAGCCCACGATCTATCTGCTGCGCAACGAGATCTACGACATCCAGCGCGATGCAGTGCACGTCACCGACGGGTACGCCTTCATCCAGGGCAATCACATCCACGACGCCCGGCATGGGGCCTATGAATTCGAGGGCATCGAGGTCAGCCACATGATTACGCCGGCGGTCCTGCTGGACAACCACATCCACGACGTCTCCGACGACTGCATCGACCTGAATCACTCGTCGGCCATCATCGAGCGCAATCACCTGCACCACTGCGGCCACAAGGGCATCTCCATCAGCGACGCCACGACCATGACGCTGGTGAACAACCTGATCTACCACTGCTACGGCAAGCCAGAGGATCCCACCGGCGGCGTGGGCATCGCGGTCAAGGACGGCACCGTCGCCCGCATCGTGAACACCACCGTGTCCGACTGCCGTCACGGCATCTACCTGTACCAAGGTGGCGGGGCCGGGGGCGGCACCGCCACCGTCGTCAACGCGATCCTGTGGGGCAACGAGACGAACCTGAAGCTGGACGAAGACTCCAGCGTCGCCGTCACCTACTCCGACGTGGGGCTGGAAAGCGGCGTGTGGCCCGGCGAGGGGAACATCAACGCAGATCCGCGCTTCCGCGCAGCCGCAAGCGGCGTCTTCCGTCTGCTCGAGGATTCGCCGTGTGTCGATACAGCCACGCCGGTGGGCGCGCCGGACGTGGACATCCGAGGCGTCTACCGGCCCCACGGCAACGGCTACGACCGGGGAGCGCACGAGTTCTTCGAGTTCTTCTCCGGCTACTTGCCACTCGCGATGCAGTCACATTGACGACGTTGGCATGCTGGCCAATCGGGAAGCTGGTATACTGGGAGTGAAAGGACACCTTGCCGTGCTCCCACCGGCGTGTTATAATGTAGATAGTCATCAAGGCAATGCGGATGAAGCCATCCGGCGGATGCCGGCAGTTGCCCAAGCCCCTGTAGCTCAGCCGGATAGAGCAGGAACCTCCTAAGTTCAAGGTCGCGCGTTCGAATCGCGCCAGGGGCACTCTATATGAACTCGAATCTCAAACCCCAAATCGCGAAACAGGGAGACAAGAGAGGAAACTGCGTCTCCATTCGCAGTAGGGGCACGCCATTCTGATGGCGCAGTTTCCGCGCCCCGTTCCATAGAAGTGCCGAATGGAGATGAGGCCCTGCTGGTCGAGGACGATCCGGCTATGACAAGAACGCGGGCCGACAAAAACGAGCTGCTACCCCAAGCCCAGGCAACGCGCCCCACCAGCGTCCTGCTGATTGAGGACGACCCGGACCACGCCCAACTCATACACATAATGCTGAGCCAGGCCGGTGGGACCGCCTTCGATCTGCAGGCAGTAGACAGGCTCTCAACCGGGCTGCGAAACCTGTCCGACGGACGTCTGCCATCCTCGGAGGCGGCAGACATCGTCTTGCTGGACCTCTCACTGCCCGACAGCACAGGCCTGGACACGTTCACCCGGCTGCACGCGCAAGCGCCACAGGTACCCATCATCGTCCTCACCGGTTCCGACGACGAGGAACTGGCGGTTCAGGCAGTGCGAGGCGGCGCTCAGGACTACCTGGTGAAGGCCCAGGTCGACAGAGACCTGCTCGTGCGCGCCATACGCTATGCCATCGAGCGCAAGCGGGCAGAACAGGCGCTGGAGCAACGCGCCGCCCAGTTGGCACTGATCAACGAGATCGGCGGGCAGATCGCGGCTGTGCTCGAACTGGACGCCGTGCTGGACCGGGCTGCCCACCTGATGCACGAAGGATTCGGCTATCACAACGTGTGGCTCTTCACCGTGGACCGGGAGCGTGGCGAACTGGTAGACCGGGCCAGGGCCGGCGTCTACGCCGAGATCATGCCCCAAGGCTATCGGCAGAAGCTGAGCGAGGGCATACTGGGCTGGGTGGCCCGCCACGGTGAGCGGCTGTTGGCCAACGACGTCAGCGCCGAGCCCCGCTACGTCAACCCACTTCCCGGCAGCGACGAAATCATCACGCGGGCCGAGCTGAGCGTGCCCGTCCGCGTGGCAGGGGAGACCATCGCCGTGCTCGACATCCAGAGCCCCCATGTCGACGCCTTCGACGAGAGCGACGTGATGGTCGCGGAAACCCTGGCCGGCCAGATCGCCGTGGCGTTCGAGAACGCGCGGCTTTACCAGGCTGCGCGCCAGGTGGACCGCCTGCGGGTGCTCAACGAATTGGATCGGGCACTGGCGGCCACGCTGGACCAGCAGCAGGTAGCAGTGACGACCCTGCAGCAAATCGCCGCAGCCCTGGGCGCGCCCGAGGGCATGCTGATCGTGATGCCCGAGGACGGGCATGGGGACGATGGCCTGGACCGCGTATTCACGCTGGAACGAGGCAAGGTCCAGGGTACGCCCTGGGAAGACATGCAGCGCCTGCACACCCTCTCCCGCCGCCTGGAGGACAGGGACCGCCACGTTCCGCATGAGAGGGCGCCTTGCGCACAGCATCTTGCTGGCATGACACCCTCCAACCGTCCGCGGTCGGCAGCGTCTGAGGAAGGGCCCCCGCTATCGCTGGACGACCTGGTCGCGATCAGTGGAAGGCGCGACGTGGCCGAGAGATGGAGCGCCAACAACCTCATCTTCCCCATATGGAGTGACGGGGAATTGCTCGCGGTGCTGGCCCTGGGCGGGCAGGCATCAGGTCCCCCACTTGAGAGGGATCGGGCGTTGGCACAGGCGGCAGCCCATCGCGCCGGCCAGGCGATCCAGAACGCCCGCCTCTACCGCGCCAGTCAGGCGCACTCCACACGCCTGGCCACGCTCAACGCCATCAGTGCCGCCGCCGGCTCGTCGCTGGATTTGGACACCGTGCTGCATCAGGTTCTGAGACTCACGTGCCAGGCACTGGACGCGGCCGAGGGGAGCATCCTCATGCGTGAGCCGGACACAGGGAACATGTTCTTCGCCCTGGCCTCGGCGGCCGACGACCCGGCCAGGGAGAGCCTGCGTGGCCAATATCTCCAGCCAGGGCAGGGTATCGCCGGATGGGTGGCCCAGCACGGCCAGGCGGTGCACGTGAACGACGTACACCAGGACCCCCGCTGGTATGACGGCATAGACGCAGCCACCGGCTTCGAGACGCACTCCCTGTGTTGCGCACCCTTGCAGCACGCCGGCGAGATCACCGGCGCGATCGAGATCGTCAACAAGCGTCGGGGCACGTTCAGCAGCGACGACTTGGGCCTGCTCGAGGCCGTCGCGTCCATCGCTGCCGTGGCCCTGGAGAACGCCCGCCTCTACACGGCCACGCGGGCGCGCGCCGACGAACTGGCGCTGCTGAATGAGATCGGGCTGGCGCTGACCGCCACGCTGGACTATTCCACAGTCGTCCACGCTGCCGTGGCACAGATCCAGCGCCTGTTCCAGGCCGAGACAGTTGTCCTGCTGCAGCTCGTTCCCGAGACGGGCGAGCTAGACCTGGTGCAGGCGATGGCGGACGGTGCCGACCGCAGACGGTCAGGGGCAGACAATCAGGAGCAGACAGTCGGGGAGCAGCGGGGGCATACGCTTCGCCTGGCACCGGGCGAGGGCATCACCGGGTGGGCACTGGAGCATCGCCAGCCGGTGCTCGTCGAGGACGCGCAGCAGGACGCCCGTTTTCTGGCCCGGGTGGACCAACACATCGGCACCACGACGCGGGCGATGATGGCCGCCCCCCTGCTCACCCCGGAGCAGGCCATTGGCGTCATCGCCGTGTCCAGCAGCGCGGCGGGCGTCTACACCCGCGAGGAGCTACGCACCCTGCAGGCCCTTGCCTCCACGCTGGCCGTGGCATTGGAAAATGCGAGTCTGTACGAAGAGCTGAAGACGCTGCTGCGCGAATGGGACGAGGCGCAGAGGCAACTGATCCAAACGGAGAAGATGGCCGCCCTGGGCCGGCTCGTCGCCTCCATCGCCCACGAGATCAACAACCCGCTCCAGGCAATCCAGGGCTGTCTGACGCTGGTCGAGGAGGAAGTCGATGGGGAACAACGTCCAGAGGCATTGCAGCGCTATCTGACCACCGCCGGGGCTGAGATCGAGCGCATCTCCGATATCGTGCGCCGGATGCGCGACTTCTATCGCCCGGCGCGCAAAGGATGGCAGGCCACCGACCTGCACGCCGTGCTGGACAGTGTGCTGGCACTCACGAACAAGCAGTTGCAGCACAGCGACGTCGCCGTCGAACGTGACTGGACCGACGCGTTGCCCACAATCCAGGCCAACCCCGATCACCTCAAGCAGGTCTTTCTGAACCTGGTGCTCAATGCCATTGACGCCATGCCGGCCGGCGGGAGGCTGCGCGTGTCTACCGCCCATGATCACGTGCAGACCGAAGGCGCTCAGCCGCCCCAACCGGCGGTGCGCATCGAGTTCAGCGACACCGGACAGGGCATATCGCCGGGGGCGCTGTCCCGCATCTTTGAGCCGTTCTTCACCACCAAGGAGCGTGGCACAGGGCTAGGCCTCTCGATCAGCTATGGAATCATTCAGGCCCACCACGGAGACATCACGGCGACGAGCCAGAGGCATAGGGGCACGACCTTCACGATTCTGCTACCGGTAGAACAGACGTGGCGGATGCAGACACCGCGGATGCAGACACCCGAGTGATTTCGCATAGGATAGGAAATGCGATGGACACGACAGCCAAGATCCTGGTTGTAGACGACGAGGAGGGCGTGCGGTTCTTCCTGGAGGAGATATTGACACGCGATGGCCACCAGGTGATGGCCGTCGACAGCGGCGAAGCCGCGCTCGAATGCATCAAGACACGCGAATTCGATCTAGCGCTGATTGACCTGAGGATGCAAGGCATCGGAGGGATGGAAGTGTTGACCCGGCTGCGCCGCCAGTCGCCGGAAACGGCCGTGATCGTGCTCACAGCCCACGCATCACTGGATACAGCGGTCCGGGCGTTGCGCGAGGGCGCTCACGACTACCTGTTCAAGCCCTCCAAAACGGTGGAGCTGCGCGAGAGTGTGCGCACGGGACTGCTGAAACGCCAGCGCGAGACACGGCAGCGTGAGTTGCTCGACCAGTTGGAGCACAGCCTGGCCAGAAGCCTGGAGGAAATCCGAGCCACTGGCGCGGAGGAACCCGCTGGCGCACAATCTGCACCGGCCGAGCCCGCTGCCGAACAAGCCACCGAAACCGCCGACACCCACGCACGGTTCCTGGAACACGGCAGGTTGATCGTGGACTTCATGCGCCACGTGATCACACTGGATGGCTGCTTGGTGGAGCTCAGCCCCACCGAGTTCGACCTGCTGGCCTACCTGGCCAGCGAGGCCCCACGCGTGATTTCGCCGCAGGAGTTGGTGCGCGAGGTGCAGGGGTACGAGAGCGAGGCGTGGGAAGCGCGCGACATGGTGCGCTATCACATCTATCGCATCCGGCGCAAGATGAAAGCGGCCGCGGGCGATGCGTCCGTCATCCGCACCGTACGCGGGGTGGGATACACAGCAGGCGAATAACCGTTCGCAGCAGGCGCTTCAGCACCGTCGTGAGAGCGCCTCTGTTCGCAGAAACGGGGCGACCGGAATACGGTCGCCCCGTTTCCCATGTCCCACGTGACCGCCACAAAGCTGCCACGCAACGCTAACGTCACCCACCCCACTGTGTGCTATAGTGGTTTCATAACAAGACACTGAGGTGGTTGGCGAATGGCTAGCGCTTCTAGGCAGGACAGCGCGCCATCAGAATGGCGACTTTGCGGGGACGACGGTGCGCCATCAGAATGGCGACTTTGCAAGGACGACGGTGCGCCACCAGAATGGCACCTTTGCGGGGATGACGGGTTGAGACCAAGACAAATCTTGATCGTGGACGACGAGGAACACGTGTTGCTGACTCTGCGGGACGGCCTGGCCAGCCTTGCGGATTGCGAGATCGCCGTTGCGACAGGTGGCGAGCAGGCGCTGGAGCTCATCGACCAACAGGCATTTGACCTGTTGATCACCGACTACGGGATGCCAGGCATGGACGGTCTGACATTGGCGGCACGCGTGCGAGAGCTGCACCCGCGCACGGCCATCATCGTGATCACCGGCTATGGCAGCGACGTGCTGCGCGAGCAGGCCAAGCGCGTTCCCGTCCAGCGCATCCTGTCCAAACCCGTGCGGTTCACCGAAATCCGCCAGGCGGCGCTGGAGGCCCTGGACAGACCCGGTAGCAACCAGGAGGCAACGTGGCCCGCCGGCCCACTGGCAGTCAGGAGCTCAGGCAGACCAACGGCGCACTCGCCACACACCATCGAGAGACAGGAGAGATAACGATGATTGCAGAATTGGCCGGGAAGAAAGCACTCGTCATCAGTGACGACGAGAGGCTGTCCCAGGCGATCGAGTTGATTCTAGCGCGCGTTCGCATGGCAGTCACGAATCAATGGCTGTGCTCACTGCGCGGAGAACGCGTTCAGACTGAGACAGATGGATTCGACGTAATCATAGTCGCAACCGGTTCACTTTCATGCGAACCGATCATACAAACGGCTATGGGTGCGTTGTCCGAGCACATCGAGCATGTTCCCATATTGCTCATCTGCGAAGAGACGGCGAGCGCTGACCCAGATCGCCGGGTGTTTCACTTGACCTTTCCATTCAGCATCGATGAACTCCTCGACAGAGTCAGGGAGATTCTATAGAAACGGCCTGGTGGTGTTGTAAGCGGCGAAGAATGTGCTACAATGAGTTTTCTAGAGGCGGATGTCTGCATCCGCACAATGAACTCTCTAGAGGCGGATGTCGCCGACCGCAGCGGTCGGTCCAGCCGCACGACACACCTGTGGAGGTGCCCAATGGGCACGGCAGAGGAACGGATACAAATCCTCAAAATGGTCCAGAGCCGTCAGATCACTGCCGAGGAGGGAGCGCAGCTTCTGGAGGCTCTGAAAGCGGGCCAGCACCGGAAGGAAGCGCGGTCAGAAGACGCAGGGACGGCCCCGCGCCAGCTACACGTCCGGGTGACGGACTTGGAGACCGGCCGGCAGAAGGTGGATATGGTCATCCCGTGGAGCCTGGTCAATGCGGGCATCCACATGGGCGCGCGTTTCGCTCGCCAGGAGATCGACGCGCAGGATCTCGTTGGGGCCGTGCAGGCGGGTGCATCTGGCAAGATCGTGGACGTGATAGACCAAGAGGACCGCGAACGAGTAGAGATATTCGTCGAGTAACCGGAAACCCCGGCGGACGCGCGATCAGTCGGCAGACTGGGCCTATCGCCGGCGAAGCACCATGAGCGTCCGATCGTCCGACAGGGGCACGTCACCGGCGAAGGCAATCACCGATTCCTCAATGGCATTCAGCATCCCCTGGGCATCCCCATCACCGGCGGCCTGAATTGCCGTCCGCAGACGTCCTTCGCCGTACAGCTCGCCCTCCGGGGAGAACGCCTCCGTGATACCATCGGTGTAGAACACCAGGTGGTCGCCCGGCTCCAGCCGGACTGCGCGGTCCTCAGATCGGACCCCCTCAAGCACGCCGAGCGCCATGCCCCCCTTCTTGAGTTGCTCCAGTTGGCGTGTGCGAGCCCGCACCAGCAGCGGCAGGTTGTGCCCGGCATTCGCGTAGATCAATTCGCCCGTGTCCAGGGACAGCGTGGCATAGATGGCGGTGACAAACATCCCGTGATGGGCATCCGGCACCAGCAGGTCATTGACGCACGCAAGAGCTGCCGCCGGTGATTTCTCCTCCAACGCCGTCGCCCGCATCAGGGTGCGAGTGAGCGCCATAAAGAGCGCAGCGGGCATGCCCTTGTCAGCCACGTCCGCGATAACCATCCCCAACCGCCCATCGGGTAACTCGAAGAAATCGTAGAAGTCACCGGCCACCTGACGCGCTGCCCGCCAGGCAAAAGCCAACTCCCAGCCAGGCAGAGGTGGCACCTGGTCGGGCATAAAGGTCTGCTGGATCTCGTGGGCAAGCTGCAGCTCACGCGCCATCCGCTCGCGCTCCCCCATCTCTCGCCGGAGGAGATCGCTCTGTACGGCCAGAGCCGCCTGATGCGCGACGCCGGTGATGATCTCCAGCCGCCTCGATTCCGTATCCTGGCGCAAGTAGCGCGGCGGTTCCGTCGCCGCGGCAGGCCAGGCGACGAGCATGACTCCGAGCACATCCCCCCCCACGGAGAGGGGAAACGCCATCAGCGAGCAGGTCTCCTCTGACGCGTCGCCCGGAGCACCAGACCCAAAGGCGGCCTCGAAGCTAGGCGGGACTGGCGATACGCCGTTCCCCTGTGAACGGAGCCATTCCGATGCCCCCCCCTCTCCATACTGAACGCGCCATTCCGATGGTCCGTCGCTTACACCCGGCTCATCCCCTTCGTCAGTAGCACGTGACCGGTCACCAACCGGATATGCCAGCCGGTGCCCCTGCTCGTGGACTGCATCAAGGAGGGGGAAATCCCCAGGCGCATAGCGTCTGACCCTGGAATCCGCTTCCACCTCGTGGGGAAGGCCATAAGCCTGCGTCAGGCGGAACACGCCCTGCTCTGCATCCCACAGGAAGATAACGCACTGTTCCACACCCACCAAGATAGGGCTCATGCGGACGATAGCACCCAGGATATCGTCCAGATCATTGAGACTGGTCACCGCCTGCGCCACCTGAAGCAACGCTGCCGATACGTAGGCCTCTTGCTGCTGGGCTTCCCGCAGTCGCACGTTCTCAGTCGCCGCCGCCGCCTGCAGAGCGATTCCCTGGATAGTCAGCAGCCGGTCGTCGTGGAGTGTCTCAGGAGCGCCTGGCTCAAGCCAATCGCTCTGATAGTCCACCAGCATAGTGCCCAGTACCTCATCTTGGGCAACAAGGGGCAACAACAGCAACGATTCAAAGCCAAGCGCCCACACAACCTCCCCAGACAACCTGGAATCGGTGGCCACGTCGTATACGAAGACCGGGGCCTGGTCCATACGCAGACTATCGAGAACCGGCTCGCTGCCCGCAGCAATAGACCATTGGTCGAAGGTAGCCTGCTGTGCCGGGCTGAATCCATACGCAGCGGCCGGCACGAAGGACAAACCGGGCTCATCCCACATCAAGATCGCGCATCGCTCCACACCGACCAGTGTCGGTACCAGCCGAACCACCGCATCGAGCACCTCGTCGAGCGTGGCCAGCGCCTGGGTGGTCTTCGCCACCTGGAGCATCACCGTCGAGACGCGAGCCTTTTCCTGGGCCTCCTGGAACAGACGGGCGTTTTCGATAGCCACCGCGGCGTGGCTGGCAAAGGCAGCCGTCATCGCCTGGGACTCCACCCCGTAGCGCCCAGGGGTGTGATGGGCCAGGGTGAGGATCCCCAACCGCCGATCACCGGCGCGCAGCGGCGCGGAAATCGCAGAGTAATCGGAAGGAAAACCCAGCGCGGCCCCCAGTGGCTCATACGGCGCTTGGGGGGAGCGAATGATAGGCTGGTCAGCGCTCAGCGCCTGAGAGATCCACGGGCCGGCGTCCGGCGAGATATCGCTGACGCATACCTCGGCGATATCCCCGTGAACGGCAGACAGGCACAGATCGCCCCTACGCACCAGCCAGATGGCGGCCAGGTCATAGGGCAACGTGCGCTCCAGTTCGATCAAAATGGCCTCCAGCACCTGATCGAGGGCCACGTTGGCGGAGAGAATACCCGCTACCTCGCGCAGGCTATCGGCGACCTGTCTTCGCCACCGCTCGGAGCGATAGAGACTTGCATTGCGAATCGCAATGGCCACACTGCCGGCCAGGGCCTCGAACAGAGAGCGATCCGCCTCGGTGAACGCATCCCGGCGATCGCTGTGCACGTCAAGCACGCCCAGCACGTCATCGCCGAAGACCAGGGGAACGGCCAGTTCGGCGCGCGAGCCAGGTGGCCGCAGTTCTGAAGACTTAGAGCGGGGATCGCGGTCAACGTCGTCCGTCAGCACGCTCTCTCCGTGGCAGGCCACCCACGGGACAAGGCCCTCAGACTCGTCCAGGCTACAGACCACCCCCTCAGCCTGCAAGCCTTGCACGCGGGGGCCAACGCCCGCGCGGTAGACGATCTGTCCCCGCAAACGGTTTACGGTGAACAGATAGACAAACGGATAGCCAAACTGCCTGTGGATCAGTTCCACGACTTCTTCCAGAAGTGTCTCCAGGTCGAGGATGGAGACCACGGCGCGACCGACCTCGGCCACGGCCGCGAGCTGATCAGCGCGGCGGCACAGGTCGTCATAGAGCCGGGCATCCTCCACAGCAATGGCGATTTGATCTGCCAGGGCACGCAAGACAAGCAAGTCCGTCTCATCGAAGGCGTCCGCCTGGTCGCTTTGCACGTCGAGCACGCCCAGCACCTGCTCCTCGATCTGGAGCGGTAGGGCTACCTCGGCCTGGGTCTCGGGCAGCGCGTCCACGTAGCGATAGCGAGGCTCCTGGCCCACGTCGTTCGCCAGGATCTCCACACCGGTCTGGGCCACCTGGCCGATGAGCCCCTGCCCGAGTCGGACCTCGTGCGGAGGCGGCGGCACGACGTGGCGGACACGCGGGCATTCCCGGACCCGCCGGGGCAGTTCACCCGGTTCGCGCTGTGAATGGCCCGACTGCCTCGCGCTGGCCCGCAGGCGCACCACCTCCCCATCTGGTTCCAGGATGAAAAGCGCCACGTAGTAGTAATTGAACGTGTCGAGGATCAACTCGGTCACGCGGAGAGACAGCTCATCCAGATCAACCACGTCGGCGATCTGGGCACTGACACGACACACCAACGAGAGTTGTTCGACGTGCCGGCGCTCAACCGCTACCTGCCGGGCTACCTGCAGCGCGACGACTGACTGAGCAGCCAGGCATTCAAGCACTTCGATTTCGCCATCGTCGAAAGGAGAGCCACCGGGCCGGGACACCTCCAACACTCCCACGAGCGCGTCTTGCGTGAGCAGCGGTACCGCAACGGACGTGCAATCGCTGGACCGCCAGCATCTTGCTGGCACAAGGTCCGCGGACGCACGACCAATGTCCGCCGCTTGCCCGGCTTTCTCCGCTCCCCCACGGCCAAGCGCCGTGGACGACTGTCCCACCGCTTCGAGAGCGCGACGCACAAGATCGGAAGGCGGCTCCACAGGAGACGAAGCTGGCTGAGAATCCGGCGACCCCTTGGGCGCGTCCAAAGCATCCCCTCCGGGCCATCGACGAGGCTCCGCAGCCAGCCACAGGTCAGCCCGGCCCTCCACCAGCCGTGCGGCCGTTTCCACGATCAGCTTGCGCCGGGCTTCCACAGTAGGCTCGGCGATGAGCCGCTCGCTCAGGCCAAGGACCTCCCTCAGCATCGAACGGTCATGCGACTGCATCCGCCCCTTCAATCCCAGTCCCCCTGCGTTTCACCATCGTCAGCACGTTGCCCGAATCCGTGAACTCAAAACGGACTTCGTCCATCAGGTAACGCATGAAGAAAAGCCCCAGACCACTCTCCTGGCGATCCTCGAGGCTGGTACTGAGGTCCGGACGAGGTATGCTGTCCGGATCGAAAGGGCGACCCTGGTCGCGTAGGATCACGGTCAATCCCTCATCGTTGATCCGGCAGGTACACGCGATCTCACCGCGTCCTTCCCCGCCGTAGGAATGCTCAATGATGTTCGTGCAAGCTTCGTCCACCGCCGTCTGCACGGCATAGGCGGCCTGGGCATCCAGCCCAGCCTGCTCGGCGGCTTGAGTGACGAACTCACCGATGGAGGCCAGGCTGTCGAAACGGCCGGGATAGACATTCGTCTGCAAGGTATCCACAGACAAGACCTTGTAGGGGCACGGTCCCCGCACCCATTCGTGGCGTCACGCTACCCACACCCGCCCTCCAGGACGCGGTCTCCGCGCCCGCCAACTCCGGAGGCACGTGATGGCGCCTGCTAGCAACAACTGGCCGCCTCAGTCCTTCAGCCGGGCAACCAAGGCAGCCGCGAAACACAGTAGGCACCGCTAGGGGCGTGGTTCCCGCGCCCGCTCGGGGGCGACGCTAGAAACTCCCAACGGCCTCGACTTCGGTCTCGAAGATCTTGAACAGCGGCACGAAACCGGCCAGGTCCAGCGCCTCGTGGACCCGCCGAGGCACGCCGGCCAGCACCACTTCCCCGCGATTCCAGCGCTTGCAGGTTTTCTGCACGCTGATCATCACCCGCAAACCGGCACTGGAGATGAAATCCACATCGCTCAAGTCAAACACTATTCTGAAGCGCCCTGCTTCGGTGATCGCGCCAAAGGCCTCCTCCAGCTTCGGTGCGGTGGCACTGTCAATCCGCCCGGTGGCCTTGACCAGATCACAGCGTTTGAACTGCCTGGTGATTACTTCCATTGTCGTCCTCCTCTGTCTACCCGGATGTTCGCAGCCCATCTGAGCTTGCAGAGTGATTATAACATGACCTTCATCCAAGAACAACGATAGCATCAACTCGGACCGCCGGCATCCTGCCGGCACCCCAAGACCGGAGCGTGCATCTGGACGTCTGCCGACAGGTGCAGAGACCGCGCCCCCGCGATGCACATTGACATCTCCCACCATCATGCGATAATAGCCCCGCCACAATCGATTCTCCCAAGGCGGATGTCGCCGACGCCGACGCACAGAAGACGCCGGCCGCAAACGGTCGGGGGCTGCCGGTTCATCCGCGCCACCAGGGGACAAGACTATGGAGCAAGCAAACGTAGACACCATCCTGGAACAGGTGCGAAACGCGCTGGCTGTAGGGGACTGGAACCAGGCCGTAGCGCTTGTAGAGGCCCTACGCCCCCCTGATCAGGCCGACGTCTTTGGCGAGCTCCCCCCTACCGAGCAAGACCAACTCCTGCCGCGCCTCGATCTTGAGGATTCCGCCGATATTCTGGAAGAGCTAGAGGAAGAGGAAGCCGCAGAAGTCGCTGCACGCCTCAAGGCAGAGGAATTGGCCCAGATCCTGGATGAGATGGAGCCGGACGAGGCGGCCGACCTCCTGGGCGACATTGCGCCGGACCGGGCGGCCGAGGTACTGGCCGAGATGGAGGAGCCTGACGAGGTCCGCCCGCTGCTCATCCACGCCGACGAGAGCGCTGGCGGCCTGATGACGTCCGCCAGGCTCACCCTACACGGCGAGATGACGGCAGGACAAGCCATTGCCCATCTGCGGACCGTCGCGCCCGAAACCGAGGACGTCTATTATCTCTTCGTCGTGGACGCGGAGATCCGGCTGGTCGGCGTAGTCTCCCTCCGCCAATTGATCGTCGTGCCTCCCGCCACCCGTGTCAGGGAGATCATGGACGCGGACGTCATCCACGTGCGGTCCGATACTGACCAGGAGGAAGCCGCCCGCCTCATGGCCCGCTACGACCTGCTGGCCCTACCCGTCGTGGACGGTGAGAGGCACTTGTTGGGCCTCATTACCCACGACGACCTGGTGGAAGTGCTGGAAGAGGAGGCCACCGAGGACATATACCGCCTGGGTGGTGTTCCCGAGGAACAGCCCCCTGACGTGGCGATCCCGGCCGCGCTCCGCACCCGGCTCCCGTGGCTTATGGTCAATATGGTGACCGCCCTGATCTCCGGACTGGTCTTGAGCCTCTTCAAGATCACCATCGCCCGCGTGGCAGCCCTGACCGTATTCTTCCCCTTCGTCGCCGGGGTGTGCGGCAGCGCCGCCACTCAGGCGCTCACCGTCACCGTGCGCGGACTCGCGACCGGCGAACTCAGCCCCCGCGACGGCCTGCGCACGATGGGCCGGGAGTTGGCCATCAGCCTGGCTGACGGCGTCGTCATCGGCGGCCTGGTTGCCTTGATCGCACTGATGCTCGGCGAGCAACCGATGATGGGCGTCGTTGTAGGGCTGGCGATCCTTCTGAACATGCTGAGCGCGGGCATCGCTGGCGCACTGGTCCCCATGGGGATGCAGGTCCTGCGCGTTGACCCCGCCCTGGCTTCGCCCATCCTCGTGACCACGCTGACCGACACTTGCGGCTACCTATTCTACCTCGGTCTGGCCACGCTATCTCTGGAAATGCTGCTATGAGCCCCCGTACAATCCATGGACAGAACGGCGCGGAAGCCGCGCCCCCATTGCCGCAGCCTGACGTCATCACCACCCCCGCACGACTGGCTGCCGTGGTGGACGCCCTCGCCGACGAACCAGCCCTGGCAGTGGACACGGAGTCTAACTCGCTCTACGTCTACCAGGAGCAGGTATGCCTGATCCAGATCTCGACCCCCAACGCCGACTACGTGGTGGATCTGCTAGCCGGCCTTGACATATCACCCCTGGGAGACTTCTTCGCCGACCCCGGCGTGCAGAAGGTGTTTCACGCCGCCGAGTACGATGTGATGTGCCTGAAACGAGACTTCGGTTTCCGCTTCGCCGGTCTGTTCGACACTATGTGGGCAGCGCGCATCCTGGGCTGGCCCCGCGTAGGGCTGGGGGATGTGCTGGAGGCGACCTTCGGCGTGCATACCAACAAGCACTACCAGCGCCACAACTGGGGCAAGCGGCCCTTGAAGCCAGAGGCGTTGGCCTACGCCTGTCTGGATACGCACTACTTGCTGCCCTTGCGCCGCATCCAGTCCGAGGAACTAAGGCAAGCCGGACGTTGGGAAGAGGCGCTAGAGACCTTCGACCAGGTCGCTGCCTCCGAGCCCACGTTTCACGCCTTCGACCCGGATAGCTTCAGGCACGTCAAGGGGGCATCTGACCTGGGCAAACGTGAACAAGCCATCTTGCGTGAGCTGTGCATCTGGCGCGACCGCGAGGCCCGCCACCGGGACCGCCCACTCTTCAAGATACTCGGTGATCGCGTATTGGTCAGGCTAGCCCAGGCCCGCCCTCGCACGCGCGAGGCGCTGGCATCGGTAGACGGCCTCAAACCCTACCACGTGCGCCGGTACGGCACGCGCATCGTACAGGCAATCGCGCGCGGCAGGCGTGCTCGCCTGCCTGAGCCTCCCCCACCCCCGCCGCGCCATTCGGAGGCAGAGGTGACGCGCTTCCAGGACCTGCGCGCGTGGCGCAAGCGCGTGGCGGCCGAGCGCGACGTAGACGTGGACGTCGTGGTCAGCAACGCAGTCCTATGGGCGCTGGCCGAGCGTCGCCCGCGCACGAGAGAGGAATTGAGCGCCATCGAAGGGCTGGGACCCTGGAGGCAGAGAACGTATGGCGAGGCAATCCTGAGAGTACTGGATACAACTGCGAGGTGATTTGGGTATGGAAATACAGTTTCTTGGCGCAGCCCAGACAGTCACGGGCTCCCAGCACTTGATCTCCGTCAACGGTAGCCGTGTATTGCTGGAATGCGGGCTCTTTCAAGGCAAGCGCAAAAACAGCTTTGAGCGCAATCGCAATTTGCCGTTCGACGCCGCGAGCGTAGACGCGCTCGTGCTCTCTCACGCCCACATCGACCATTCGGGCAACATCCCCAACCTGGTCCGCAGCGGATTCCAGGGCTCGATCTACTGCACGTTCGCCACGCGAGACCTGTGCTCCGCCATGTTGCGCGATTCGGCCTACATCCAGGAACACGACGTCGCCTACGTCAACAAGAAGCGCGCCCGCAAGGGCCTGCCGCCGGTCGAGCCGATCTACACCCACGCCGACGCCATCGCCAGCCTGGAGCACTTCGTCAGCGTGGGCTACAACCGGCCCGTGCCTGTCGCGCCCGGGGTGCTGTGTACGTTTCTCGACGCGGGACACATCCTGGGATCCGCCATCATCCTGCTTGAGATAGAGGAAAAGGGGCAGCGGACCCGGCTGCTCTTCAGTGGCGATCTGGGACGAGAAGAAATGCCCATCCTACGCGACCCCACGCCCGCCCCGCCCGCCGACGTGCTCATCATCGAGTCCACCTACGGAGATCGCCTGCATGCGCCCCACCAGGAAGCTGAGAAAGAACTACACGACCTGATTAGCAATACGTGCGCACGAGGTGGCAAGGTCGTGATCCCCGCCTTCGCCGTGGGACGCACGCAGGAACTGGTGTACAGCCTGCACCAGCTGGCCAGCGCAAACGAGTTGCCCGACGTGCCCATCTTCGTCGATAGCCCCCTGGCCGTGAACGCGACCGGCGTCTTCAGGCTGCATCCCGAGTGCTACGACCAAGAACTGCGGGCCTTCATGGCCCACGATCGCCATCCCGATCCCTTCGGCTTCGATCGACTGCGGTACATCCGCAACACGGGGGACTCCAAGGCGCTCAACGACCTGGAGGGACCCGCGGTCATCATCAGCGCGTCGGGGATGTGCGAGGGTGGACGGGTGCAGCATCACCTCAAGCACACCATCACCGATCCACGCAACGCCGTATTGATCGTCAGTTGGCAGGCCCCCCACACCCTCGGTCGCAGGCTGGTCGAGCGCCAGAAAGTGGTCAAGATCTTCGGGCAGGAATACCCACGGCGGGCACAGGTCAAGACAATCAACGGCTACAGCGCCCACGCGGACCGGAACGGCCTGCTCGGCTGGGCCAAGCCCATCGCTCGAAGTCTGAGACACGCCTTCGTCGTGCACGGCGACCCCGAACCAGCCGCGGCACTGGCCGAGGGGCTGGCACAACTGGGCGTACGCAATGTGGCGGTGCCAGGGCAAGGAGACGTATTCCAACCCTAGCGCTTCGACACAGCGGCAACATCGGACGCCCCCTTCAGTCGCTCGCAGCAGGCGCTTCAGCGCCGTTCCACACCAGTCGGACCGCTCGGATTGGAACAATCCACAGCATCCTGCTCGCACGGCTAGGAGAGCGCCCCGCGCCCACCATCTTGCCTGCCTCAAGCCCACGCCACGCATCATACCGACATCCGAACGAGACGTGTCGATTTGCTGACTTGCCGATTTGCTGATCTGCTGATTTGCAGATTTGCAGACTTGCCCATTTGTCCATTTGCCGAAAGGAGAGACCGATGAACCTGTGGCACGAGCTAGCACCGGGCCCAGATTGGCCCAGAGTCATCTACGTAGTCGTCGAGATCCCAAAGAAGTCGCGCAACAAGTACGAATACGATGAGCAGGGAGGCTTCGTCAAGCTGGACCGGGTGCTGTTCTCCTCGCTTCACTATCCGGGCGATTATGGCTTCGTCCCCCAGACATTGCACGCCGACGGCGACCCCCTCGACGTCCTAGTGATGGTCAACGAACCCAGTTTCGCCGGTTGCGTCATCGAGGCTCGCCCCCTGGGCGTCTTCCGCTTGATAGACAGAGGCCAACTCGACGACAAGGTCCTGGCCGTGCCCCGGACCGACCCGCTTTTCGCGGAGTATCGCACACTGCAGGATGTACCGCCGCACTTCCTGGACGAGGTCGCGCACTTCTTCAGCGTGTACAAGGACCTGGAAAGCGGCGAGGTGGTGGGCAAAGGCTGGGACGATCTCGAGACGGCCTACGAAGAGATCGAGCACGCCGTGGAGCGATACCGGGAGCACGTGAGCAGCCAGGGCTAGGGGCGAAACCGCTCTCCATCTGCCAATCTTGAATGAACTCCTAGCAGTTTGTCGGAGAGAAAATGATGGTAAGGTCATTGTGGCTTACAAGATTGCATGTCTCGGTCAGGATTTGATGTAGTCATGCGCCCATCTGCAGCATCGCTCACAGGTTCGGGCTGT
>Ga0180432_10001787_pt1 | contig 33288 bp, 32 predicted proteins | sample SS_ome_10_FD_132414 | JGI IMG/M metagenome (GOLD analysis project Ga0180432, IMG submission 132414) | Hypersaline lake sediment archaeal communities from the Salton Sea, California, USA - SS_1_MS_2 metaG | ecosystem: Environmental > Aquatic > Non-marine Saline and Alkaline > Hypersaline >... | reverse complement strand
TTGATGAGTTCTCTTGCCTCTGGCGCATTGCTCACCGTAACTCGTCTCATAGTAGACCCCTCCTTGCAGTCTACTATAGACCATTTCCAAAGAATACGCAACCTATTACTGCGTCATGTATAGTAGACATCAAGCCCGGCAACCCAGCTCGCAAGTATCTTCCAGAGGACGGTGACCGCGAAATACACTTCGCTATCCGCGTGCTTCAATTCCTCGATCTGTCCTACATAAGCAGCCTGATCCTGAGTCCCGATGATCCAGGAGATCCACCTCCTTGCTTCATCATCGGTCATAGACGGTAGCAGGTCTCTTACCGCGAATCCCCCACTGTTGCTCAGCGCCCAGGCTATGCCGGCGCGCTCATCTTCCGATCCTTGCGGAATCAGGCCAACGATCTCCTTCTGGTATCCGGCTGAGAACCTCAGAAGGGCTCTCGCGGCTTCCACTCTCACCTTTTCCTCGACGTTGTTGAATACCTTGATCAAGGGCCCCATAGCATCCTTGTCCTGCAACTCACCAAGAGACCACGCCGCTCCTGCCCTTATCTCTGGGTGCTGACTTTGATCTAGAAGCGTATGGATCAGCAGATCACGGGATTTGTCCGAAGGAATCTCACCGAGTACTATGGCACACTCCAGTCGGTTCTCGAGATAATGGTCGCCGAGCATAGCATTGAAGAACGAGATGTATTCCCTGTGCCCGAGTCTGAACATACTGGCCGCTGACTCAAGGCGAACGTATATGTGCTCGTTGTCGTCGGCTACCGTTCTTGCTAGGACACGCGTGGTCATATCTGAAGGAAAGTGCCCGAGAGCCTTGGCTGCTACATACCTATCGCTCAGCGAAGTGCTGTCCAGCATCTTGGCAAAGTGCTCATCGGAGATGCTGCCGCTGCAATCGAACGCGCCTAGTACAGGCACTACCGAGGCTAGTATCTAGTTCTTCTTCACCTTGCCCCCAATTGACACTTGCGGCTCGAGTTTGAGGCCTTTCTTGGAGAGGCTGAGCGTCACTGTCCTCTCATCAGTTGTCTTCCTATACTTGATCTTGTCTTGGCCCACCGAAGTGATCTCTCCCGCCTGGCCAGCGATAGCCGACGGCCACATCACCCTTATCTCAAACCCCTCGGTCACACCCTTGGGTTTCTCCAGAAATACCAACTTAGACCCGTAGGCATTCCTCATCGATCCTGCGCGCACGTACTGCGCAGGATCTTCAGCCACCCAGTCTATGGGCCTATCACCAGCCTTCGTGCACTTTACGAAGGCGATATAGTCATCATCACCTAAACCGAAGTCCCAACCTCTTTCTGCCGTTGACATGGAATGGGACATTGTTATCTCCAGTTTGGTCTTGGCACGAGGCTCCACCCTCTTGCCACAGCCTATACAGAGGATGTCGGGAACACGAACCCTCTTGATCTTGACTCCCTTCCATATCTTGAAGCTCATGGAGCCGCGTTCCAGTTCAATCGGCCTGTGTCCGTGCTGGCTCAGGTCATTGAACACATGCCTCGTGCCAGTGGCACCAATCGAGGCCTTCTCGAGAAAGCTCTCGTCTGACTTGAAGGCTGGACGCCAATTCATGAACTGCCCATTCGGGAACGTGTTCTTGCGGACCTTGCGACCCTCATGGTTATCATAGCAGAAGTCTGGATCGCGTCAAGAAGGCAGATGTGATGCGGGTGTGTTGCAGCCAACCACGGTGCCTTCCGCGTTGCTTCACCGCGCTTAGCGAATGGGCCTGACGGCAACTCCCAGCGAAAGGTCCAGCCACGTCTTGTCGGCTGTCAGCGCTGGCACCCCCAACTTTCGGGCCAACTTCAAGCATCCCCTGTCACCCAGAGAGAGCCCGGCACTCCTGGTTGCAGCGCGGAGCAGGCCTGCCTGGTATGCCTGGTCCTCGTCAAAGGGTTCGACGTCCAGGGCCAGAGGGAGCAGGGCCTGGCGGATCGCCCCCTCCGGCATGCCTGCTTCGCAGAGTCTGGCCACCACCTCGGACAGGTTGACGGCGCTGATGACTGCGTCGGGAATGGCCTCGGCTACGACCTCCTCACCCGGTTCCCCATTCAGAAGGGCGAGCAATGCTGAGGCATCGAGAACGAACTCAGGCACGCGCTGCCTCCTCGCGGCGCTCCTGAATCAGCTCTTCCGACAAGCTTCGCCCTTCCGGGATGTACTGTCGCACCAGGCTCTGGGCTTGCTCTATCGCCTGGCGCAGGCTGACGATCCTTATCTGGCGTTCCTCCAGGAGCAGGACCACCTCATCCCCGGGCTTGAGGCCCAGCGCCCTGCGGTACCTGGCAGGAATGACCAATCTGCCACCTTCTCCTATTCTTGTCTTAGTGTCGTTCATGTGTCACCTCAAGCCTATTATGGCATTGTCTGGGCGCGATGACAAGGCCGTGTACTCGCCTCACCGGGTGGGCCGTAGCGGCGAAGAGTCCGCGCGTGCCGACCGGCCGTGCAGGCCCCCACAAGATTGCTGTATAATGTGGGACGCTGAGACCCATGCCCTAACAGGGAGGACTGTGACTATGGCAATGGTATCGGAGGAGAGGCCCGCCACCGGCGTGACCGTGGCCCAGATCGCAGAGCGGCTCCAGGCGGAGGTGCTCTGCTGCGCAGACAATACCGGAGAGGTGGTGGAGAACCTGATGATCGCCGCCATGACCGTCGACTCCGGGCTCGACTACTTCAACCGCAAGGGGAACAAGGCCGTTATCGTCCGGGCGGAGCGGCCCGACTGCCAACTCGCCGCCCTGGCCACCTCCACCCGCTGCCTGGTGCTCACCGGCGGGGGCAGACCCAATCCCCAGGTGCTCAGCTTCGCCGAAGAGAAGGGCGTGCCTATGCTGCTGGCAAAGCAGGATACTCTGTCCGCCGTGGCGGAGATGGAGAAGCTCTTCGGCTAGGCAGAAGCAGCGCAAGAGCCGAAATCCTAAGCACCAAACCCTAAATCCTAAACAATTTCTCATGACTCGTTGCGTCACCAGCGAACGATGAAAATGGCACGACGAGGCTGCGCCGTACATCATGAGTAGACTCGCTGTCACCCTGAGCGAAGCGAAGGGTCTCACGTTGACAGAGCAAGACGCGTTGACGGGATGTAGATTCTTCACTCCGTTCAGAATGACACGAAGTGGGCCTCTCCATGGCGCGCTCAAAGCCGCCTATTTCTAGGTAAATCCCAAGGACCAAATTTCAAGTCCAAAACACCGAGGCGACGGGGCGGCAGCAAACGTCGTGCCCTCCTGTGAGAGTAGCCTCTTCGCCCCGCTTGTCCCGATGAATCGGGACAAGCGAGAGGGAAGCGCGGTTCGTGAACCGTATACGGTGAATACTGACACGATGCCAAGCCCCGCACCCCGTTTCGTGCTTAGTGCTTTGATATTGTCTGCTATTTAGTGCTTGGGATTTGGAGCTTCGACCCCCATGAACACCATTACCCCCAACCAACTCGACCAGGAGCGGCCCTTCTCCCTGCGCTTCAGCCGCCGGGGAGATGACATCCTCTTGGCCGTCGGAGCCAGAGAGGTGAGCCTGAGGGCCACGTACCGCGAACTCAGGCAGCGCTATCCCCGTCGCTTCAGGGGGGCCATCACCTACTCGGAGGAGGCCTTCCGCCATAACCTCAGGGAGACGTCTACAGTCCTGACCAGGCACTTCGCCGAACACCGCGTGCACTGGGCGGTGAAATCGGCCCCCATCCAGGGGCTGGTGAACATCGCCGCCCAGGAAGGGGCCGCCTTCGACGTTGGCTCCTCAGAGGAGCTACTCATGGCCAGGAGGGCCGGGGCCGACGGCGGGCGCATCTACCACACCGCCCCCGCAAAGTTCGACTGGGATATCGAGGCCATCGTGGAGCACAACTGCGTGCCCATCTCCGACAACCTGACCGAGCTGCGCCTGGTCGACCGGAAGGCCGGTGAGCGCGGCAGGCGGATCGTCGCAGGGATCAGGATCAACCCCGCGGTGGGCTCGAGCACGCAGCGGGAGATATCCACGGGCAGCCTCGACTGCAAGTTCGGGCTCCCGGACATATCCGGCGACGTGCTGGCCGCGCTGAAAGGGCTGGGCAACCTGGACATCAGGGTGCTGCACATGCACATCGGGTCGCAGATTTCAGACCCGGCCGACTACTCCAGGGCGCTGGAGAGCATGCTGCGCGTCTATTCCCTGTTCCTGCAACGGGGCTTCCACATAGACACGCTGGATATCGGGGGCGGCTACCCCTACAGGTACCTGGACCATCCTGAGGCGGCGGATGGGGCCGGGGCGGAGGCACGCGGGTACTCCAACTACGCGGCCAGCGACTTCGAGACCTACATGTCCGAAGTAGAGGCCGTTCTGCGGGACACGCTGGGCGACCAGGTGCCGCGCATCGCCATCGAGCCGGGACGGCACGTGGCCGCGGGGACGGCCTTCGCCCTGGGCTACGTCCTGAACACCAAGCTGTACCCCAACGGCATCCGGTGGGTGATGTCCTCCATATCGGTCAACGACCTGTTCCACAAGGAGCTCGTGCCCGCTGCCTACTTCGACGTCCACGTGGTCAAAGAGAGCTCGGGCCGGACCGTGCCCTCTGCGCTGGGCGGCACGCTGTGCTTCTCCGGGGACATCCTGACGCCTTGGGGTGCGGCGGTGGAGATGGAGGAGAACATCGAGCGGGGTGACATCCTGCTGTTCGATGGCGTCGGGGCCTACTCGCTGCTCGGGTCGGGGAACTTCCACAACATGCCCAGGCTTCCGCTGTTGATGATCGACGCCGGGTTGGACCTAGTGGAGTTGCGGCCGCAGGAGGAACCCTACTTCGAGGCCCGTGAGTAGGAAGGGCCGGAGCGGGCGTACAACCCGGGTCCCGAGAGGCCAAGCCACAAGCACCAAGCACGAAATCCTAAATCCTAAGCCACTCTTGTCCAAAATAGGTTTTCAGGCTGATTGCCAGGAACAGAGTCCATATGCAAGCTGCCCCTCTGCGGCCCGGTGGTTGTGCTTCGCATCAGCCCGTCCTGTTCCCGCAAAGTCTGCCGCTGGCGTTTTGGGCAGCATCCGCCACCTTCTTCCCACCATCCGTCGGACGGGGGGTGGAAAGCGAGAGTCCTACACGGAGCCGTCTATCAGGCACGCAAAACCCGTCCAAAACCCCGAAATCCAATTATCTTGGACACCAGTGATCCTAAGCCCTAAATCCTAAGGAATACCAAAGCACCAAGCACAAAACGGGTACGCCTACGGTAGCCTGTTTGTGCGTTCCGATTCATCGGGATTCCAGGCTCGATAAGAGGGATCGGTGGTCCCCTCTCCCTTGACGGGAGAGGGCTAGGGTGAGGGTGTGCCGCTGTCCCCACGCAGGGCTTCCGCTCTCCGCAGGCGAGTCTTTGACTATGCTCTCCAACACGCCTCCCAAGTCCCCCGGGATGTCGCTGTTCCAGAACTGCACCACCCGGTAGCCCTTCCTGCTCAACCATCTGGTACGTTCTTCGTCCCTGCTGGCAATCGCATCCTCGCCATGCTGTCCACCGTCGACTTCCACAATCAATCTCTTCTCAAACATCAGAGTGCCGGTAGGGGTGGGCCGGTCCCCCTCCCTCTAACTCCCTCCCGCCAGGGGAGGGAGGACAGCAGAGACGCTCCAAATCCCAGGAAACTCCTCACGGCGCGTTGGGACACCAGCCCCGACGAGGTCATTTTCTACGTAGTGCCAAAGCACGAAGCACGGAACGGGTACGGGGCTCGGCATCGCGCCGCCGTTCACCGTCTTCTTGCCTCCTGAATCCCTGTGCAAGAACGCCACCCGCCGCAGCCTCGTTTCGAATTTGGATCATCGTGATTTGTTTAGGATTTCGTGCCTAGTATTCAGGCTTTAGGTTTTGCCCTGCTTCAGCTGCACCAGCTCGAACATGGTGCCGCCCACCTGGTCCTGGCCGAGATAGGCCATCCCGCCGCCTTCGTAGGTGTTGTACCACACCGCCCCAATGCCCTCACCGGCAAGCTCGGCCAGCATGTCTTCCAGCCCGTCCACGCTGAACCTCACGTGATGGATCCCCTCCCCTTTCTCCCTGAGGAACTCCGAATGAGGGGTCTCCCCTTCCAGCACCTGGATCAGCTCGATCTCGACTTCGCCCGAGAGGACGAAAGCGATCTTCAAGCGGGACCGGCTGCCCTGCTGGCCGCGGTAGGTCATCTCCAGGGGCACCTCAACGATGTAGAAGGGGCCCAGTCCGAAAACAGAGGCATAGAACTCCACAGCCCTGTCCACGTCCTTGACCACGATACATATCTGGTCCAGCGCCGGCAGCTTGATCCCGGTCTTGCGCTGATCAGGCATGTAGGGCCTGGCGTTGGGGAACAGAGCCGCAACCGAGGGCGGCAGCCTGTCTGCAGAATGTTTGCCACTGGTCACTGACATCACCTCCTTGGAGCCTTGTGCAGGTCTCGATTCTAGCACAGAACCAGAGCGTGCGTGACGAGTGCAGGGCCGTGCCAGTGCCCGCCCCTCCACACCACTCCACGGCGAAGACACCCACCGGACTGCGCCACGGCCGGAGCGGATGCTCCAGCCCACCCCGCGGCGCTCCAGGCACGCCCGCCCCCGCCCGCCGCCCCGCCCGGGTTGACACGGCGACCGGCGCAATCGACAATTAAGAACAGGCAAATATCCTTCCGGGCAGTGCGGAATCCAGCAACTATGTCATCCTACCTGGCAGAGTACCAACGCAAGCTGACAACGCCCCAGAAGGCGGTCGAGCTGATCAAGAGCGGCGACACCATTATCCCCAGCCCGCTGACCGCCGAGCCTCCGGCTATGCTGTCCGCTATCGCCGACCGGGCCAGGGCCGGTGATCTGCGGGACATCACGGTATACTGCCTCATTCCCAAGGAGCACATCGCCAATACCATTCTCGCCCCCGACCTGGCTGACGTGATCCAGGTCAATGCCTGGTTCGTCGGCTCCAAGGACAGGCCCAGGGTCAAGGTGGGCCTGAACTACTTCGTGCCCAACCACTTCCACCAGGTTCCCAGGCTGATACGGGAGTTTATGAAGGTGGACGTCACCATCGCCACCGTGTCGCCCATGGACAAAGGCGGCTACTTCACCTTCGGCACCAACAACGACTTCATAACAACGGCGGCAAGGCACTGCCAGACGCTGATCGTGGAAGTGAACCGGAACATGCCCCGGGTCTTCGGCGACTCGCTTCTCCACATCTCCGAGGTAGACGCCATAGTGGAGAACGACGCCCCGCTCATCGAGATGCCGCCCGAGGAAATGCGGCCCGAGGACGCCGTCATCGGTGAGTACATCGCTGACCTGGTGCCGGACGGCGCTGTGCTCCAGCTCGGGGTGGGCAGCATCCCCAATGCCGTTACCCTTCTGCTCATGGACCACAAGGACCTCGGCATTCACACCGAGCTTTTTTGCCCCGGCATCATGGACCTGATAGTCAACGGCGCGGTGACAGGCATGAGGAAGACGCTGCACCCCATGAAGAGCATCTTCACCAACGCCATGGGCACCAGGGAGATGTACGATTTCATCAACGACAACCCCAGCATCGAGAGTCACCCGGTCTCCTACACCAACGACCCGGCGGTGATAGCGCAGAACGACAACATGGTCTCCATCAGTTCCATCCTGGAGGTAGACCTCACCGGCCAGTGCAACGCCGAGACACTGGCTGGCTACCAGTATAGCGGCACAGGGGGGCAACTGGACTTCGTGCGGGGGGCCTTCGCTGCCCGCGGGGGCAAGTCATTCCTGGCCTTCTACTCCACGGCCAAGGGAGGACTGGTGTCCCGCGTGGTGCCGCGAATCCCCGAGGGCAACGTGGTCACCACACCCAGGATGGACACGCACTACCTGGTCACCGAGTACGGGGTAGTCAACCTGAAGGGCAAGTCCACCAGGGAACGAGCCCTGGACATCATCAGCATCGCTCATCCCTGGTTCAGGGACGACCTGCTGCGCGAGGCTGAGAACATGTACCTCATCTGAGTCGGCGAGGTAGTATGATGGCGCCTCAGCACGAGAGCGAACCCCATCAGCACGAGACCGTTGAGATGGAGGAGGACGCGGAGTACCAGCGTCAGCTCGCCGTGTTCGTGAAGTCCTCCACCGAGAAGGGCATAGAGCTGGTGCGGGTGGGGGAGACCATGGCCGGGCTGACCCACAGGAGGCATTTCCTGGACATCGGGGCGGGAGGGGGTGACCTGACAATCCCGATATCCCAGTCCTTCAGCAAGACCACAGTGGTCGAGCCCAACGAGAAGCAGGCCGCCTACCTGCAACGCAGATGCCCCCAGTTCACCATCCACCAGGCCAACTGGGAGGAGGTATATCTGGCCCACACGCGCTTCGATTTCATCCTCTGCTCACACGTCCTGTACTACATCGAGGAGGGACACTGGCTGAGCACGGTCCAGAAGATGTACCGGCACCTGGACGACCGGGGGCGGATCGCCATCGTGCTCCAGTCGCCCATAGGCGAGGTGGCCCGCTTCTTCAATCGCTTCACCCGGTACGACGTGAACGTCCTGGAGCTGTGGGGCGAGCTGATCCGTCTCTACGGTGAGGAGGCGGTGGATGTGCGCTATTTCCTGAACGAGATATGGACCGAGAGCCTGGAGGACATGGTGACCATCGGGCTCTTCTTGCTCATTGACAGCCGCTTTCGGGAACAGGAAGAGGCTATCCGGCAGTACTTCGCCACCCACCATGCTGTCGAAGGGGGCTATCGCCTGGTCCAAGATGAAATCCTGCTAGAGGTCAAGAAGGCCAGCGGCTAGCGCGGTCGAGTGGGACTTACGCGCCGTGTTACGCCCCCCACCTCCCAGATTCCTGCCTCCGCAGGAATGACACGGGAGGCTCTGCGCCTCGTGCCGCAAGAGATCGCATCTCTTCCTCTGGCAATGACATGTGGGGGGCACAACGCAAGGATGGGGTGCGTTCCCGTGCAGTCCCCGTCCCCCGGATTGGCCGACAATGCCAGGAATCCCCTCTCCCGTGATCGCCATTTCATCGGGACAGGCCGGAGAGGGCTAGGGGTAATATCCTCTTCTGGGGCAGACCCGGCATCACGTGCTACGGACCGGTGAAGTCTGTAGGCATTGTGGTGCCGCGGGTCACCCGTCCCAGAAGCTCGCAGGCAAGGGCCAGCAGAACGCCGAACCTGCATATCAGATCGTCCAGGACTGCTCCTTCGCTGCCAGCGGTCAGTTCCTCATCCATCACCATTCCCTCATTTGTGCGCTGCGTAGCTGCTGTGGGGATTAGCTACAATTCCAAGTATAGCCCGACCCCGCAACGCTGCGTATCAACTGGGTTACACAAAGGGCGTCAACTTGATTACTCTTGGCAACAGAAGAGCCTCCCCAGCACGGCCAGCGCCTCCAACGCAACAAGTGGTATCATAGCTTGGAACCGGTGAGCGCGTCCGCAGCAGCCGCTTCAGAGCCTGGCCGGGGCCGACACAGTAAGCAATGGTCCTCTGCGCCGCGGGCGATCGTTTCTGCATCCATAGACACATACTGCTTGGGAGGTGAGCCTGACTTATGGCAGGGATGGACTCTCTTGACACTGCCTTCGCACCCACATCGATAGCTATCGCCGGGGTTGGACCGCTTACCACGGGAAGACTGTACCTGCAGAGCCTGCTCAAGGCTGGCTTCAGGGGCAAGATATACCCTCTACATCCAAACGGCGGAGAAGTCGACGGCTTCACAGTCTACCCCAATGTGAAGGACGTAACGGCACCCGTAGAGTACGTAATCTCCTGCGTGCCCGCTGCACAGGTGCCCCAACTTGTCTCCGACTGTGCACAGAAGGGGGTGAGGGTCGTCGCCCTGTTCACCTCCGGTTTCTCCGAGGTCGGCAGCGAGGAGGGCCGCCGTTTAGAGGCCGAGACCGTCCGTTTGGCCCAGGCTCGCGGTGTCCGGTTGATCGGCCCCAACTGCATGGGCGTGTACAACCCTGCTGCGGGCCTGTCCTTCGTGTTCGATTTCCCTACGGAGCCGGGGCGGGTGGGCCTGATCTGCCAGAGTGGCGGTCACACTATCTACTTCGTTCGTGCCGGGGCGAAAAGAGGGCTCAGGTTCAGCAAGGTGGTCTCCTACGGGAATGCCTGCGACGTCGACGAGACCGACCTGCTCGAGTATCTGGCCCACGACCCCGACACGGAGATGGTTGCCGCGTACATTGAAGGGGTCAGAGACGCCCAGCGGTTCCGTGCTGTGCTATCGGACCTTTGTGCAAGGAAACCGGTGGCGGTATTGAAAGGCGGCACCAGCCATGACGGGGCTCGTACTGCACTGTCACACACAAGCGCACTGGCCGGTTCCGACGAGGCATGGGACGCTGTCTTCAAACACGCTGGGGCTATTCGGGCGGAGACGCTGGAGGAGTTGTTGGACATGGCCGTCACTTTCCAGTTCATGCGCCTACCCCAGGGGAAGAGGCTTGCCATGATCGGGGGTGGGGGTGGTGCCAGCGTCCTGGCCACCGATGCTTGCGCCCGGAACGGGTTTCGTCTTCCTCCGCTGTCGCCGGCGGTCGACCGTGCCATCAGGGATTCCCTTGACAGCGACGCCGGCAAAGTTCTGACCAATCCGGTGGAGCTGAATATGTCCCCGGAGTCCTGCTATGCCATCGCCAGCAGCCTGCTCGCGTCGGAGGACTTCGATCTGCTGATGTGCAACCTGGTGAATGGACAAAGCCCGTGGCCGGAGTTCGATGTGTGGCAGGACATCGCTTGCGACGCCCTGTTGAAGGCAAGCGCTCGCCACCCCAAGGGTGTCGCCATGGTGATGCAGTCCGATGTCTCAGGTGACCTGGAGCGGTTTCTGAAGCTGGAGCGCAGGTGCTATGAGGCGGGTGTGCCCGTTTACCATTCCATGTCTGGGGCCTGTCGGGCCATCAACCGTTTCATACGCTACCACGCGAAGGCATAGCTCCCCGCACACTGTAAATCCCGGCCGCACACTGCGAGCCGCATGCCGCCCGGTCGGCAAATCACCTCTCCCTCGATCCCGCGACATCCCGATGAATCGGGACAGGCGGGAGAGGGCCAGGGTGAGGGTGATGCCATTTCTCCGGCTCGCCGCACCGCCACATCCTGCTCCCCGAACCTTCCCCTACAAAGCAGGAGCCACCCTCGCGGGTAGCCCCTGGTAACGTATTCGTATTTCGCCGTCTTCGCCGAAGGCCCTCAGCCCGACAGAAGCTCCTTGGCCTTCTCCATGAAGGCGGGTACCGCCTGCTTCCAGTCGCCCACGATGCCGAACTGGGCCTCGCGGAAGATGTTAGCCTCGGGGTCCTTGTTTATGGCAACGATGGTCTTGGAGCCGGAGCACCCTGCCATGTGCTGGCTGGAACCGGACAGGGCGATGGCAATGTACAGGTCCGGCGTGACGATCTTGCCCGTGAGCCCCACCTGAACGGTGGAGGGGACCCAGCCGTTGTCAACCGCCGGCCTGGTGGCCCCGACCGCACCTTTGAACATCCTGGCCAGCTCTTCCAGTTGCTGGAAGCCTTCAGGGGCCCCGATCCCCCTGCCACCGCCGATCACTACCGGTGCGTCCTCCAGCTTGACGCCGGCCACCTCTTCCTTGATCTTCTCCAAGAACTTGGCCTTCACTACCGAGGCATCCACGCCGGCCGGGACGTCCACTACCTCACCGGTCCGGGAATCGCTCTTCGGCAGAGGCTCCATCGCCTTGGACCGGACGGTCGCCATCTGCGGCAGACACTCGGTGGTGAAGATAGCTTTGGCATTGCCGCCATAGACCGGCCGCGTCTGGAGAAGGAGCTTGCTGTCAGCATCGATATCCAACTCCACGCAGTCCATGGAAACAGCGGTGCCCAGCCTGAAAGCCAGCCGCGGGGCCAGGTCTCGCCCCATCGACGTCTGGCCCATAAGCACGATCCGGGGGTTCGCCTGCTTGGCCACGTTCTCCATCACGGCCACGTAGGCATCGGGTTGGTAGTTCTGCAATAGTGGATCATCCACAACGTAGACCTTATCGGCCCCAAAGGCGATGGCCTCCTGGGCCAGGCCCTTGACGCCACTACCCAGCAACACCGCAGCCAGTTCCTCACCGAGCGCATCAGCCAGTTTCCGGCCACATCCCAGTATCTCGGTGGTGATGGCTGCCAGTTTGCCTTCAATAACATCTCCTACGACAAGCACACCCTTATTGTCTGCCATCGGCTCCTCCTTCAATAAGTGGTTTTGCTGGGCAACTGCCCGGCTCTATCCTGCCTCGTGGCCTCGCCCTCGCTGTCACCAGAGCACGCCTTACCATCATCCCCAGGGGAAAACAGGAAATCGCGCAGGAGCTCGGCCGCCGTCTCGGAACCCTGCTCCTCGGCAGCCTTCAATTTCTGGTACAGGAAGTCGGTGGTGAACCCACAAGGCATTGGTCTCTTATCCTATCCAGCAGGCCCTAGAGGACCTTGGCCTCCCTGAGCCTGACGGCCAGGTTCACCGCCGCATCCGCAACGTTCTCTCCCTCGATGATCTCGCACTTGCCTTCCTTGACCGGCTGGGAGAGTTTGTTCAACTTGGTGCGCCTTCCCTTTGCCCCGGCCTGCGAAGCGTCGAGCCCTATGTCGGCGGGTTTCCAGATGATGGGCTGTATCTTGGCCGCCTTCATGATGCCCTTGAGAGGAGCATAGCGAGGCTCCCCGAACTCGTTGGTTATCGTCAGGACGCAAGGCGTAGGCACCTCCACCACCTCGAAACCGTCAGCCACCATCCTCTCCACCTTGACCTTGCCGTCCGCGACCTCCACCTTCTTGACCAGGGTGACGCAGGGCACGCCCAGCAACTCGGCCACCCCGATGCCCACCTGGCCGGCATCCCAGTCTGCCGCCTGCCGGCCGCAGACGACGATATCGAAGCTGCCCACCTTCTTGATAGCCGCGGCCAGGGCATTAGCCGTCGACCAGGTGTCGCCATCCTCGTAGGCCTCGTCCTCGAGAAGAACAAGCTCGTCCGCGCCCATGGCGAGCGGCTTCTTGACTACGTCCCTGACCAGGTTGTTGCCCAGACTCAGGACGGTTATCTTGCCGCCCTGGGCATCCTTGACGCGCAGAGCTGCCTCCACCGCTATCTCGTCGAAGGTGCTCACAACCGGAGGAACGCCCGGTGGGGGGACAACCTTGTTGGCGGCGGCGTCAACCTTGAAACTGGCCGGTGGAGCTTCAGGGTCAGGCACCTGTTTGGCGCAAACGATCAGATCCATGCGACTATCTCCTCCTCGGTTTCAATGTTTTCTACGTGTGGCCCGGGCATATCAAACCAACATAAAGTCTATATGGCCCGTTCAGCGATGTCAAATCTGGCCCGACGTCGCACGAGTGGGCCCCATCAACGGCCACGCCCCCCAGGCAGCTACGTGCAGCCTTCGGCTCAGGCTCGTTTCTTGAGCGGGAAACCTGACTATGCAATAATTGTATATTCTGGCGAGAGGGGCACAATCGTGCAGTGTAGAGGCATAAGAGGAGCTACCCTGGTTCCTGCCAACACCAAGCAGGATATCGTGGCGGCGACGAAAGAGCTGCTATTGGGGATGATCCAGTCTAATGGGATAGAAGAGGGCGCGGTGGCATGCGCTTTCTTCACAACCACCACCGACCTCACAGCCGAATTCCCCGCCCTGGCTGCCCGACAGATTGGCTGGACTGACGTGCCCTTGCTCTGTGCCCAGGAAGTCAATGTACCCAACAGCCTGCAGTCCTGCGTCCGAGTCCTGGTGTTGCTGAACACGGAGAAGACACTCGAGGACATGGTGCACGTATACATCAGGGGCGCAGAGGTGCTCAGGCCGGAATACGAGAAGTAGGGAGCAGGCCAACATGATCGTGGTCATGAAAAAGGGGAGCGAACGGCAGGAGACCGACGAGGTGGTCAGGCGCCTGGAAGACGCGGGCCTCACGGCGCACCTGTCCGTTGGCGTTGAGCGCACGGTAATCGGCGTGGTGGGTGCCGGCGCCATGGTATCAGACGTCCGAGACATGCTGGAAATGCTGGCCGGCGTGGAACAGGTCGTCCCCATCAGCAAGCCCTACAAGCTCTCCAGCCGGGAGTTCCAGCCGGAGGACACCGTCATCAAGCTGGGCGACCACACAATAGGGGGCGGCGAGCTGATTGTCATGGCTGGCCCCTGCGCGGTGGAGACCGCAGAACAGGCCTTGAGCACGGCCAGGGCCGTCAAGGCAGCCGGAGCTACCGTCTTGAGAGGCGGCGCCTTCAAGCCCAGTACCTCCCCATACACCTTCCGGGGACTGGGCGAAGACGGGCTGAAGCTGCTGGCAGAGGCCAAGGAGGAGACCGGCCTCCCGCTGGTGACCGAGGTACTGACCCCGGGCGACATCGACCTGGTGATGCGCTATGCCGACATCCTGCAGGTTGGGGCCCGCAACATGCAGAACTTCATCTTGCTGGACGAGGTGGGCAAGACAAGGAAGCCCGTACTTTTCAAGAGGGGCATCTCGGCCACTATCCAGGAATGGCTGCTAGCAGCGGAATACATCCTCTCCCAGGGCAACCGTCAGGTCATCCTCTGCGAAAGGGGGATCAGGAGCTTCGAGACCTACACGCGCAACACCATGGATATCAGCGCCATCCCTGCGGTTCACAGTCTGAGCCACCTTCCCGTAGTGGCCGATCCCAGTCATGGCACGGGTCGCTGGGACCTGGTAATACCCATGGCCCTGGCTTCGGTTGCCGCAGGCGCCGACGGCCTCATGATCGAAGTCCACCCCTGCCCCGAGAAGGCCCTGAAGGACGGGCCGCAGTCACTGACCTTCGAACGCTTCGCCAGGCTCATGGACGAACTGGCCCCTGTGGCCGCGGCGGTGGGCATCAAGATAGCCGGCAGGCAGCAAGCCGTGGAGAGCAAGAATGCAGGTTGAGCAGGAACTGGCCGCCTTCGCGCCTGACCGGGAGACCGTCCTGACCGTAGGCGTGTTTGACGGCGTGCACCTGGGCCACCGCCATCTCCTGGACTACCTCAAGCGGCAGGCCTCCGCTGGCGACTACCTGGCCGGCGTGGTGACGTTTATCCAGCACCCGCTTGAGGTGTTGTCGCCCCAGACCAGGCTCGTCCGGCTCACTACATTGGAGGAGCGGGCCTCCCTCATTCGCGAACAGGGCATCGACCTGGTAGTCCCGCTGTCCTTCACCGCCGAGCTGGCCCAGCTTTCGGCCCGTGACTTCGTCTCCCTGCTGCTGCACCACCTGAAGATGCGCGGCCTGGTGGTGGGCCCCGATTTCGCGCTGGGCAAGGGAAGAGAGGGAGACGCCTTCAGGCTTCACGAGTTGGGAAAGGAGCTGGGCTTCTGGGTCGAAGTGGTGACGCCCAGGCTCGTGGATGGTGAGGTGGCCAGCAGCACCAACATCCGCCAAGCGCTCGCCAGGGGCGACGTCACCACGGTAAGGCGGCTGCTGGGACGCCCCTATGCACTGGTCGGCCCGGTGGGCCGCGGCGAGGAGCGGGGCAGACTGCTGGGATTCCCCACCGCCAACCTCCAGGTCAATTCCGGCCAGGCTCTGCCCGGCGACGGCGTATATGCCACCAGGGCATACCTGGGCAACCGGTCCTTCCTCTCTGTCACCAATATCGGCACGCGCCCTACTTTCGGTGAGGGCCAGCGTACCGTCGAGGTGTATCTCCTCGGCTTCGATGGTGGTCTCTACGGGGAACAACTCCGTCTGGAACTGGTGGAGCGGCTGCGCCCTGAGAAGCGCTTCTCCAGCCCGGAAGAGCTTACGGCGCAGATAAGGCGCGACGTCGATCAGGCAGTGTCAGCACTGACCAGGGCAGACCCATGACCAGCGCCGATCTTGACTGGCTGCTGCGGCGTGGCGTGGCGGAGGTCATCGTCGAGGCGGAACTGATCACCCTCCTGGAGTCAGGCCGGCAGTTGCGCCTCAAACAGGGCTTCGACCCCAGTTGCCCCGACATACACCTGGGTCACGTTGTCGGGCTGCGCAAGCTGCGCCAGTTCCAGGAACTGGGGCACCGCGTCATCCTCATCGTCGGTGACTGGACTGCCCAGATCGGCGACCCCAGTGGCCAGTCGGTCACCCGCCCCATGCTGGCCCCGGAAGAGGTGAACCACAACGCCGAGACATACATGCAGCAGTTCTTCAGGGTAGTGGACAGGGACAGGACAGAGGTGAGATGGCAGAGCGAATGGTTTGGCAAGTTCGACCTGAGCGACGTCATCAGGCTGACCAGCAAGTTCACAGTTGCCCAGTTCCTGGCCCGCGAGGACTTCAGCAACCGCTACAAGGAAGGCCGCCCTATCGCCATAACGGAACTGCTGTACCCGCTACTCCAGGCATACGACTCGGTGGCCATCGAGGCTGACGTGGAGTTCGGCGGCATCGACCAGAAGTTCAACTGCCTGGTGGGGAGGGAGTTGCAGGGCATGGTGGGCCAGACCCCCCAGCAGGTGTTCTTCGTCCCCCTCCTGGTGGGGACCGACGGCACCCAGAAGATGAGCAAGAGCCTCGGCAACTACATCGGGGTCACGGACCCGCCCGAGGAGATGTATGGCATGGCCATGTCCATACCCGATGATCTGATCATGCCCTACTTCGAGCTGCTCACGGACGTGCCCGGTGACGAACTCGCGGAAATAGGCCGGGAGTTGCGGGACCAATCCGTCAATCCCATGCTGCTGAAGAAACGGCTGGCCGCTGAGATCGTGGCCGAGTTCCACGGTTCCCTGGCCGCCGCCACATCGGAGGAGCACTTCGCCAGGGTCGTACAGCAAAAGGAGGCGCCGGAGGACATGGTGTCGCATCCCGTGTCCCTGCCCGACGTACGCATCGATGACGTGCTCGTTGAGGCGAGACTGGTCAGGAGCCGGACCGAGGCCAGGAGACTTCTGGCGCAGAATGCCATCGAGATGGACGGCCGCAAGGTCACGGACAATCTGGTGACCGCCAGGGACGGGAGCATCCTCAAGGTAGGCAAGCGCCGCTACGTAAGGCTGGTGGACGGCAGTGCAGGCTTGTAGCGACGGGCTGCATGCCACTGGACGGGTGGAGTGGCGGTCCCCCCTTCACTTCACCCACCGGACTTGCCGAAGTTATCACCGGCTCTATCGGGCCTGGGAGGGGGCCTCCCGCAAGCGGGAGACCGTGGGTGGCCCCTCCCAGGATCGATTCCGAAGGCCACTACAGGGCGACACAATGGCCCTGACACGGAGGCAGTAAATGCAGCTTAGAGTACCCGGACCCACACCATGTCCCGAGGAAGTCCTCAACGCCATGACCCGGCAGATGGTCAACCACCGTGGCAAGGAATTCGGCGAGTTGCTCGAGCGCGCCACGGAGCAGCTCAAGCGCGTCTTCCAGACTAAGAACGACATGCTAATACTCACCGGTTCCGGCACGGGCGGGCTGGAGGCGGCAGTGGTCAATACCCTGTCGCCGGGAGACAGGGTCCTGGCCGTCTCGATTGGAGCCTTCGGGGACCGGTTCGGGGACATCGCCGCAGCCTTCGGAGCCCAGGTCACCAGGCTCGGTTTCGAATGGGGCACCGCGGCAGATCCCGAGGCGCTGCGACGGGCGCTGAAAGCCGACCCCTCCATATCGGCGGTACTGGTTACCCACAACGAGACCTCCACGGGCGTCACCAATGACCTGGCGTCCATCGCGGCAGTGGTCAGGGAGTCCGGGCCCCTTCTGCTCGTGGACGGTGTGAGCAGCGTCGGGTCCATCAACCTGCCCGTCGACGAGTGGGGCTGCGACGTCGTAGCCACCGGATCGCAGAAGGGGTGGATGGCCCCGCCGGGGCTGGCCATGGTCAGCGTGAGCCAGAAGGCCTGGGCCGCGTTCGACAAGGCGAAGATGCCCCGCTTCTACTGGGACTTCGGGAAGGCCAGGAGGTTCCTGAACGAGAAGAAGCAGAACCCGTGGACGCCCGCAGTATCCGTTCTCTACGGCCTGGCCGTCGGGTTGGACATGATGGAGAAGGAGACCCTCCAGGGGGTCTTCGCCCGGCATGCCGGGGTCAGCCAGGTGGCCAGGGACGGAGTGAAGTCGCTGGGGCTGTCTTTGTTCGCCGACGAGGCCCACGCCTCGAACACCGTGACCGCCGTCAAGATCCCTGAAGGCGTGAATGGCAAGAAGCTGCTCCAGGTACTCCGTGAGGAGCACGGGGTGGTGCTTGCCGGCGGACAGCAGAAGCTGGACGGCAAGATCTTCCGCATCGGCCACCTGGGCTGGGTGGAGGAGGAGGACATGAGGGAGGTGCTCCGGGCCCTGGAGGCAGCCCTGCCGCGGGCCAGGGGGTAGCGCCCACCCCCGAGCAAATCGTCACCGTATCGCCGCTGACTTGGCCCCAGGGCGGACGGCCGACAGAGTGCCAAGACGGCCAGCTTAGAAAGCCGTAGTCGGGGTCGTCCCTGACCCTGAGCGTCAGAGCAGCGCCACCGGGTCCACGTCGACGGTCCAGCCCTGGGGCAGGGGGAGTCCCTCCAGGGCCGCAGTCGGGTCGGGGCCGCGCAGAACTACATGCCAGCGAAACCGCCCCCGTATCCTGCCGAAGAACATCGGCGACGGGCCGATGATCTCTACGTCCAGGCCTTCCGCCCTGACCTTCTCTCGCAACTGGCCATGGATGCGGCGCGTTTCCCGCAAACACCTGCCGTAGTCGGTGTGGAGATAGTCCAGCGCAACCAGCCTGTTGTAAGGGGGGTTCCTGTGCTGGCGGCGATAGGCCATCTCTTGGTGGTAGAAAGAAACGTAGTCATGGCTGGCGGCGCAGGCGATAGAGTAGTGTTCCGGCGTGTAGGTCTGCACTACGGCCCTTCCCGGGACGGCACCCCGGCCCGCCCGCCCCGCTACCTGGCTGATAAGCTGGAAGGTGCGTTCGGTGGAGCGGAAGTCCGGCAGGTTCAGAACGATATCGGCCGAGACTATCCCCACCAGGCTTATCCTGGGGAGGTCCAGCCCCTTGGCCACCATCTGCGTCCCGATGAGTATGTCCGCCTCGTGGGCGGCGAAGCTCCTGAAAATCCTCTCGTGACTGTCCTTCCCCCTGGTGACGTCGCGGTCCCAACGCAGCGTCCTGGCCGAGGGGAACAGACCGGACACCTCTGCTTCAACCCGCTCCGTGCCAAGCCCCAGGAAACGTATGCGGGCGCTGCCGCAGGCGGGGCACTGCCGTGGCACCGTTCTCCTGCGGTTGCACTGGTGGCACACCAGCTTGTCCTGGGGCGCGTGGTAGGTCAGTGGCAGGTCACAACCGCTGCACTTCAGCACGAAGCCGCAGTCCCGGCACTGTACAAAGGTGGCCGTGCCGCGCCGGTTCAGGAAGATGATGGCCTGCTGGTTGGCCGCCAGGGTGTCGGCCAGGGCCCGGTGCAGGAGCCGGCTGAAGATGCTCCGGTTTCCCTCCTTGAGCTCCTGCCGCATGTCAACCACGTCGACCTCGGGGAGCGGTCCCACTCCCTCCGTGGTAAGCCGTTCCCCCAACTCCACGAGACGATACCCCCCCGTCTGCGCACGATAGTAGCTCTCCACGTCAGGAGTGGCGCTGCCCAGGACGACAGTAACCCCCAGCAACTCCGACAGCTTGATGGCCACCTCACGGGCGTGGTAGCCGGGCGACTGCTCCTCCTGCTTGTAGGTCCACTCATGCTCCTCATCGATCACTATGAGGCCCAGGTCCGGCTGCGGCGCAAACAGGGCGCTGCGCGGCCCGATGACCACATCGAAGTCGCCCTTCCTCACCTGCTGCCACACGTCGAACCGTTCTCCCAGGGAGAGCTTGCTGTGAAGCACGGCCACACGCCCGGGGAACCGTGAGGCGAATCTGTCGATGGTCTGGGGCGTCAGGGCTATCTCCGGCACGAGCACGATGCCACGCTTCCCCTGCGCCACAGCTTCGGCCAGAGCATGCAGGTAGACCTCCGTTTTGCCGCTGCCGGTGATCCCGTGGAGCAGGAACACCCTGGGGCCGCCTGCATCGTGGTTTCTCAGGCTTGACGCGATCTCCGCCATCACCGCGCGCTGGCCGGCTGTCAATACATGCCTTTCTGCCCGAGGATAGACGTGGTCTTGAAGCGGGTCGCGAACCATCCGCACCTGCTCGATGACCGCCATCCCCTTGCTTTCCAGCGCCTTGACCGTGGCCGGGCCGCACCCCGCCTCCCGCGCCACATCAGCCACGGCCACGGGCTCTTCGTACCCCGCCAGCAAACGAAGCAGCGCCGCCTGCCTCGGCGCCCTGGCGATCACGTCTTCCGCCATCCGAAGCGCCTCCGAGGGTTCGACGGCCAGCCGGACATGCGGCACCAGCCTGGGCCGCACCCTGGCTGTCTCCATCTCTTCTCTCCTGACGACCAGTCCCCGGCGCAGGAGATGTCCCAGGGCCCTCCTGGCTGCGGCCTCACCCAGCCACTTCTCCAGTTCCTTCGTGCTGAGCGCGCCCTCCTCCTCGATCCTGTGCAGTATCCGACCCTCCTCGGGGGTCAGGGTCTCCGCGTCCACAGGCTGGTCTGGAGAAGACGCCTCGATCAGGGTGACCGGCCTCCTCTCGAAGCCGGGGGGAACCATCAGGGAAACGGCGTCGAAGAGCGGGGCGAGGTAGTAGTCGCTGATCCAGCGTGCCAGTTGTATCTGAGTGGAGGAGAGGAAGAGGGCAGGCTCGATGGGGCCGACGATGTCCCTGGTCTCCTCGACGGCGGGATACACGGTCAACTCCAGCACCACGCCCTGGAGCACCCTGGGGCCAAAAGGCACCCAGACTGCCTGGCCGGGGACGACCTCCATGCCTTGGGGGATGCTGTAGCTGAAAGCCTGGCGCTGGGCTACCGGTGAGTTTACGGCTACTTCGGCGTAGCCCATGTCCATCTTGCCCCCGGGCAGGGACAGCGCCTCAGGACTTCGGCCGCAGCTTTGCCCTGGTCGCCTTGGCGCTGAGACCTCGCAGGTAGTAGAGCTTGGCCCTGCGGACGTGGGCCTTCTGCACGACCTCGACCTTCTCCAGGTGCGGCGAGTTCAGAAAGAACGTCCGTTCCACGCCGATGCCATATAACACCTGCCGCACCGTGAAGCTGGCGCTGGCACCACCCTTCCTGGTCCTGATGACAATGCCCTGGAAATTCTGCGTCCGCTGCTTGTCACCCTCCTTTGTGCGGTAGGCCACCTTGACCGTGTCGCCGGGGCTAACGGGGGCAACGTTGGGATTGGGTTCAGTTTCAATCAGCCAGCTAACGTCCTTGCTCATCTACGGGTCCCTCTCTGCTTTGATTCTGTCAATCGTCTCTCGCTTCTCCGGCGACAGGGCGGCCTTCGACAACAGGTCCGGGCGACGCTCCAGCGTCCGCCTCAGGGCCTGCTCACGCCGCCACCGGGCGATCTCACCATGATTGCCCGAGACCAGCGTCTCGGGCACCTGCCAGCCCCGGAACACCTGCGGCCTGGTGTACTGCGGGTACTCAAGCAGCCCGTCCACGTAGGAGTCATCCTCCGCGCCCTCCTCCGAGCCGAGTACCCCTGGCAGCAGCCGGACCACCGCGTCGGTAACTACCATAGCGGGCAACTCCCCGCCGGTCAACACGTAGTCTCCGATGCTTATCTCATCGGTGGCCAAATGCTGCCTCACCCTATCATCCACTCCCTCGTAATGGCCGCAAACAAGGACCAGAGCCCCCTGCCTGGCGAGCACCGCAGCGATCTCGTGGCTGAAGGTGCGTCCCTGGGGCGAGAGAAGGATAACCGGCACCGGCGGGCCATCAACCGTCCCTGTGATGGACTCCACGGCTTCGAACAGGGGCTCCGGCTTCAGGACCATGCCCGTGCCTCCGCCGTAGGGATAGTCGTCCACGGTGCGGTGCCTGTCGTGGGTGAAGTCCCGGATGTTATGTATCTGAATACTGACCATCCCGCGCTCAATGGCCCGCCTTACCATGCTGTCGGCGAAGGGGCCATCGAACATGCCCGGGAAGAGTGTCAGTATGTGTATCTGCATAGTATGTCAACTGTCTCAAGCGCTCAGGCAAGCCGTCCCCCACAACCCCGCCACCGGCACTACTCCCTGGTGGCACATTCCGAGGCATCCCCCCGCAGTGTCTCTATGGCGTGCGGCAGGGCCGGCGCGATGGTTGCCAGGCATTCCGCCACGGCTTTGGGGCTGCCCGGCAGGTTCACTATCAGGCTGCCCTTCCTCGTGCCAACCACGGCCCGGCTCAACATGGCATGCGGGGTCTTCTTCAGGCTCTCCCACCTCATCGCCTCGGCAAAGCCGGGCACCGTCCTGTCCAGCACGTCCAGGGTAGCCTCCGGCGTCACGTCTCTGGGCGAGAGGCCCGTGCCGCCCGCGGTGAAGATGAAGTCCAGGCACTCATCGGCCCACTGGGCCAGCCTGGCCGATATGGTTTGCCTGTCGTCGGGGACGACTTCATAGCGTCTCCACTCGATATCGAGCGAAGACAGGGAGTCGCGCACAGCCTGCCCGCTTTCATCTCGGCGCAGTCCGGCTGCCCCCTTGTCGCTGGCGATTAGGATGCCCCCAGTGAACATAAAACCCCAGGCTATCATATCACACCCGCCTCTCAGCCCACAAACCACGGGCCGCTGGAACAGGCACGTCCTGCGGCCTGCGGCGGCCCCCGACCGTTTGGAACGTGCCAGGCACACACGGTTGACGCTCCGGTGAGGGCTGTCTATGATGGTATGCTGGAGGTAAGTGCTTGCCAGGGAATTACGATGCTATCATAGTCGGCGCCGGCCCCGCCGGCATCTTCGCCGCTCTGGAGCTGAGCCAGGCCGCGGGTGTCAAGGTGCTTCTCCTGGACAAGGGGAAGGACCTTGACAGACGTGACTGCCCCGTCTGGGCCCAGGGCGGAAAGTGCCTCTCCTGCTCTCCCTGCAACTTGGTGGGCGGGCTGGGCGGCGCTGGAGCCTTCAGTGACGGCAAGATGACCCTCTCGCCGCAAGTCGGCGGTCACCTCAAGGACTACCTCGGCACAAAGCGGGCCTGCGAGCTGATACGCTACGTCGATGAGGTCTACCTCAGATTCGGGGCCAACGACAGGGTATACGGCGTCGGCGAGGAGGTGGAGCGGATATCCCGCCGCGCCAGCCTGGCCGAGCTCCACCTTGTCCCCATGCCCGTACGCCACCTCGGCACTGAGCACTGCCGCGCCATACTCCGGGCCATGGATACCTTCCTCTCGACTCGCGTTGATATCCAACTGGAGAAGTCGGTGGACACCATCCTGCTGAAGGACGGGGCCGCAGGAGGGGTTGTGACCGCGGACGGGGAGCGGCTGGAGTGCGACTACCTGGTGCTGGCCCCGGGCAGAGAGGGGACCGACTGGTTGGTGCAGGAGGCCAATCGCCTTGGACTGACCCTGTACAATAACCCGGTGGACGTCGGCGTCCGCGTCGAGGTGCCCCGGGTAGTCATGGAGGAACTCACCGACGTCCTGTACGAGCCCAAGCTGGAGTACTTCACGGCCACCTTCGATGACAGGGTCAGGACGTTCTGCATGTGCCCCGGCGGCGAGGTGACCATGGAGTCCACGGGCGGGTCCGATCCGGTCATAACCGTGAACGGCCACAGCTATGCCAACCGCAAGACGGACAACACCAACTTCGCCCTGCTGGTAAGCACCTCCTTCACGGAACCCTTTCGCGAGCCAATCGCCTACGGTAAGGACGTGGCGCGCCTGGCCAATCTTCTCGGCGAGGGCGTGCTGGTGCAGCGGCTGGGTGACCTGTTGGAAGGCCACCGTTCCACCCCGGAGCGCATCGAGCGGAGCGTTGTGCAGCCGACCCTGAGAAGCGCCACGCCGGGAGACCTGAGCTTCGTGCTCCCCTACCGTCACCTAAAGGGCATAACGGAGATGCTACAGGCCATGGACAGGCTGTGCCCCGGCGTTGCCTCCAGGCATACGCTTCTCTACGGCGTGGAGGTCAAATTCTATTCCTGCCGGCTGGGCCTCCAGGAGACCATGGAGACCCAGGTGCCCAACATGTTTGCCGTCGGCGACGGTGCCGGAGTAAGCCGGGGCCTGGTCCAGGCGTCCGCCTCTGGTGTGCTGGCCGCACGAGAGATCCTCAGCAGGCTTGGCATCTCCGCCAGCGCTCAGGCCGGCAGCGAAGCCTGCTCATGAACCGCACCTCGTTTCTGGGCATCGATCTCACGTCATCTCCCCGCAAACGGAGTGCCTGCGTCGGGCTGGCCTCGGACCTTGACCTGGTATTTGCCGGCTCACTGCGCCATGACACTGATATGCTGGCAGCCGCCATCTGCGAGAGACCGCGGCTCGTTGCCATAGACGCCCCGCTCAGCCTGCCGGAGGGTCTGTGCTGCCTGGAGGAACGGTGCGGCTGCGAACCCAGCCGCCTTAACGGCAGGGAGTGCGAACGGACGCTGGCCGGCCTGGGCATCCCATGCTACTTCACCACCAAGCGCTCCATCATCAAGCAGATGGTGTACCGCGGCATCGCCCTGAAGTCACTGCTGGCCGAACGGGAGATCGAGGTCATCGAGGTCTATCCCTACGCCACCAAGGTCCGGCTGTGGGGAAAGCCGATTCCCAGGAAGGGCCGCAGGGAAGGGCTGGACTTCATGCAGACGAAGCTGGTTGACGTGATGCCGTCCCTCGCGCCCTACGTGGCTGGATTCGACCACGACCTCTGCGATGCCGCCCTGGCCGCCTATACCGCCTGCTTGCAGGCCGAGGGCAGGGCGGAGGCCGTCGGCTCTCCCGGCGAGGGCCTCATCTGGATACCGGCCCGCGGGGGCTAGCGCTCCCCACCGTCGATATAGAGCCTGTGGTCACGGATGTACTGCTCCACCGCTGGTGGGACCAACCCGGATATGGGCTCGCCCTGCCTCAGCCGGCTTCTCACCTCAGTGGAGCTCACGTCGACCTGGGGTACGTCGATCAAGATGACATTGGCCGAGATGCCTGGGACTGACGTCTCCAACTCATCCAGGACCGGCACTTCAGCCCCAGGTCGGCCGAACGCCACCAGGCGGCAGAGGCCCGTCAGCCTCCAGGGTTCCTTCCACTCGGGCAACTCCCGCAACCCATCACCGCCGACCAGGAAGTACAGCTCTGCGGCCGGCCCCACCTGCTGTCTCAGTCGTTCCACCGTATCCACGGTGTAGGTAGGACCGGGCCTGTCTATCTCCATGGTGGACACCATGAAGTGGGGGTTGGCCGCAACGGCCAGCCGGACCATCCGCAGACGATGCCTCGCAGGGGTGATGTCCCTGTCCCCCTTGAGCCACGGTTGCCCGGCCGGCATGAAGCTGACCCCGTCCACCCCCAGTGCCAGCACTGCCTCATTGGCTACGGCTAGGTGCCCATTGTGGATGGGGTCAAAAGTGCCACCGAAGACAGCCATAGCCCGGCCGGAGCTCATATCTGCTCCAGGTGTCGACTGTGGAAGATATCGTCAGGATAGACGAACGGACCCCCGTTGGAGTCTACATCGATGCCGATGGCCTTGAACGCCCGCCAGATCAGCTCTGTGCAGTGGGTGTTCTCTGCGTTAAGCTTGCACGGCAGGGCGGCCGTAGCCGTGTAGTCGAAGGGCTTGCCGACCTGGGCTATGGTGTACCCTACCACGTCCCCGGCGGCACGCGTTCCGCCGCTCGAGTCCCTGAGCCGGAGCGCAGCCACTGCAGCCGGTGCATCCCTGGCAAGGAAGTCTGCCAGTGCAGTGCAGTGCACACCCTTGTCGAAAGTCGCCTCTATCACCACCGGGGCTGCGTATGGCAGCAGCCCCGGCTGAATACCGACATATGCGGCAGCGTGATCCCAGAGGCCGAACTGCGACCACCCTGTATAGACGTCAACAAGGAGTATGTCCCCAGGGCGAAGCATGTCTTCATTGACGGTGCCGCCTGCCGCGGCGCGTGTTTTCACACCGGCCGTGCACCCCAGTACCAGGAGGAGAATCGCCACCATGACCAGACGCGAGTGGAAGCGACAAGCTGGTTGCCAGAAGCTGTTGTGCATCGATGCCAATTGTAGCGCAATGCACAGTAGCAGTACACATAGACATGAGCTCGATCAAGGGGAGGCTGGCTGTAATATACAGTAATAGTAGCCGACTCAGGCCGTGACGGTACCCAGAATCTCGTCCAGGCTGCGTCTCAGGTGGGGGTCAGCGGGGAGCGTGTCTGCGACTTGATGGTAGGACCTGAGGATGGTGGAGTGATTCCTCCCGCCGAGAAGGCGGCCTATCTCCTGCAAGGGGTGGTTCGTCTTCTCCCGGATGAGGTAGACCGCTACCTGCCTGGCCAGAACCAGTTGGGACTCCCTCTTCCTACCCTGCAGGGACTCCAGCGTGACACCGTAGTGCCCGGCTACAGCATGAAGTATCGAGATTGGTGTAAGGCCCATTGCGCCTTCGCGTGGTGATCCCTGAGACAACTCCGCGAGGGCTTCCTGAGCCATTTCGAGCGACAGACGGTTGCGGCTCAGCTTGGCACAGGCGATAAGCCGGTTCAGGTGGCCCTCAAGCTCTCTTACATTGCTGTCACAGGCCTGGGCCACGAAATCGAACACTGCCTGGTCTATCGCGACCTTGGCCCGCTGTGCCTTGAGGCGGAGAATTGACACCCTGGTCTGGGCATCTGGCGGATGCACGGTGGTGACGAGGCCGCATTGGAGCCTGGAGGACAGGGCCTTATCCATGGACAGCATGGCGGAGGGGCTCTTGTTGGCGGTGACGACTACCTGGCGGTTCGTGTTATGGAGTTCATCGACGATATGAAAGAGGGTGCTCTGGGTCTGGCGCTTCCCCTCTACGAACTGGACGTCCTCGATGATAAGCATGTCAACGCTTCTGCATTTTCTCTGGAATTCCTCGGGGTTCTTGTGCCTGATTGACTCTACGAACCCAGTGGTGAACTGCTCCCCGCTGGCGTAGCCGACACTCATACCGCAACGGCAGGCCTCGTTGCCGATTGCCTGTGCGAGGTGGGTCTTCCCCACACCGCATTCCCCATGGATATACAGCGGGTTATGCTGCACGCCTGGCTCTTCAGCGACGCCTACCGCTGCTGCGAAGGCCAGGCGGTTAGACTTGCCGACGACAAAGCTCTCGAAGGTGTAGCGGGAGTTGACGCCCGAGAGCGGCAGTTGCGATTGTCTTGCCTCCTCCAACGCTGTGGCCTGGGGTTGATGGGCGGCTCCGCTCTCGGCAACTGGCAAGACCTGGAAAGTGACCTCTACGTCTTGCCCTGTAATGCGTATGAGGGTCTTCCTGATCAGGGAGCATAGCCGCCTCTCCAGCCACTCCCTGGCGAAGGCCTTTGGGGTACCAACAACGAACTGGCCCCCACTCCAGCCTACTCCAACAGTATCCTTGAGCCAGGTATCATAGTTGGCCTTGTTTACCTGGACTTGGAGAGCGCCTTTGGCGGTCTCCCATATCTCTCTAGCTGACTTAGTCCGGCCGCTTTGGGGCATAAAAACAGGCTCTTCTGCGAACGCAATGGCTGGGCCTAGAGCACGACCTGTCAAGTAAGGTGGGTACTGGTCCTGGGCTTGTCTGAGGGATATGGTACAGACGCGGCTCAGGGTGCGACTTAGTTTACGCTATGGTCTTCCACGGGGGTCAAGGGGGGCCGGTTATGTTCTATCGCGATTTCACGAAGGAAGCTGATATATGGGATGTTACAAAACCGTTACAGTGCCCGCGGCGTGTGCTCCCCTGTGCTGGCAGGCACAACAGAGGTGTTCCTTCGACTGTGCAGAACCTGTGCATATTGTGCCCGGCTGTTGCCGGTGGGATGTTCCGGCACGACTTCCCTGCGACACTTGCCAGCCCATGCCAGCAGGCTAGCACACCCCGTGTCTGTTGGTGACGCCCTCGGGCTCCCATGGGTCGGCGTGCCGTCATCGTACGCGACCCCTCGTGGGTTGTCAAACATGTGTGCGCGTGGGCGGGGGGTGCGGTGCTGCGATGGTGAGTTGTGCGCTGTGGGACAGCGCACATTGCGCCGCGGCCAGGTATTGGCCCCGTTGACGGTGTGGGGCGGGGGGCCTATCATTTGGGGGCATCCGAGACGGGCATGCCTGGTGGGGGGCAGGAAAGGAGGCTCGGGAAATGGGCGAGGGTACCGGATACGCACAGCAGGCGGAGATAAGGGAGATGATGCAGGAGGACATAGATGCGGTGCTGGAGATCGACAGGAAGATCGCCGGCAGCGACAGGGCCATGACCTACGACACTCCGCCGAGCAGCTACGTGGGTGGCCAGTTGGACGTCAGCGTGGTGGCTGAGGTGGGTGGGCAGGTGGTGGGGTTTCTGCTGGGTTGGGTGACTGCCCCGCCTCACGGGGTGGGCGATACTGCCTGGGTGCAGTCCATCGGCGTGGACCCTGAGCAACGGCGCCAGGGCATAGCCAGCAGGCTGTTGGAGGCCTTCGCGCAGCGGTGCCGGGACAAAGGTGCGCAATCGGTGCACATGATGGTGAGCTGGCACGACTGGTGGATGCTCTCCTTCCTCACCTCGCAGGGATTCTCGCGCGGTGAGATGGCCGAGTTCATCAAGCCGCTGTTGTGACCTGGCGTCAGACGATGACTAATGGTCTCATAATAAGATGCTCTCACTGCCTTGGTGAACAGGCTGCGGTACTCGTCAGTCGGTTGCGTTGCTCTCATTCTTCGGACCCCAACCGTTAAAGGCTGACCGTGACGAGCAGCGCAAGCGTGCAGCGCACTACGAATCGTCTCATAGCAGAGGTGTTCCATCCAATGGGAACACGAGCAGCTCTTGGCATGAAGACTATTGTGAGATGACTAGTAGTATCAGGCCGTCGCTGCGGGCAGCAGCCGCTCAAGCCATGCAATTGGTATGGTGGTAAGATGGATGGGACTTGTGTGGCAGGCGCAACCTGGCCAAGCATGGCTGAAGTACTGCAGAATGGACCCGGATGAAGAGACCCAGGGCTAGAGACCTGGCGCGGCGTTTAGCGGCTACCCTGCTTTGCATCATCTGTCTGGCTGGCTGTGCAGTTGGCTTGACGGCATCGGGCTGCAGTTCGCTGGAACGGGTCTCTCTACAGTTGCAGTGGGTCACTCAGGCACAGTTCGCTGGGTACTACGTGGCACTTGAGAAGGGGTGGTACCTGGAAGAGGGAATCGACCTGACCATAGTGCCTGGGGGCCCCGATCGGGCAGCTATTGAGCTCGTGGCCTCGGGGGAGTGTGACTTCGGCACCAGCTTCCTGGCTGACCTTTGCGTTGCTGTTCGAGAAGGCACGCCTGTTCTCAGCATCGCGCAAATACAGCAGGCGAACGGCCAGCTTCTTATCGCCATGAAGTCGTCGGGCATCGAAGAGCCCAAAGACTTCGTTGGCAAGCGGGTTAGCGTCTGGCTGGGGAGTTGGGAGGCCCAGTTCGATACGCTGATGGCCAACGAGGGTATCGCCTTCGACGACTTCGAACTGGTGTCTCAGGGTTACAGCATTGACCCGTTCATCGTGGGAGAGGTGGATGTTGCCTCGGCCATGGTCTACAACGAGTACCAGACAGTCCTCGAGAAAGGGTTAGCTGCGGAGGACCTGAACGTCATTGACTATGCCGACTACGGCCTGGGCTTTCCGGGTGATGTGCTTTTCACCACCACGGAGATCACCAAACGGCAGCCGGACCTATGCACCCGCATGCTACGTGCCAGCCTGAGGGGCTGGGAGTATGCCATAGACCACCAGGAGGAAGCCGTAGATATCGTGCTCAAGTATGATGAGACCGGTCTCCGGTCCAGGGTGCACCAGGTCTCGATGATGAGAGAGATCGCCAAGCTCGTCAGCGTGGCGGGTCGTGAGATCGGGTATTCGGACCGGACTACTGTCAAGCAGACCATATACATCCTGCGCCAGAACGTGATCAGCGGGCCGCTTCAGCCCGAGGATGTCTGCACCAATGATTTCTGGCAGGAAGTCCAGGGTGGGTAGCCGGGAGGCCGGACCGAGAATGTCCTCTGCCACCGCACCCAGTGGACAGATGACTGCCATGACTGCCAGGAGCTGCCAGGGTGCCAGCAGCATGCCGGTCTTCGCGGCTTCAGGAACGCAGTCCCGGGAGCGTGGTTGCCATGAACAATGACGCAGTATCAAGGAAAGGCTCGAAGCCCAGGCCGAGATTCGGCATAGCCACCAAGCTCCTGGTCTCTTTCCTGGTGGTGTTGGTCGTCTCCTTCGCCGTTGTCGGCTTGCTGGTTGTTCTCGACATGGAAGATATGGGACGCTTCGCCGAGGAGAGCAGCACCACCCTGGGAAATACCGCAGCGAGGGACAGCACCTCAGCCATGGAGGAGTTGGGAGAGTCGGCCATGAAGCAGAAGGCCCTCGATGTCTCGAAACAGGTGGAGATATACCTGGCAGCCCATCCGGGGATCCCGCCGCAGGACATGAGCCAGGACCCCGGGCTTGCGCAGATTGCCGTACAGCCTGTCGGCGAGACCGGTTACACCTGCCTCTACGAGAAGGTGACGGGCATAATGAGGGTGCATCCCAGTCCGGGGCTGATCAACTATGACATGCACAATCTGAGCGAGAGCCTGCCTTCGTTCTGGGTGGTGTTCAAACCGAGCCTCAGGTGCACCGTTTTCAGCGGCTACTATGATTGGGAGGATGAGGACGGAGACATCCGGCCGAAGTTCATGTACATGGTACCGGTCGAAGGTACCACGTACATGGTGGCCGCTACCACCTATATCGACGAGTTCTCTGAGCCGGTGATCGCCACCAAGGATAGAATTGTAGCGGCGTCGTCGGAGACTGCTGAGCACATCGACGGGCAGATCAGGAGCACACGGAACCTTTACATTGCGCTCTTCTCGGGCGTACTGGTGGTGGTTGCCGGTCTGGTCTTCTGGGTCTCGAGGAGAATCACCAACCCCATCAAGACCCTCGCCAGGAGCTCCGAGATCATTGGAGGGGGGAACCTGGACCACAGAGTGGAGATAAGAACAGGAGACGAGCTGGAGGAGCTGGCTGACTCCTTCAACAAGATGGCCGTGGACTTGAAGAAGTATACGGAGGAACTGCGTCTCACCACTGCCGAGAAGGAACGTATGCAGCGGGAGTTGGAGATCGCCAAGGGGATTCAACAGAGCTTCCTGCCCGAGCTTCCGCCCCGGGTAGAGGGCTTTGACCTGGCGGCGCTGAATGTGCCGGCCCAGGAGGTGGGAGGGGATTTCTACGACTTCATTCCCATCGGAGGAGAGAACTGGGGCCTGGTCATTGCCGATGTCTCTGGCAAGGGCATACCGGCCGCGCTGTTCATGGCCCTCTCCCGCACCCTGGTCCGGGCCAACACTATCGGCACCACCTCGGTGTCTCAGGCGATCCAGAGGGCTAATGACCTGATTGCCGAGCATGAGAGGACGAGCATGTTTGTCACCCTGTTCTGCGGCATGCTTGATCCCAAGAGAAGGACACTGACCTATGTCAGCGCCGGGCACAATCCGCCCCTGAAGTTTGCCTCCGGTGGCGGTGACACGATAATGCTCAAGGCGAGGGGAATCGCCCTGGGGATCATGCCGGACATCCGGTTGGAGGAGCAGGAGATAACGCTGGACGAGGGTGACATTCTGGTCCTTTACACGGATGGGGTTACCGAGGCCATCGATGACAAGGAGGGGCAGTTCGGCCAGGACAGGCTGAATGCGGCGGTACAGCGGGCCAGTGCTCTGCCTGCCTCGGAGATCATCGAGCGGGTTGTGGACGAGGTGAATGAGTTCAGCCAGGGGCAACCCCAGTTCGATGACATCACCTTAATGATAGTGAAGGTCTTGTGAGGGAGATGCAGAGTCGTTGCAGAGGTTGAAGGAGGACGAGAATGAAGGAACTGGCCGACTACAGCGGAGAATTCCGGCCGGACCTCAAGATGATGGATTTCTCCAAGGAGCAGATGTGCCGCATCTGGGGCCTGGGAGGGGCCATCTATCTGGGCCTGGGCAGCGTCTACTACAGGGTGCTCAGGGAGAGGCTGGGTGAGGAGAAGGCCATGCAGCTGGACTTCGAGGTGTGGCAGAGGATGGCATTGACCGAGATCCGTCTGACAGCACAGGCGGCCAATATCCAGGGGGACGACGTGTCCAGCATCTTCAAGATATTCCAGATTGACCCGGCCGGAGGGATCGGGGGAGATTCCTGGGTTGACGTCGAGTACGACTTGAAGAACAACTACCACGGGATAGCCACCTTCAAGGACTGCAAGTCGTTGCGGTATTTTGAGAAACACGGAGAGACGGCCACGATGGAGCACGTCTGCCATCGGGTCGACGTGGACTGGTTCAACCAGTGTGCCCTGTTCATCAATCCCAAGATCAAGGTGACGCCTTTGAAGCTGCCGCCCAGAAAGAGCCCTGACGGGATCGCCTGCCAGTGGGAATTCAAGCTGGAGGAGTAGGCATATCGTAAGTCCGGGTTCCCCTTCAAGCCCCGCTGCGCGCATGAGGACACCCTTTTGTCGACGTAGTTTACCTTAGGCTCTTTCACTGTTGTGGGTTGATGCCCTGCAATTCCCGTTGGGCACGTATAGCGTTTTCAGGCACAACCAACACGGAGCGATGAAAGAGCCTTACCTTAACCCGGGTCGAGGTCAGGGACGCCCCCGACTACGGATTCGTGACAACGTTCCTGCTGCTGGGTGGGCCGGAGCATACGCTCCGGCTCGAGGGCATCCGTCCCTGCCACACGGGCAGGGTGGATGAAATGAAACCCACCACACCACCCTCCCTTCCGGTCAGCGCTGGTGCCTTGAGCAGTACGTCTGTCTCTCAGCGGTCGTACTCGGGGTCGTCCCCGACCCCGAGACTGGTGCGCCCAACCGCTCGAGGTCAGGGACGACCCCGACTAGTGTGCCCGACTTGGGCTGTGTCTAGTGAGTTGAGAGGTACTCACAGGGGGTGATGGAGCCAACCGTAGCCGAACCGCAAGGCGTAGCCGTGAGGTGAAGCTGAAGGAAGCAGGAGGCAAACCGACGGCCATAGGGAAACGAACCGGCAGAGAGGCCGTGCACGGGCGGCCAGCCTGCTAGTGAAGGTGAAACACGGAGTCCATCAAGACGTGTCCGGTAGAGCCGGATGGCGCGGCGGGAAAGACACAGCACCTTACTCGGGGAGGTCTCATCGACGAGAGTTGGTGAGAAGTCAGCAGAGGTCATAGTGTGTGCCAGGCAACGTTGTGTTCAGGTGGGTTTGAGTCCCGCTGGTGCTCTGATGGGGAGTGCCATATCCGAAAGCGGGGGTAATGCCTCGCTGGCCTCGGCATGGTGGTGTCG
>Ga0180432_10001786_pt1 | contig 33322 bp, 29 predicted proteins | sample SS_ome_10_FD_132414 | JGI IMG/M metagenome (GOLD analysis project Ga0180432, IMG submission 132414) | Hypersaline lake sediment archaeal communities from the Salton Sea, California, USA - SS_1_MS_2 metaG | ecosystem: Environmental > Aquatic > Non-marine Saline and Alkaline > Hypersaline >... | reverse complement strand
CCACGCAAACCACCAACCCCCTCAATCCCCCGAAAGACAAAAATCTCGTATCCGTAAAAGGCTAAATCTCATCAATATCCTTCCGAAAAAACATTACCATGCCATTAACCGGGAATCAGGGTAATTACCCCAACCATCAAGCCAGGGTATTGACTTATATGCAAAATAGTGTTATAATATGATGAAATATCCTGTTGCCGAAAAGCCGACCGGTTCCGAAAGGACCGGAAGGAAAGCCCAAGGCGCTTGGAAAAGGCTTATGGGTTGCCGAAGAATGGGAGTAATAAGAAAAACCAGGCAACAGGAAGCCTGGTTTTTTATTGCATCATGGGAAATGGAGGATAGGCACGGATGATGCTCGAAGGGCTTGAGGGATATAATCATCTTGTGGAGCTCATTAGGCCGTATCGCGACTTGAGAGGGTTCTATTTCGGCGTGCGATCCGTATTGTACAAAATGTGCACACCGTCCGATAGTAACGGGACCACCTACACACGACTGCGAGAAATAAAAACTCAGCAAAAGAAAAACGGCCTATCCATAGATTACAGGCCATTCAGGAAAAATAACATTTACCGTATAAGCTACGCGGCAAACACTCAAAGCGAGCTTCTGAAACCTCTTTTGAATCCGGCTCAACAAGGCGAAGAAAAACTGGGGGGATATTTCGATAAGAAGGCCTTTAATTTAATCTTCCAGGTTATGGAGGATGTCATATCTTGCATAAAGTCCGGGGGAGGGGAATTTCAGTTACGAGAGGTTAAGTGCTCGGACGGCCTCAAGGGGGTTTTGAAAAGAGCCGTTGATAAAGAAGGCGATAAAGTTATTCTCAGTTACAGGTTTTATCTTCAGGACTTTTTCGGGAAGGAAGTACCCGCAGAGGAAATTAAGGTTTTTTTCGCCTAGAATCCAATCGTCCGATTTCATCATCATTTGATAAACGTATTTTATTTCGGTCATTGATTTAAGTTTGCTTCTCCATTATAATTCCTTATCGAGAAATAATATTTATTAAACCCGCTGGAGGGATGGGTATGCCCGGCAGTCGTCGAAAAAGCGTGAGAAATTACTTGTTAAGAGGATGTTTCCTCGCAAGTATCATGGGGTTTATCGGCGTGACGTGGTTTTTCATGGGAGCCTTTGACGTCACTGTAGCTCACTTAAGGGCGATGATTATTCCAGCCATCTTCCTCCTCATGATTGACGCATTCGTACAATTCTTCGCCAACGAACGCCTTCTCGGAAATTTTTTCAAATGGATCGAAGAAAAAGACAACGAAGAAGGAAGGGAACCGCCTTTACCATTGGCGCGTAAGGCGCAGGTGGAAGTAATAAAATTTCCCCTTTATGGAACCATGGTCAGCATGGGTTTGTGGTTTTTAACGGGTTTTGTTTTGGTGCTGATTTTATTGATAGCAAGCGATGTTTTCGGGGGACGGCACCTTGTGACGATATTCGTGTCGATAATCGGCGGCGGCGCCGTGTCCATAGTGTTCCAGTATTACTTCTACAAGGTGATATTTCATCGGGAATGCCCGGATTTAATCGGGGTTCAAACCGGGTTGTTGACTGAGCGGGAGAATGTAAGGCAAATAAGTTTCAGCACCAAGTTACTTGTCAGCTTCCTGGTGCTGATGACGGTCGGCCTGGTTTATACGGCTATGATGGCCGGTAACCGTGCGAGAGACGCATTATTAAAAAGACAAACGCAGCTCCTTAAACCTGTGGCCGGGCAGGTGATGAAAATGCGCTCACAGAAAAAATCCAATCGCGAGATAAACGCTTACCTCGAGCGCATGTCGTATTACCTGGGTGAGGATGTATTCCTGTTCGACAACGAAGGGCGGGTGATACATGGAAAACTGTCGGAGGGATTGGATCAGGATACAATCAAGGGTTTCCTGGAGGAATTCGAAAGCTTCATTACATCCTTGCTGAGGATTTTTATGCGAGGAGTGGACTATAAATCCCGCAATCTTCCCTCTTCCAGCGATATGTTCGTCTGGATGCCGCTCGAGAATCTATCTATAGGAACGGTATTTCGCGGGGCCATGGCCCGTTCGGCGCTAACCAATTTCGGTCGAATTTTCATAGTTCTCGTTATCCTTGCGTTCGGCGTGGCTGTATGGGTGACGCGGCTGGCGGCAAACGACGTCAGTGGGCCGTTGCGCAGGGTTGTGCACATGACCAGGGAAATAGCCAAGGGCGACTTCAGCAAAGATATCGCCTTGTTGAGCGAGGATGAGTTGGCGGATCTGGCTGCCGGGCTGATCACTATGGTGGACGGGTTACGCGGCCTGGTGGCAAGGGTCGGGCGGGCTGCGGAGCAGGTGGACGGGGCGTCGAAAAGTATAACTCGAAGTCAGAAAGACGTCTCGGAAGGCACTCATGAACAGGCCCGCGTCGTCGAGGACAATACCCTCGCCGTCGCCACCATGGAAGAGGTCGTGGCCACTATTTCCGAAAATGTCGAAGTGATGGCGGTAAACGCTCAACAAAGCGCAAAGGTCATCATCGAAATGGAAGAAATTTCCAAAGAAGTTAGCGACAACATCGCCGAGTTGAACAACTCGGTGGAAAGCACCACCAGCGCCATTTACGAGATGAACGCCACTTTCAAGGAGATAAACGAAAGTGTCGAGGCGTTATCGGGCGCCAGCGAGGAGACCGCCGCAAGCATGCTCCAGATGGATCGAGCTATCAAAGAAGTCGAGGAGCGGGCAAAGCAAACCCTGGACCTTTCTGAAAACGTGACTAAAGACGCCATCGAGGGCGTATCGAGCGTGCAAAGCACCATCGAGGGAATAGGACGCGTTGAAGAAGGGGTAAGAGAGGCTACCGAAGTCATCAACCGGCTCGGGATGCTAGCCGAGGAGATCGGAGAGATTGTCGCAGTCATCAACGACATAGCCGATCAAACAAACCTGTTGGCATTGAACGCGGCTATTATCGCCGCCCAGGCCGGAGAGCGAGGGCGAGGGTTTGCGGTTGTGGCGGATGAAATAAAGAAACTCAGCGACCGAACTACCTCCTCGACAAAGGAAATTCGTGAACTTATTTCTACGGTGCAGGGGGAAGCGCAAAGCGCCGTAAGTCTGATGGATCGCGAGAGCCAGAATGTCGAGGATGGCGTAAACCTCGCTTTCCAGGCCGGACAAGCCCTCGAGAAGATACATCGCAGCGCGCAGTCTTCAGTGGAAATGGTACGCATGATAGCAAAAACCACCGGGGAGCAAGCGAGCAATTCGAAGCGCGTCACATCGGCAGTCGAAGCCATTGCCGAGCGTGTTGCGCTGATTGCAAGCTCCATAAACGAACAGGCCCGGGGCGCTGAGCAGATTTCGACCGCTGCGGCGGAAATGAAGGAAATCGCTCCAATGGTACACTTGAAAGCGCAAAAACAGGTCGAAAGCGGAAGACAGGTAACTCTCGCAATGGAAAATATCAGCGAGATGATCAGTTATGTACAAAAAAGCCAGGAACGTCAACGCGAACAGGCGTCCAAGATCATGTCCTCCATGGGACAGATAAAAACAGTGTGCCAAACCAACGTCGAGGCCGTTACGAAGCTGGATGGCACAGTTAATGCCCTCGTTAGACAATCACTGTCGCTCAGGGATGAGATCAAGCGATTCCGGTTGCCGCAGGAAGAGATCGAGGTCGAGTTTGACGAGGCGACCGAGTGAAAAGGAAGTCCGGCGCCACGGAGAAATTTGTCCGAACGGATCCGTATGGGTTTGTCCGTGCTTGTTTCCGGTTCCTTCCCGTCGCGTGGATTCATAAAACACCTGGAGGCCGACAAACTTGAAGCGACAAAAATGGCTGGTGACCAGCGCACTCCCATACGCCAACGGACCTATACACTTCGGGCACGTCGTGGGAGCATACCTTCCCGCAGACATATTCGTCCGGCACCTCAAGCTCAGCGGAGAGGACGTCATCTATATATGCGGCACCGACGAGCATGGCATTGCCATCACCATCGCGGCGGAGCAGGCCGGATCTTCACCAAAGGAACACGTCGATAAGTACTATGAGGTCATAAAGGGAATTTTCGATTCTTTCCGGATCGAGTTCAATAACTTCAGCCGCACTACGTGGCCACCGCATTACGAACTATCCCGGAAGTTCTTCACGGAGTTGCACGAACAAGGCTATATTTCAGAGAAGGAAACCGAGGAATTTTATTGCTCGAAATGCCGCCGGTTCCTTGCGGATCGATATATAACGGGCACTTGCCCTAAGTGCGGCTTCGAACACGCCCGTGGAGACGAGTGTCCCGGCTGCGGCGCATGGCTCAAGCCGAAAGAACTGGTCGAGCCGAAATGCAAGATCGACAACTCGGAGCCGGAACTTAAGAAAACGAGGCACTATTATCTTCGCCTGCAGGATTTCTCCGAAAAACTTAAAAACTGGCTTGCGGACAAAAAGGAATGGAAGGAAAACGTAAAGAAGTTCGTCAACAACATGATCGACCAGGGTCTCGAGGAGAGGCCCATCACCCGCGATCTCGACTGGGGCATCCCCTTGCCTCTACCCGACACGGAAGGAAAGGTGTTATACGTCTGGTTCGACGCTCCTATCGGCTACATTTCCAGCACCCGCGAGTGGGCGGAAAAGCGGGGCGAACCGGACCTGTGGGAAAAATACTGGCTGGACCCCGACACGCATCTTGTTCATTTCATCGGTAAGGATAACATTCCCTTTCATTGCATTGTGTGGCCGGCAATGCTCATGGGTCAAAAAACCCGCTATGTGATGCCCGAAAACGTGCCGGCAAATGAGTTTCTCAACCTTGAGGGAAGACCTTTCTCGAAGGGAGATAATTGGTACATTGACCTCGAAGGCTTCTTCGTAAAATACCCGAGGGACGCCATTCGTTACACACTTTGCTCGAATATGCCCGAGGGCCGGGACACCGATTTCAAATGGAAGGATTTTCAGACACGCACCAACAGTGAATTGGCCGATATTTACGGCAACCTAGTGCATCGCACTCTGAGATTTATCGAGTTATACCGCGATGGGAAAATTCCGCCGTCCGGGCCGCTCGACGAAACCGACCGTGATATGATCGGTCTGGCGGAAGAAACACTCGGGAAGGTGAAGGGATTTATCAGGAACTACGAGTTTCGCAAAGCGCTCTTCGATATTATGGAACTGGCAAGGGCCGGTAACAAATATATCGACGACAAACAACCGTGGCGCACCCGCAAGGAAGCGCCTGAGGATTGCTCAAGCACGTTGCATGTGGCCGCCAGGATGCTTACTTTGCTGGCGTACGCCACCTGGCCTTTCCTCCCGGACACCGCTGAAAAGCTTTGGGCGATGCTGGGAATGGAGGGAGATATTACGGACGTTAAATGGGACGAGGCTTCGGGCATCGATCCGCGCCCCGACCAGCCGCTTGGGAAGGTCGAGGTGCTTTTCTCGAAGATACCCGACGAACTCATCGACGAAGAAATAAAAAAACTGAAATCCGCTCTGCCGGAGGAAGGAGAAAAAGAAGCTGTGGTTGATATCGAGCCATTGGCCCAAAACGTCGTTTCATTCGAGGATTTCAAGGGTTTAGATATACGAGCGGCTGTGGTGGTTAGTGCCGAAGCCGTTCCAAAGACGGACAAGTTGCTCAAACTCGAGGTAAACATAGGCGCCGAGGTACGACAAATCGTCGCGGGTATCGCCGAATATTACAAGCCGGAAGAACTCGTGGGTCGCGCGGTAGTGGTGCTTGTAAACCTTAAGCCGCGCAAGCTGAGGGGAATAGAGTCTCGGGGGATGTTATTGGCCGCAGAATGCGGCGATAAGCTTCGGCTTGTTACACTCGATGGGGATATGCCGCCCGGCGCGAAAATAAGCTGAAAACTATCAAGGAGGTTAAGATGCCCAGGCTGGGAATTAACATCGATCATGTCGCAACGCTGCGAGAGGCGCGAAAGACTTACGAGCCCGACCCGATCACCGCTGCAGCTCTGGTGGAAATGGCCGGAGCGGACGGAATAACGGTACACCTGCGCGAAGACAGGCGGCATATACAGGATCGCGATTTGAGGCTGCTCAAGGAAACGGTGACCACTCTCTTAAATCTCGAAATGGCCGCCACCGGCGAAATGGTAAAAATCGCGCTCTACATCAAGCCCGCACAGGCCACTCTGGTGCCGGAGAAACGTGAGGAAGTTACCACCGAAGGCGGCCTCGACATCGTGAAAAATTTGGACCAGATAAAAAAAACCGTAACTATGCTGAAGGACGGCGATCTCCGCACCAGCCTCTTCATAGACCCGGATATCGACCAGGTGAAGGCATCCTATAAGGCCGGTGCGGACGCCGTCGAGATACACACCGGCAGGTATTCGGAAGCGAGAACTCCAGCTACCGTCAGGGAAGAGCTCGACGCTATCGGAAACGCGGTCCGTACCGCCAAGAAAATCGGATTGGCCGTCCATGCAGGCCATGGAATCAACTACCACAACGTCAAACCGCTGGTCGCCATGCCCGACATCGAGGAGTTTAACATCGGCCACACAATAATCAGCCGCGCCGTTTTTGTCGGAATATCGCAGGCGGTGCGCGAAATGGTCGAGCTTGTTCAAGGAGTGTAAGCTGATGCTGGTCGGATTCGGCCAGGACATAGTGGATGCACGCAGGATAAAGCAGGTGCTCGAACGCTTCGGTAAAAGGTTCCTCGATCGCATATTTACCGAAGGAGAGAGCAATTACTGCATGGCTCGACGCAGGCCCGAACTGCATCTTGCCGCCCGATTCGGGGCCAAGGAGTCTTTCGTCAAGGCCGTCGGCACACGCCGCGGCATCAGGTGGATCGATGTCGAGGTGGCCGGAAAAGGCGGGCCGCCAAAGATCTTATTGCACGGAGGGGCGAAAAAAATCGCCGAAAAAAAAGGAGTCGAGAAAATTCACCTTACCCTGGCGCATGACGCCGACCTGGGTATAGCCGGGATGATACTGGAGGGCCGACCAAGTGACGAATGATTTACTCGCAACCGCCGATGTGATGAGGGAAATCGACCGCACCGCCATCGAGGATTACGGCGTGCCGGGAGCGGTGCTCATGGAAAACGCAGGAGCTGGTACGGCAAAGGCCATACTTCAGCATTGGCCCGATGTCCAAAGGGTGGCGATTATCGCCGGTAGCGGCAACAACGGCGGAGACGGTTACGTCATTGCAAGACACCTGATAAACAATGGAGTCGAGGCGGTCACCTACATGCCGGCGGATCGGGAAAAAATCAGGGGAGACGCCCGCATAAATCTCGACGTGCTCGGCAAAATGAACACCCTTATTTTGGACGTGCACAGCGAAAAAGACATCGGCCTGTTTCGAGAAGCACTCCATGATTATGACCTCGTGGTGGATGCCATGCTCGGCACCGGCCTTAAAAAGGATTTGAAGGGTTTATACAGGGAGTGTGTCGAGGTTATCAACGCCGCTCGATTGCCGGTATGCGCCGCGGATATACCTTCGGGGTTAAGCTCGGACACCGGCAAGCCGATGGGCGAAGCCGTCCGGGCGGATATGACTTGCACGTACGGACTTTTAAAAATAGGGCAGGTGATTTATCCGGGCGCCGAATATGTCGGCGACCTCGTGCTTGTGGATATAGGGTTACCCCGGGAGGTAGTCGAACAACTGGGAGGGTCGAACAGGCTTCTTATGAAGGAATACGTCGCCGGCCTCTTGCCCGCGCGCCTTACCCGTTCCCACAAGGGCGACTTCGGCCACCTGCTCGTGGTGGCGGCGTCTCCCGGGAAGACCGGCGCGGCGGCGATGTGCGCCGATGCCGCCGTCAGGTCCGGCGCGGGGTTGGTTACCGCAGCGGTACCGGCAAGCCTCAATCCAATTCTCGAAGCGAAACTCACCGAAGCTATGACGCTCCCGGTCGCAGATGGCGGAAGCGGCTATATTACACCCGATGCATGGAAGGATATCAATCGCGCGCTCGAACGCGCCAATGCTCTGGCAGTCGGCCCGGGACTGGCTGCCGAATCGGGCACCAGGGAACTGTTCTTTAAGCTTTTGGCCGAATCCGACTTGCCGACGGTTATAGACGCCGACGGCTTGAATATACTGGCTACTGACGTCGATGCTTTGAAGCCCGTCGGTTCTCGCGTTGTGCTGACTCCGCACCCGGGTGAAATGGCCCGGCTGCTGAACACATCGACTAAAGAGGTGCAAGCGGATCGTATAGGCGCGGCACGCGGCCTGGCGGAGCGTACCGGCGCGGTGGTGCTGCTTAAAGGCGCAAGGTCCATTATCGCCGCGCCGGACGGAGTGATTGCCGTGAACCCCACCGGCAACCCGGGGATGGCGTCCGGCGGTACGGGCGACGTTTTGACGGGCATCATCGGAGCATTGCTGGCACAGGGCGTCGAGCCTTTCGATGCAGCTTGCGCCGGAGCATGGATTCACGGCAGGGCGGGGGACATTTGTGCTCAAGACCTCGGCCAAATTTCGATGATGGCGGGCGATATGATAGATGCATTGCCGGAAGTGTTCCTCGAACTTACCTCGAATAACGAGGAGCACGACCGTGATCAGTGATCACACTCTTAAATCGTAACTGACTGCGTCATTAAGTGGTGTGTGCCGGATTTCTTTATTTTATCCAATAGCAAAAGTGGCGCCTCCAATTCATTACAAAGATCAATAGGAGGAACAAAGATGGGGAAAAAGCGCTGGTTACCAATAATAGCCGGTCTGTTCTTAATATTGCTGATTGCAGGTGTTGTGTTTTCGTTGTCATCGCCGAGTATTCTTGAAGGAAAGGCAAGCGCATGGCTGGTGCAACGGATATCCTCGACTCAAGATAACTTCAAAGAGTCCCAACTCATCAGAGTTGTGGTAGAACCGGCAGATATCAGTCTCTACCGGAAAATTCTTCCTGAACAGTTCGACATGCCTGAGCATCCGATGGTAGAACTGGTAATGATAGACCAGATTGATGTCGGCCCATGGCCGTTGACTCCATACCAGGAAGGTTGTGTAAGCCTGAGATGTAAGTATAAGGGCGAAGAAGGCTGGTTTATAACATCTTTACCGGTGAGTAAATGGGTTGCTTGTTATGCCGGCCGAACCATGGGATACCCCAAGTATGTCGCTGATGAGGTAATTTTTAAGCAAATAACGAAAGTTTGGAGAGGTGAAGTAATCCATAACTGCCGAAAACGGCTGCTTTTGGAGTTCACTCCGGGGGAGTGGGTGGAGTCTCCCACCTGGGTGAAAAAGGGGTGGAATATAGACGGTCCGGTCTTAAATCTGATGCCCCCCGGTGTGGGTCCCGATGTTGTGAGGATAGGATCTTCAAGCAAGGTGCAACCAAATACGGTTGAGGAAAAAGGAATGGTTCGTATCTCCATCGGCCCGGACGAGCCATGGGCGGGCCTGGTACCACCCGGAACCGTAGCTCCGGGCACGTTCGTAAAAAACAAAGGCGGCCGCAGCCTCGTACCGGAGAAAAAATCTTAGCGCAGTTGGAAAGGAAAATGCCGGCTCGCCGAATAGAAGTCACACCCAGTTTGCCCTGACCTCGTCAAAATGTGGAACATTTACGATCTCTATTGCAATCATACCGGGGTCTGCCTGTCCTATACCAAGCTCGGCCGAATAATAAATCTGAACCTGATCCCAAACGTTCCTGGTAACGTAAGGCAACGTAACCTTGTTCTCTGCTCCGAAGAGCTTGAGAACCGACAGCGCCACTGAATCGCAAGCCACACGATCTCTGCTCGCCAGAATCAGGTTGGGGCTATCCCAAATACCCCTTTTATAGAAAGGATCACCCTGATAAATTCCGTCACCAGGACCGCCCCTGACCATTATGGTTGTAGCGTCCACTATGTTAATTAAGGGTTTGGCGCACAGGTTGAGTTCGGCGATTTTTTCGGAAATATTTTTCGTATGCAGTGCGTTTGGCCCCTGCATACGTCGATCCTCAAGATGGCATATTCCCACAAACGACTTAAGGCAGCAAGTGAACTCGGCATAAGTCGAATCATGATTCTTTAGAACTGGAACATTAATTAAATGATCGACCTCGTTGAGTATTACGGGTATGCGGAATCCTTTGCTCCAATGGCGTTTTTTAGGAAAAAACCGTACGTGCTCCGAGTGCGTCCACGGAAACGGTTCGGCGCCTTCTTCTCTGCACACCTTGACAAATCCGGCAGTGTAAAATGCCATTTCGGTCATGAAAGCCGCGCTGTCGCCGACTATGGGATATGCGCCGCGTTCCTTAACCAAGCGAATCACCGCCCGGACGACTTCGGGGTTGGTGGTAATCCTTCCGGGTAAAATGTCCCTGATGGCCGGGCCGTTTATGTTGGGTTTGATCATAACCCGCTGGCCGCGTTCGATTTCGGATAGGCCGCCCGCCGCTCTGACGGCCTCGCGTACAGCCTTCTCGATGGAATCCCGAACCCCGACCACGCTAACCACCGCTTTGGGCATGGGCGGGTAAATACGCGTGGGCGGCAGCGGCTCAGGATCAAAGGCTCGATGCCTCTTATCGTTGAGATATGGTGGCACATCCAAATCATGCTGCCAGCCGGTAAAACCGGGTGAAAGCATGGCCAGGAGCGAGATCGACGCGCCGGATTTGATAAATCGCCGTCGGTCGAATTTCTGCTTTTCATTTCCATCGCCCATGGTCAAACTCCCGATCATTTTATAACATTTTGGAAGGTAACATCTTTTTTTATGATTAACCCTTTACAATCACAAGAGCTTGTTTTAACCTTTTACCTCTTGATGGGAAACGGATCGGTAGAGGCGCAAGGAAAGGTGGTAATCAGCACGAACCCCGACGGGACGCGCGAGATCGGTAAAAAACTGGGGTTGCTGCTGGGGCCAGGCGATTTGGTGGCGCTGGCGGGACCGCTTGGGGCGGGCAAAACCGTGTTCGTAAAAGGGATGGCTTCGGGATTGGGAGTCGAGGAGGAGGTAACCAGCCCATCGTTCAACATCGTCATCGAGTATCGGGGACGGGCGCCGTTTTACCACGTGGATTTCTATCGCCTCGGCATCGAGTCGGAAGCCATCGGCGTTGGTGTCGAGGAATATATCTACGGGGAAGGCGTGACGGCTATCGAGTGGGCGGACAGGTTCCCGAACCTGTTGCCACCTCGAAGGCTTGATGTACGGATAGATTTTGGAAAAAAAGATCAGGAAAGAGTGCTTATGTTTATGCCCCATGGAAAAAGGATGGAAGAGATAGCAACGTTGCTTTTATAAAACGAGTTTGTATGAAGTTATTGGCAAAGGGCGCCGCAGGCAAACTCGCTAAAGCTCATTTCGCCCATGGTGGTAAACGGTGTTCTTTCTATGATCGGTACACCGGACAAGGGATTTAAATCTCTCGTCTGAATGGTAAGGAGGTTATCGAATTTAGATGTCCCTGATAGTTCAGAAATACGGCGGCACGTCGGTGGCGGACCTTGCTCACATAAGGAACGTTGCGAAAAGGGTGATCGGCTACAAGAAGCGCGGGCACGATGTGGTGGTGGTGGTGAGCGCCATGGCCGGGGAAACGGATCGCCTGATAGGTCTGGCGGACGAAATCAGCCCCGCTCACGACGAGCGCGAGCATGACGCACTGGTAAGCACCGGCGAGCAGGTAAGCTCCGCACTGTTAGCCATGACGATAATCGAAATGGGCACAAAGACGCGATCTCTACAAGGTCACCAGGTCAGTATCGGCACGGACAACGGCTATATGCGGGCGCGAATTACCGATGTGGATGTGAAGAAGATCGGAAAACTGCTCAAAAGCGGCCATGTCGTGGTTGTGGCGGGTTTCCAGGGTATCGATCCTGAAGGAAACATCACCACCCTGGGTCGCGGCGGGTCGGATACCACCGCCGTGGCGCTGGCGGCCAAATTGAAAGCGGACGAATGCGAAATATTCACGGATGTGGATGGAGTGTATACCGCCGACCCGAGGTTATGCTCGGATGCAAAAAAAATACACAATATCAGTTATGAAGAAATGATCGAACTCGCCAGCATGGGTAGCAAGATTCTGCATATTCGTGCCGTCGAGTTCGCCATGAAATATGATGTGACCCTTCATGTCCGGTCAAGTCTTTCGGACAAAGAAGGCACCATAGTTACCTCGGAGGATATTGAAATGGAAAAGATGGTTGTCACCGCCGTGGCGCATGATTCCAACCAGGCGAAAATAACGCTGGTGGGAGTACCCGACCGGCCGGGAGTGGCGTATCGTATTTTCGAGCCGGTCAGTGCCGTGGGTATTTCGGTGGACATGATTATTCAGAATGTGTCCCAAGAGGGGTTCACTGACCTGACGTTCACCGTACGGAAAACCGACTATCGCAAGACGCTCGAGCTGGTGAAGCCGGTGTGCGATGGATTGGGGGCCGAGGATGTCCTCGGCGATCCGGATATCGCCAAGGTGAGCGTCGTCGGCGTCGGGATGCGCTCGCACGCTGGAGCGGCTACCACCATGTTCGAAGCGTTGTCGAAAGCAGGTATCAATATAAATATGATTTCCACCAGCGAGATCAAGATAAGCTGCATAATAAACGAGAGGTACACCGAGCTTGCCGTCAGGGTTTTGCACGATGCTTTCAAGTTGAAGAAGAAACGAGCCAAGGCAGTCAAAAAGCCTGTTCGAAAGAGGAAGAAAAATTGAGCCGCACTATACTCATATCGGTTTTATTTGTATCGCTGGTTTGTTTTGTATGTTGCTCGAAGCGCGATTCGGGGCCGGTGGTAATTTCTACCGCACCTGCCACAGGCGCGGCGGCGCCGATCCCGACGGAGACGGAGGCACTGCCCACAACGCCGGAGGTAACACTCGACACCACGCCCGTCGAAACCTTGCCGACAACTTCGGAAGTTGAAGTGTCGATGGCCGTCGAGGTTATATCAACAGGGGAAGCGGACGTCGAACTTACCGCTACCGCCGAGGTGGAAATAGACGCCGGGGGTATGGACTCTTCAAGTTGTTTCAGGGGAATTTGCCTCGGAATGAGCCTTGAACAGGTAACGCAGGTCGTCACATCCGAGGTCGAACTCGAGGTGGAAGGACAAAGTCAAAGTTGCAAACCCGGCGGGGTGCGAGAGCTGCCGATACCGCGTGCGAAAGCCAAAGCGAAACGATACGTTCATAATAACCCGTGCGGTGGGCTGATGGATCATGCAACTTTCCATTTCCACAAAGATCGCCTTATCGCTTATTACGCATATTTCGATCGGCGGTATTTTCATACCATCGATCCCAACGTTATTGTCGGAGAATTAAAAGAGCTTTTCGGGGAGCCGACGCGTGAGGGATGGTATACTCCCGGCAAGCGGGGTTTCATCGAGTGGGGAGACGAGGGCAGGAAAATTTCTCTGGAAATCTTGGGGTCCATGCCGTTTGTTTTGAAAATAGTGGACCTGACCGCCTTCTGTGAGGAGCAGGATTCTACCACGGAATAAAACGCCAATCAGCCAAAAGAAGCAATATATCGAACGTTCGATAGTTGAGTTAAAATGAAGAAAATAGCTATATACGACACTACGTTGCGCGACGGGGCGCAGGCTGAGGACGTGACTTTCAGCGTCGAGGACAAGCTGCGTATAACCGAGCGATTGGACGATCTGGGCGTTGCGTATATCGAGGGCGGATGGCCGGGGTCGAACCCCCGAGACGCCGAATACTTCCGAAGCGTCAAAAATGTATCATTGCGGCACGCGACTATTGTGGCTTTCTGCTCGACTCGACGCGCGGGAGCGAAATGCTCGAAGGACGCCAATCTGCAGGCGATATTAAAATCGGGAGCGCCGGTCGCAACCGTAGTGGGCAAGGCGTGGGATTTTCATGTGCTACACGCGCTCGGAACCACCATGGAAGAACACCTCGGCGCTATTTACGAAACAATCGCCTACCTGAAAAAGAGACTTGATACGGTTTTTTTCGATGCCGAGCACTCCTTCGATGGGTATCGTGCCAATGCGGATTATGCTATGGCGTCTCTTGAGGCGGCGCAGGACGCCGGCGCGGATTGCCTGTGCCTGTGCGATACCAACGGCGGCAGGATGCCTTTAGATGTCGTTCAGGTTGTCCGCGATGTAGCGTCCAAGGTTTCGGTTCCGATAGGTATCCATTGCCACAACGACTCGGGAACGGCAGTGGCCGCGTCAATTGCGGCGGTGATCGAGGGCGCGCGGCAGGTTCAGGGAACGATAAACGGTCTCGGCGAGCGATGCGGAAACGCCGATCTGTGCTCGATTATTCCGAACCTCCAACTGAAACTCGACTTTCATTGCATCCCTTCCGCCAATCTGTCGAAACTCAAGGACATCAGCCGTTTTGTTTATGAAATGACCAATTTGCCTCCGCCCAAGCATCAGCCCTTTGTGGGCGACAGCGCATTTGCGCATAAGGGCGGGTTACACGTCAGCGCGGTCAAAAAACATAACCGCACCTACGAACATATCTCCCCGGAATCGGTGGGAAATGTCCGCCGGATACTCATCAGCGACCTTGCCGGTCGGAGTAATATCGAGGCTAAGGCGCGGCAGTTCGGATTGAAAATCAAGAGCAGGGATCCCGAGGTCAAAACCATTCTCGAGCAAGTCAAGGATCTGGAAAACCGGGGTTACCAGTTCGAGGGCGCTGAGGCCAGCTTCGAGTTGCTTATGAGGGGCGCTTTCGGCAGGCGCAAGCGATTTTTCGAACTGCACGGCTTTCGGGTAATTGATGAAAAGCGCAGCGGGGAAGTGGAACCTTATGTCGAGGCCACCGTAATGGTCGAGGTGGGCGGCAGGATCGCCCACACCGCCGCCGTCGGCAACGGGCCGGTTAACGCCCTGGACAACGCGTTGCGAAAAGCGCTCGAGCTGTTTTACCCGTCGTTGAATGATGTGGAGCTCTTGGACTACAAAGTGCGGGTTTTGCCCTCGAATGCCGGAACCGCCAGCCAGGTGCGGGTTCTGATCGAGTCCACCGACGGAGTGGATAAATGGGGCACGGTCGGAGTAAGCGAAAACATCATCGAGGCAAGCTACGAGGCGCTGGTGGATTCCATCGACTACAAGCTATATAAGGACGAAAAGCGCAAAAAATCAAAATTGCGGAAGCAAAAGAAAAAGACCGGATAAAAATCATCTCGAGCAATATTTCATTATCGCAAATCGGTATTTTACTTATTCGGAGAGGCGCTACCTTGAGGGTAGAGTTGTCTTTATAACTCGAAAAAATTCCTCTGCCACTATCTTCGCTCCCAGTGCATTGAGGTGACATTCATCAACGAAATATTTCGACGACGGCGGGATGATTTTAGCGATGTCCACCAGGGGAGTAGCCGTCTCCATCGCCAATTCTCTCACTGCATCGTTATGCAACTGCAGGCCCTTAGTAAACTCTTCTACTGAATTGGGAGGCCTGTAAAATTCGATCATTGTTTCCCGTGGGGGTGGATTTTCCGGCGTGAACGATATTGCAAGAGTCGCCAGAATAGGCTTTGCGCCCACACTTCGGCTGATGGCGACCATGGAGCGCAGGTTGCGTTGGAAAGCCTTAACCGAAGGATATTTGATTTCGCTTTTTTCACGCTGCATAACCCGCTGTTTAGACCGGGTTAAACCCTTCGGCATCGAAGCGAAGCACATAACCGAATGACTGCATAAATAGCTGATTTTTAAGGATACTTTCCCCAGCGGCGTTTCTTCGTAAAAACGTATCGGACGTCGGAATATGTGCGAATAATCAGAGCGAAAACCTTTATACCAGTTTGCGCGCAGATCGTTGATCACATGCATAATCAACACGTAATCAGGTTCGTAGTCTACCAGGTCGAGAGAGAGACGGGTTAAAGACTCTGCGGTGGTGTATGCGTTGCAAGCGGCGTTAATAACCTCGACAGGCGTGGGTTTTAAATATTCGGCCAGTTTCCCACGTAAAATTTCGGGATAAGTTTCTTCCAGGGGCAAGTCGGCCATCATTGTTGTGGATCCGCCCAGAGCGATCAACCGGAGAGTTCCCGGGGACTTTTGTTGCGGCGCCAAGCGACCCCGATAGCCGTCCTCATTTATTTTCATCAGGCCGTTGCCGTATCCCGGGTTGGGTATAAATCCAGTGTGTGGAGACCAGGTCAACATGTATTTCTCTTGCTTCAACTCTTCCCGAATCAATTGACGGCGCCGATCAATCTCGTTCCCGGTTACGACATCATAAAGGCGAAACATCAACTCTCCGGAAAATAATACCAGAACTCCGGCGATAAAAGCATAAACAAACAGGCGCCGGGTCGAGATGGAACTCGGGGTCTTTTTTACCACATTTTCCATAGAAGAAGAATATAGCATTAACGAACAATCTGATCCATTTTATTTAAATTTGTTACAATAACGGCTTAATCCCGATTATTTTTTCAGCTTGTGGGTAAACCTGTGGATAAGTATCGTTTCACTTTTTATAACAAGCGCTCCGAAGTGTAAAAAAATCAATGAGCCGGTTGCCTCAAAACGTACAGTGACCTAAAATATATTACTTACTTCAACTTTCGCCTATAGGAAATCAAAATGACGAGTTGGAAAGATTGGGAAAACAATGTGAAGACTAAAAAACCCCGTCCATCGAGGTTTACGACGGTGAGCGATGCCGAGGTGCCCATGTTGAGCACTCCGGATGACATAAGCGATCTCGACTACGGAGGCGATCTCGGCTATCCGGGTTTTTATCCCTTTACACGCGGCATACATTCTGATATGTACCGCGGCAGGCTGTGGACGATGCGGCAATTCGCGGGCTTCGGAACCGCCGAAGACACCAACCGGCGCTACAGATACCTGCTCGACCAGGGCCAGACCGGCCTGAGCATAGCTTTCCACATGCCTACCCTGATGGGCTGCGACAGCGACGATCCTCGCAGTCGGGGAGAGATAGGCGTGTGCGGGGTGGCGGTGGACAGCGTCGAGGACATGGAGACGATCTTCCGGGGCATTCCCATGGACAAGGTAACCACCTCGATGACCATAAACGGTCCCGCCGGCATCTTGCTGGCGATGTACGTGGTGGCCGCCGAAAAGCAGGGCGTCGGGCCCGATCAAGTTGGGGGAACGATACAAAACGACATTCTTAAGGAGTATATCGCGCAAAAAAGCTGGATATTTCCTCCAAGGGAGAGTCTGCGCGTATTCACTGACATCGTCGCGTACGCCGGCAAGCACGTACCGAAATGGAACACCGTCAGCATTTCGGGCTATCACATTCGCGAGGCGGGCAGCACTGCGGTGCAGGAGCTCGCTTTCACACTGGCGGACGGGATCGGTTACGTCCAGGCATGCATCGACGCGGGCCTGGCCGTGGAAGCCTTCGCGCCGCGATTCAGTTTTTTCTTCAACGCGCACAACGACCTGTTTGAGGAAGTAGCCAAGTACCGCGCGGCAAGAAGGATGTGGGCCAGGATCATGCGGGAACGATTCGGCGTCGACGATACGCGCAGTTGCCTGTTACGATTTCACACTCAAACCGCCGGCTGCAGCCTCACCGCTCAGCAGCCCGAGGTGAACGTGGTGCGTGTGGCCATTCAAGCGCTGGCTGCGGTGATGGGCGGTACCCAGAGCCTGCACACCAACAGCATGGATGAAACGCATGCCCTGCCCACGGAAAAGGCCGTCACCATAGCGCTGCGTACACAGCAAATTATCGCAGAGGAGTCGGGCGTGACAAACACCATCGACCCTCTCGGAGGTTCTTACTTCGTCGAGCAGCTTACGGACATAATGGAGCGCAAAGCCGGTGAATACATTGATAAAATCGACGAGATGGGTGGTATCGTTCGAGCCATCGAGTTGGGATACCCTCAAAAGGAAATCGCTAATGCAGCCTATCGTTACCAACAGCTTGTCGAGAAAGGTGAGAAGACGATAGTGGGCGTCAACAAGTACGCCACCGACAGCCCGCCGGACGTCGAGTGCCTGAAAATAGACCCGGAAATCGAGAAGCGCCAGATCGAAAAGCTGAAAGAGCTTCGAGAGCGGCGCGATAACGATCTTGCACGGCGGAGACTTGAGGACTTGAGGGATGCGGCGCGCGGCGCCGACAATATCATGTATCCGATAATCGACGCCGTCCGCGCCTGTTGCACCATCGGTGAGATAATCGGCGTGCTGCGCGATGTCTTCGGCGAATACCGGGATCCCGCTTACTTTTAGGATGACGGCAATAAAGATATGGGCGGTGTGAAAAAAGGCTGTTTGGGATTCGTAATAGTGCTTCTGCTTCTGGCGGCGGGAGCGGGATTAAGCGTTTTGCTTCGAGGTAAATACCTCAAACCCAAGGGGCGATCACTTGTAATCTCTAGATCCGAGCGCACTCTTGAAAAGATCCAAGGCGAATTTGCTCAAGACGTGAGTGAGGTTGAAAGGAACCGATTTACAAAAACCTATGAAAGACTTATACGCGAAATGACCGATGGAGGCGCTCAGCAGCATGAACGCCTCGGCGCGGCGGTGGAAAACTTGCAACAAATTCGATCCGATGGAATAATAACCGCAAAAGAAGCCGCAACGTGGATCGAGTTGGTTTCGCAATCCGGCGCGCCAAATTTGAGAACTACACCCAGGAAGGAGTAAATGATGTCGGAGGAAAAGAAAGTGCGCATTCTCGTAGCCAAGCCCGGCCTGGACGGGCACGACCGGGGTGCCAAGGTGGTGGCTAGAGCTCTTCGAGACGCGGGTTTCGAGGTCATCTACACCGGTCTTCATCAAACGCCGGAAATGATTGTCGAGGCCGCCGTGCAGGAGGACGTGGACGCTATCGGCCTCTCGATTCTGTCGGGCGCACACAATCATCTGTTCCCCGCAGTACTGGACTTGCTGAAGCAAAAAGGTTCAGAAGATATCGCGGTTTTCGGCGGGGGCATTGTCCCAAAAGAAGACGTAGAAGAATTGAAGAAAAAGGGAGTTCTCGAAGTATTCACTCCCGGCGCCGGCCTGGAGCAAATAGCGGATTTCGTGCGTGAAAACGTGAGACCGAAATAGGTCGACCTCATATGCATCCTGAACTGTTTCACATAGGCCCACTCACGATTCGCACTTACGGGCTGGCCATGGCGACGGCTTTTTTGCTCAGCTATTGGCTGGCGGCTCAGCGGGCGCCGAGGGAAAGTATCGACCCTGAACTGGTGCTCGACAATTTCCTGTCCTTGTTTATTGGAGCGATAATAGGCGCTCGGCTTATTTACATTTTTTCGGATATCCATTCTTTCATCAAGAGTCCGCTCGAGATTTTCAAGATATGGAAGGGTGGACTGGTTTTTTACGGCGGTTTCCTGGGAGGAATGCTCGGCACTTACATTTATCTGAAAAGGAAAAAGCACGGATTCTGGCGCGTTATGGACCTCATGGCGCCTTACGCCGGGCTGGGCTATGCCATCCATCGCACTTTCGGTTGTTTCGCGGGGTTCGGGTGCTGCTACGGCAGACCCACCGATCTACCCTGGGGCGTGGTATTCCCCGAAGGTTCACCCGCCGCGTTGGACAAGAATATCGGGTTCGGCGTTCCTGTTCATCCGACACAGCTTTATGAATCGATAAACGGCCTTATCATTATGGCTGTCATCATAATTTATCGACGCCATCCTCATCGGATCGGTAGACCATCGGCTATTTTCCTGCTAATATACTCGACACTACGATTTTCTATCGAGTTTTTAAGGGGGGACATATATCGCGGTTTCCTGGGCCCATTAAGCACCAGCCAGTGGATTTCGATACCGCTTTTTGCTTTGGCGTTCATATTGTGGTTCAGGAAAAGCGAGGAGATGACCCCGCTTGATAAGGAAAAAGCAAAGAAGCTTCTCGATGACTTGCTAAAAGATGACGAGAGTGTAAATTCAGATGCGGATTCGGATGCTGATTCGGATACGAATTCAAGTGTTAACAAAAAACATGATTGAAAAAGGGGGATTTCTTATGAGGGCTATTCTTTTCAAGGTGACGGTGCTTTGCCTGGCGATTTTCGTATTCGGAGCAAATTATTCACCCGCCGAGCCCGAGGGAAAGCATAGCAAACTTTCCCTTTATAACCAGATTGGGGGAATGACCGTCCTTGGGCTTGAGCACTCGCCCGGTCAAGGCGCAGCCGATACGCTCGAACTTCGCTATCGATATTATTTCTCCGATTCGGACTCGATAGTGTTCCGCAACAATCACATCGGTTTCGGCGCCACCAATACTCTAAGTCCCGCAACCAACTCGATAGGGGCTTTTATCGAATTTGAGCCTATAGCGATTTTGAATGTTCGCCTGCAATACGATTATCTTACATATTTCGGGGAATTCGTAGGAATGCTGGAATTTGAATCCCCCGACGAAGACTACTCGGCCCGTACCTTGGATGAAAGGGCGGATAATGATGAAGCCGTCTGGGCCGTCGGACACTGCTACTCTGTGAACCCGACTTTTCAGATAATGTTAGGTCGCTTCGTTGCTGTGAATAGGTCGTCTTTCATGTGGTACGACATTATCGATAAAGATAATTACTTCTACAACCCAGTCAGCGATACCCTTATGAAACACAAGGAATATTTCTTCTCGAACGACGCCATAGTCGGTTTTATACCACGTAAGGAGAGCGATGACAAACTTCTTATTGTCGGAACGCGCTATGCATACTCCTATGTGCATAGTACTGATCGGCGACGCCAGCAACTCGGTATGGTCATGGTTTGGATGTTGGGCAAGAAAATCTGGTTTATGGAAAAGCCCAGGCTAACGGTTGCGGCAATGGGCTATCTCGAAGACCAGGCGCCGAATGGTGAAGAATACCGAAAAGACGACCTGTTTGTTGGAGGGTTGTTCGAATTCGAGCACACCTTGTGGTCGAGTGAGTGAGTGCAGCGTTTGACTATGATTGATGGTTTCGTAAAAAGTGGGAAAACCGGCGCTTTTACGAAACCATCAAAGCTCTGACCCCGAAATCCTTGCTTTTCATATCCGTTGCCGCCAAATCCCGATTCGTAATCCATTTATCCTCAATCCGTTTATTGAGGAGATTTTGCCGATAAAACGCTTCTTCCTCACGGGTGGTGCCGCCCAGGAGAATGGTGGGGTGATCTTCGTTTTTATTCATGGACAGGGAAAAAGCGAGTATTCCGATATCGTCGTATTCCGCATGATCGGGGAGTGACCGCAGGAATCGGGCCAGTCTGTCGGGGATTTCATGGAGAGGAAAGCGGGAAAGGGTAGTGTGCAATATCTTTTCGATGGTTTGGCCGGAAAGTCTCGCCAGGTCAGTGAGACCGTCGCTTGCTATGATGAATCCGTATTCACCGCCTTCGGGAGATATCCGGTCTACGCTCAGTAGTTCTTTGGCCCTCCCGGCGAAGTTCATATCGGGAGAACTGCTGTATTCGATTTCTTGGGTTTCCATGTTAATAAGCAAGATGATACTGTCGCCGCCATGGATGATATAGGCGGTGGTTCCACCCTCGTGCTTGCTTACGGCCACGCAACTGAGAGTGGTCTTTTGGTTATAGCTTTGTCGAGCGTATACGCTGTTTATGAGTTTGAGCCATTCCTCCTTACTTTCAGGCGCCGAGTTTTCCGAAAGTCGTCCGGCGAATCTCGCAAGGAAGGAACTCGATGCGGCGGGGAACCGCTCCGTCGCGTCGGAAACCGCAAAAACGAGATTTTTAAAATCGAGCAGCAGGCAATCTCCGTTTCCGAAGCCCGACCTTATTTTATCCGTGCCGGTGACCACGCAGGCGCCCAACCGGTGTCGTTTGATGACGGCTCTCCCGGCCGGGTTGATCAGGATATCATTTTTCAAGGTATTAGCCCTATAACACGTTCAGCCTTGATTGGGACTACGCGCCGAAGCGTTCGCGGGGGCCGGAAATGCGCGTGAGCATACGGTGAATGAAGGGCAGGTCGGGGGTGAGTTCGCTTATACCGCGCTTGAACATTCGGATCATCCCCCGGGGACTTCCGATAATATGAATAGGGTTCGGCACTCCGCCGAAAGCTTTCGTGTATGTGGAATATTTAATATTGGCCCTGACGTTTATGTGCAGCAGCCGTTGAATGGGCAGGAATATGACATTTCTATTTATCTGTGGGCTGAAGCAATCGAAGGCTAGAATAAAAGCGTTTCTGGTGCCGACGATGCCCCGGTAAACGTTTTCCCATGCCACACGGCTCGGGACGTTGTTCACCGCCGCGCCGTCCACCAGGCTGACGAGGTTGTGTCGCTCCATAAGCCGGCCGAGCCGCTTCATGCTGTCGGGATCGTGACGGAAAATATCGTAGTGCAGCAGGCCGGGAACGGCGCAACTGAACCCGACGCCGTCTATCATCTTGAGACCTTGGGTGGGGTCGTCCCTGCCGAAAACCACTTCGACGAGCGTATCGGGATTGGTAAATTCCCGCGCTATCGCATTTATGCTGCGAATAAACCATTTGATGGTGCTGGGCCTGATTTTAATTGTTCCCTTTCCGGATATCTTGGGTGTGGAGCTTGTGGCGTAATAGTCGATGTCGTGCTTGAGGCCGCCGCGTTTTATGCCGCTGACGACCGTATGAAACGGGACGGGCATATCTTGGAATGCCGGAACATCCTGCCCAAGTCCACGGAACAACTTCTCCGCCACCGGGTATAGATTGAATCTCACCGCTGCGGGCAGCCCGAAATGACGAATGATGCTCGGGGGCCTGATCATGAAAATATCGGCAATCGATATTCCGGCGCGGGATATTTCCCGGCCGAGTTTGGCGATGTCAAAGTCGGCGAAAAAGGCCCTCAACGCTCCGATGATCGATCCGATGCTGGTACCCACCACGTATGCGGGCTTGATGCCGTGGTCTTCGAGCAACTTGTAGGCTCCCACGTACACCGTTCCCGATCCGCCTCCCCCGCCGGCAACGTTGACGAGCACCTTGCGGCATATTTCCTCGTCAAGTTGATCTTCGCCGAAATCGTTCGCATGGCTGTCGAGCAGCAAATGCCTGGCAAGCAATATTTCATCCTGCAACTGCGGCACGAGCCTGACCAGCGCGACCGAGTCCGGTTCGTCCAGAGATTCTCCCATCGCCGAGCTTAAAAGCTCGATGACCTTTCTTCTGAACGGCGTAAGTTCCTCGAACAGGTCAACGTCCTTACCCGACGGTGTGCGGAACGGGCCCAGGCGCGCGAGGTTGATGGCGTAACGAATGGTGTATTCCTCGGGGTGAGTCAAAGCCCCTGCGCGCTCGACCACGTGCCTTACAAGCGCCACCTCCATCTTGGTCAGAGACCGCGTCGCTTTGAAATACTCTCTCTCCGTCTCGGTAAGCATGGTTTATTCACATGATGGTGGGTGGATAAGTTTGTGGTGTCAAGAGACCCGAATGTTACTATTCGTACGCATCAAGCGTGTAAAACCGGAAAACCGCCTCCGATCAGTTCGGGTTCAAGGCATGCTCAATTCGCATATTTCACCGCCATGGCTTCAGCAATTGATTCTTTTGAAGGGATTAAACAGTTGAATATCTGCCCTTAGTCTGTTAAATTCAAGCAAAACCGGGAGGGAATTATGAAGCGCAAGATAGTTTTTTCAGCATTCTTTATTACCATTTGCCTGTTTTTAACAGGTCCGGGCGTCGGCGATCAGCCCGAAAAGCGGGTGATGAATTTCCTTGCTGTAATGGACTTGAAATGCGTCAAGGGGATTGGCAAAGACAATTGCGTGCTTCTGACAAACATTGTGATTGAGGAATTGGTAAAAGTTAAGAAATACACGGTAATCGATCGCGCCAACCGGGACAAGATTCTCGGCGAGGTGGGCTTCCAACAGACCGGCTGCGTCGAGGGCAGTTGTACGGTCGAGGCCGGACGAATTCTTGGCGTGGGAAAGATCGTTATCGGCTCAGTCAATAAACTGGGCGAGACTTATTTCGTTACGCTGCAACTTGTGAATGTCGAGACCGCAGCGGTTGAAATTGCCGAGAAAAGCAAATGCAAAAACTGTAAATTGGACGATCTCGCAGAAACCGTCGCAAACGCCGCCCGAAAGCTTATGGGGCAAGCGCCGCTGCCCACATCATCAGGAGGAACGACCACGCCTTCCGGTGCAAAGGGCGGGGAAATGGTAAAAGTACCGGCGGGGGAATTTACAATGGGGAGTAATAGCGGCGGTTCCGATGAAAAGCCCGTTCATCGGGTGTACCTGGATGAATTTCACATTGATAAGTATGAAGTCACCAACGAGCAGTACAACCAATGCGTCAGCGCGGGGCCGTGCAGTCCTAATGAAAAATTTGGTGGTTTTACAGACCCGAAGCAGCCCGTGGTGGGCGTAGATTGGAATCAGGCTTCAACATTTTGTTCATGGGCGGGCAAGCGATTGCCCACAGAAGCCGAATGGGAAAAGGCGGCGCGTGGAACGGACGGCAGGACATACCCATGGGGAGAAGGTATAGATTGCACGAAAGCGAATTATTCAAAATGTGGTCATAAAAAAACAAAACCGGTTGGGTCGTACCCGTCCGGCGCGAGCCCTTACGGCGCGATGGACATGGCCGGGAATGTGTGGGAATGGGTTGCTGATTGGTATGACGCAAACTATTACAATGGTAACCCGAATCGAAATCCAACGGGGCCATCATCTGGTAAATATCGTGTTCTCCGGGGCGGTTCCTGGATCTACGATCCGAACCTCTTGCGATCATCAGACCGCAACTGGTACGATCCCGACTACAGGCTCGGCACCCTCGGTTTTCGTTGTGCCAGGACTCTTTAAACCCTTTGCTCTTTGTTCTTTTACCCTTTGTGGGGGTACAGGGGGCGAAGCCCCCTGTTCGCCGCAAATTTCAAAAATTGAGGTTTTTTTATGTTTTCGTCCGTGTTCCTGAGGAACGAAGCGAAGCGAGTGTCTCGAAGGGCACGGACGAAAATCTACTTCGGAGAATCGCTCAATTTAGGTTTTTAATAAAGCCTTTGGAAGTACGTTGCAATACCCTGTTGAAGTTATCCTTCAGCTTCTTTCGTTTCCTCGATGACTTTTTGGAACACCGGCCCGTCCTCGCGCCAAATGCGGCAGGTGTTTTTAACATATTGCAGCATTATTTTTCTGGCGGCCGGCGGCGCCGGTGAGCGGCCCCGGTGAGCGGCCATACCCTGAACCACCGCCGAGCCCATGGTCAGTACCAGGCTGGTCAGATGCGTGCATCCTTCAGTTCCGCCCAACCGCTCTTTGACCGCTTTGCTGAATCCGTACACAACGGGCATTCCCACAAGCTTTTTCACTGAATCGGCTGTCTGCTCACACTCATCAAGTGGCACTTTGGGCATTTCGACCTCGACATCCAATATTTTCGCCGGCATTTCTCCGACCAAAAGGCGCGCCACCATCCCATGCACCCGGCCCGGCTCGCGCCTTGTTCCCGAAATCGTATACATTACGTTAGAACGCATATCCTCCAGAACGCCCTCGACTATTACGCGCTCATCATCCACCGCAAATGTCTCGATCCGAATTGAACGCGAGTGTATTTGCTCGCCTTTCAGCGATTCCAACTTACTCATTTAATTTCACCTCTTTTTCCCGAATTGCTTATTCTTTCCATCACAATAGCAATGGTGATAACCTTAATAAATAATCTCTGCGTGTTATGTGTATTTGTGAGAATCTTCAGAGCTTCTTGCAAAAACAAGGCAACCGAGCATGCTTCACCTGAGACAAGGGATTTAAATCCCTTGTCTGTCGTAATTTTAGATATACCGGCGTTAAGCAAACCATTATTTTTGCAAGAAGCTCTTCACAGTGAGAAATACGGATATTACTCGGCACAGATTTTCCTGAACTTTTTTATCTTATCTTCCTTCCCGATAACCACCAGCGTATCCCCGGTCTGAAGAACGAAATCGGGGGCGGGCGCGGTAATTACCTCTTCGCTATCCTGCACATTTCGCAAGATTTCGAGAACGGTGACGCCGTATTTATTGCGCAGCTTCAGGTCCACGATACTCCTATCGATAAATTTGGCAGGCGCAACTATTCTAACAAGGCTCTGGTCGCCGGTGATCTGAATATGGTCGATTACATGAGGTTCCATCAACACCCTGGCGAGTCTTTCGGCCTCGGTATCTTCCGGATAGACCACTTCGTCTGCGCCGACCAGCCCGAGTATTTCTCCCTGCAAGTCCGTGCTTGCTTTTGCTATTATGTGTTTTACCCCCAGTTTCTTGGCCAACGCGACGGTCAACACGCTCGCCTCGAAGTTCTCGCCGACTCCCACAATTATGACATCCATCTCGTTGACCCCTATGGATTTCAACGAATCGGCGTTGGTGGAATCGAGTATTACGGCATTGCGGACTTTATTCTTCACTTTCTCGACGCGATCTTTTTTTCTGTCTATCGCCAATACTTCGGCGCCTCGTTCGACAAGGTATTCAGCCAGCTTCTTGCCGAAACGGCCCAAGCCAATTACTGCGAATTTGGGCATTTGCACCTCCGATTTTTCACTAACCTACGAAAATTTTACCTTGCGGGTATCGGTAATCTCCCCTGGCGGTTCTGCCTGCAACGGCTAACGCCAGAGTGAGAGGCCCTACCCTGCCCGCAAACATGGTGATTATAATGACTATTTTACCCGCCGCATTCAAATGAGGGGTTATACCGGTCGAAAGGCCGACGGTGGCGAAGGCGCTCATTGCCTCGAAGAAGAGCTTCATGGCATCCATGTGCGGCTCGACTACCATAAGCGCAAAAGTGGAGCCTGTCACAAGGGCCATACTTGAAATTAAGATCAGGTGAGCTTTTTCCACGGTCGCCGGTTCGATGCTTCGTTTACCCATTTCCGTCTCTCTGCCGCGCAGGTACGACCTCAAGTCGGCTAGGAAAATCGCCGCAGTGGTGATTTTAACTCCACCGCCCGTTCCTCCGGGGCCGGCGCCGATAAACATGAGTATCGTAACGACCATGAGCGTCGCATTCGACACGACGCTTACCGGAACGGTATTAAAGCCCGCCGTACGCGCGGTAACACTCTGGAAAAGCGCCGCCATAAAGCCCTCGAACGCGCCCGGATCCTTAAATTGATGAATGGACTCGATAAGATAAATAAGCGTCGCCCCGCCCACGATTAAAAAACCGGTAGTAATCAACACCGTTCGAGTATGCAAGCTGAGCGGTTGAGCTTCCTTTCTCGATACCGCCCGCCGCAAAAGCTCGAATATCGCCACAAATCCCAGTCCCCCCGAAACAATCAGGAACATAAAGACCGGATTTATATAAACGTCACCGCGAAAATTCTCCAGGCTCGACGAGAACGTGCTGAAACCTGCGTTACAGAAAGCGCTGACACTGTGAAATACCGACAACCACAGCGCGCCCGATGTCGTTTCCGCAACACCTCGCCAATGGATAAACATGAGCACGGTCCCCAGCGCCTCCACGACCACCACCAGCAGGATTATCCGCATCACCAACCCGCCGACCTTGCCGGTGTATTGCGTCCCGAAGCTGTCTTTTAGAACCTGCCGCTGCCATATACCCACGCCCATCCTCAACACCAATCCCACAAAAACACTGTAAGTCATTATGCCGAGGCCACCGAGTTGTATAAGGATGAGTATCACCGCCTGGCCGAATGTCGAAAAGTGGCTGCCGGTGTCCACCACAACAAGCCCGGTTACGCAGGTGGCCGACGTCGCTGTGAAAAACGCGTCCAAAACGCTCGTGCCTCCGGATTCAGCCGAAGAAAACGGCAGAGCCAGAAGCAGCGTCCCTATAGCTATCATACTCGCAAAACTCGCTACGAGATATTTTGCGGGACTTGATGATCGTTCAACCATCGGGTCTTACCTGCTCATTCGATCCTGAAAATATCATAACCTTAAGGAATTGAAAACCTCGGCATTGTTTGGAAAATAAGAACCGGACAATACTTACGAAAAAAGTCGTATTTTGATATCTATCTTGTATCTACCGATGGGACAAATACTATATCTTGTGTTTTTTGCTTTTTATGGTATCTTCAGTTGATAATGAGAAAGGTATTATTTTTCCTGGTAGCGTTGGCGGTTGCGGTGGGTGTCGGGATAGCCGTGTTCGTATGGACCGGTGGAGATACGGACAAATTGCGGAAAGAAGGGGAGGCGTTCAAGAAGGAACTTATTAAAAACGGTCGTCGCGGTAGAGAAGCGCTGGATAACGCCAAGAAAAAGCTCGAAACAAATCCGCCTTCCACCAAAAAGCTTAAGAAAAAAGCGAAAAAGAAACTATCCGACGCGGCCTCGAAGCCGAAAATTCCCTCCTCGCCCGGTGCGCCCACAGCACCGCCGATGGAGGAAATAAACGACAAGGATCGAAAAAAATTAGAGGAGCTTCTGGAAGATTGACCGCATCGAATGCGTTTTCCTTCACATTGCCCCTGTTGTTTTCCCACCCTGTTAGAGGACAATTTTTTTGCCGTAAGGCGTTACTTCCCTTACATTATCCCTCAAAACGTCGTGGCAGTGATGGCACATGGCCGAAACATTCTTCTCCAACTGCTTGCCGAGTTCCGCAGGATTCTTTTTCCCCAGATCCGCGTATATCCTATCAATGACTTTCAATAGGTTAATGGCGTAAGAGTCGAACTTTTTAGCTGATTCCTGATTGTTGAAAATCCTTTTATCGCGCAAGCTATGCATGTAAGGCAAGATATTTACATAGAAGTTCATGACCCTCAAGTGAGCCTTCGCGTCAACGATCCTTCCCACGCGAATCATCTGGTTGGCAAACTCATAGTGCCAATAGAGTTCGTGCATAACTCCATCGTAAGTTATCTCGCTTTTTACGAAGTCGTCGAGTCCGATCGCCGCGAGGGTCGATCCCTTTTTCTGGCCCGACGAAGTCGACGACATAACCGCCCACGTCGCCACGACCGCCAGGCAGATTACTACGGCATTTTTTAAAAGGCTTTTCCACTCAAAGTTCCGTTTCATTTCAACGTCCCTCCTTTCAGCTAGGAATATTTTTTGTCCAATTCCTTTTTAATCAAGGCGATAAACTCCGGCGTGGTCCCGCAGCAGCCGCCGACTATTTCCGCTCCGGCTTCCGCCATGGCAATCGCATAGGCGGCAAATTCCGCGGGGCCGACGTCGTAGGTAACCTTGGTACCGTCCGTTTTCGGTTTTCCGGCGTTGGCCTGGGCGATCATTGGAACGACGGCGCTTTTTTTGAATTCCCTAACCAGCTCGACCATATCCGCAGGCCCTATCGAGCAATTGGCCCCCACCACAACCGCTCCCGTATCTGCAAGTTGTTGGGCGGCCACTTCGGGCGATATTCCCATAATCGTGAAGAACCCGCGAGGAGAACGCTCGAACGTCATGCTGGCCATAACGTCGAGTCCCGTCTCGAGCGCCGACTCGATAGCCAGGCGCATTTCCTCGATATCGAACATCGTCTCGATATGAATAATGTCCGCGCCGCCTTGAGCCAATGCGGAGGCTTGCCTGCGAAACCCTTCCCTTACCTCCGCCGGGTCAGCCGTGCCGGTCGGCGGCAACATCGAGCCGCAAGGGCCGATGTCTCCTATTGCAAGTTTACCGTCGGGCCGAGCTTCCACCACCCGCCTCATCCCTTCCCGGTTAATCTCCCGGGTCCTGTCGGCCAGTCCATAAGCCGCCAGCTTCATCGGGTGTCCGCCGAAAGTGTTGCTCTGGACGGCCAGTGCGCCCGCTGCGTAATACGCGGCGTGTATATCGCGCACGTCGTCCGGCCTGTCGACGTTCCACAACTCCGGGGCATCATCGGCCTTCAAACCGCGCTCGATCAACTGAGTGCCCATACCGCCGTCCCACAAAAGCGGTCTATCTTTTTCAATCAACTCGATTAGTGAAGACATAAATACTCCCGATATAATTATTAGTACGACTTTAACAACTCGCGGGCAATTATTATCCGTTGTACCTCGCTGGTGCCCGCGCCGATTTCCATCAATTTGGCGTCTCTCATGTACCTCTCGACCGGGAATTCCCGCGTGTAACCATAACCCCCATGTATTTGAATTGCGTCAAGCGACGCGCGGGTGGCCACTTCACTGGTGAGCAGTTTCGCGCAACTAGCCTCGAAGTAAGAGCTTTTGCCCTGGTCGATGTTTTGTGCGGTCTGGTAAGTCAGCATTCGGGCTGCTTCGAGCTGACATGCCATATCCGCCAGCATTTTCTGGATCATCTGGAACTGGCCGAGATGTTTGCCGAATTGCTTCCTCTCGTTGGCATACTTGACGCTCACGTCAAGACTGGCCTGCGCGATGCCGAGGGAGAGCGCGGCGAAAGTGGTGCGCTCGACGTTCAGGCCGTGCATCATCTGGTTCCATCCTTCGCCCTCACCCCCGAGAATATTTTCGGCGGGAACCTTGCAATCTTCCAGAAATATCTCCCCGGTAGGGCTTGCGCGCATACCCATCTTCTCCATCGGCGTTCCCGTGCTGAATCCCTCGAAATCCCGCTCGATTATAAAACTTGATATGCCATGTTTTCGATCATCACTCGTCCGAGCGAAGATAATGAAAGTATCCGCAACGGGCGCGTTGGTGATAAATGTTTTCGAACCGTTGAGAATGTAATAATCGCCCTGCTTGTGTGCGTGGGTCCGCAACCCGACGGCGTCGCTTCCTGCGTTCGGCTCGGTCAAACCCCACGCGCCGATCTTTTTCCCGCTCATAAGATCAGGCAGATACTTGCGTCTCTGCTGCTCGTTACCTGTCCGATAAAGATTATAACTGCATAGTATCGCATGAGCGCCCCAGGACAATGCGGTGGATGCGCAACCGTAGGCGAGTTCCTCGAATACGATGCAGCAGCTCACTTTGTCGCCTCCGAACCCGCCGTATTCCTCGGGTATGAGCAGGCTCAAAAGACCAAGCTCACCCATTTTGTCAAAATTATGCCTCGGAAAGGTGCCCGAGATATCAACGTCGTGAGCTATCGGCATTACTTCTTTTTTCACAAATTCCTCGGTAGTGTTTCGAAGCAGCCTATGCAACTCGGTAAAATTGAAGCCTATAGTGTATTTTGGAGCAGGCATTCATTCCTCCTGGTAAAAAATTTTTTCATTCCAATGTGCACTTGGAATATAGCGGAGAACGTCCGGCGGCGCAATGCGTATAACACTATTGCCCCTGCATGAAATGTCAATCGATATTATATTTTATGTCATCTTACCCGGCAATAAACTATTGCATTTTATTACGCGTGATGCTATCTTTTTTAAAGTGATTTTTTTTATAGGTGTAAAGAGTTTTTCTCTTTTCTCTGCTCATGCCTCAGTGGCACAAAAAGGAGCAACCATGAAAAGGGCATCTTCAATATTATTCAGACTTGTTTTTTCCGCCATTTTAATAGCTCTTATCTCAAAGACTGCGGCGGCCCAGCCCGCCCTTTCTGAAATGAGCCAACAGGGCGCACAGCAAATAGTTCTGAAAATGACCCAGCCGGCCAATTACAAGGTATTTCATCTTCAGAACCCGCCGCGATTGATCGTATACATATACGGTAGCGGGATTCAAACGAAAAAGATGGAAACCAAATGTTACGGCGACTACATCAAATATGCGAAAATATACCCCTTCAGCGGTAATTACGGTACCGTTCGACTCGAAATCGGCATTGCGGAGGGATTGGAATACCGCGAATGGACAGTGGATAACAATATATACCTGTGGGTGGGCAAACCGTCGGAAGCGCCTCCACCACCCCCACCTCCGCCCGATACCGGAGAAGAACCTGCCGCTACCGCCGAAACGCCAATGGAGCCCATACCTCCCGAGACAGCCGAAATCACCGGACGGACGGTAATGCTGTCCACGCGGTACATAACCCGTCCCAAAACAGCTCCTCGAGCATCGAAACTGCTCGACATTATCGTCACCGCCGGCGATGAGATTACACGGGTGATCATAAACACCAACGGCCCGGTGCACGCTTTCGACGACTTCCTCCTGGTAAACCCCAACAGATTGGCCATAGACATTTTCAACGTTAAAGCGGATTACGTTAAACCTCGCTTACAGGTGATATCGAGCGCGTTGTCGGTGCTTCGATGGGGTACACACCGCGACCGGATTCGAGTCGTTATGGACCTCGCCGCCACCACCGGCCCGGCGCCTTACTATAAAACCGGGAAAATCGATTCGGGTATAGAGATATTGATTTACTCGACGGGGGCAATAAGTCAGGCTCCAGCCTCCTATTTCAAAACCCACACGGTGACCGAAGGTGAGAATTTGCGCGACATCGCCCGGAAAGTTTACGGCGACTCTCGAGCGTGGCGCAGGATAGTGTCGTTCAACCGCGATAAATTCGCAGACCCCGACGAAATCCTCAAAACCCAAGGAAACCTGTATCCGCAAGCGGGAACGGTGCTCAAGCTTCCGATAAGATAATCTGCGCCGATCCTGCCCGCGCGGGCGATACCAAACGCACCGAGCTACCCTCTGAAGTATTCGATTGCTCAACCGTCGGAAAGGAGTTAATGATGGGCAAAACCAGCCGTATCGTGGCGGCGTTTTTCGGAGCGCTGTTGGTCGTGGCGTTTTTCCTGCCATGGGTCGAATTTAGTATGGGCGCCGTCGACATCGGTATTTCCGGATACGACCTTCTCAGGGGAGCGACGAGGTTACAAAAACTGGCAAAGTCCCAGACCTTCTCGACAAGTTACTTCATGCTGCTGCTACCTTTTGCGGGAGCGATGTCGATATTATTCAGTTGTTTGCTGCCCGTGCCTCACTTGACACTTGCATCGGCGATGGGAGCGGTGGCATACATTGCCTTCCGTATGGCCGATATCGGCATGGACAACGTCAGGCACTCGCTGGGGGCGTTTGGGCTGGGCCTGTGGATTTCGCTGGTGTGCGTACTAGTCATATTCATCACCGCCTCGGTTCAGGCGGCAACAGGCGCAAAGAAAAAGTAGGCAAAAAGAAACCTGGTTACCGCTCACTTCGTTCGCGGGGTTGCACCTCTGAGTAGCACATCTTGTCCGGTTCTCGGGTGGCACGACAAGACCGAAGGTTTTGTCCGTGTCTTTTACCACGGTCGGACTATCGCACGGACCTGCCCGTCCGGGCAAGGTCGCTAACGCTCCCTTGTCCATGGTACCCGCGCTGATGGCCCGGACATACAAGCAATGTCATTCCTCGTCCTGCTTCAGCAGGACGAGGAATCTCAACCTTTCGGTATCCACCCACCGTCGAGATCTCTCATCCCGCGCATTCGCGGGATTCGAGATGACATTACTTGGGTATTTTTTTCCGTTCCATAACGGTAATCCTCCGTCTTGAATTTACGATAAATAATTTGCTCATTTTTGAAATTCTCCT
>Ga0180432_10001784_pt1 | contig 33345 bp, 24 predicted proteins | sample SS_ome_10_FD_132414 | JGI IMG/M metagenome (GOLD analysis project Ga0180432, IMG submission 132414) | Hypersaline lake sediment archaeal communities from the Salton Sea, California, USA - SS_1_MS_2 metaG | ecosystem: Environmental > Aquatic > Non-marine Saline and Alkaline > Hypersaline >... | reverse complement strand
CCGTGGTACACGGGCAAGCCCTGCGAGGTGACCCAGCGGTCGCACATCAGCCACTGCGTCTACGACAGCACTTGGGAAGCTACCGAGTCTTTCGAGCTGGAGCGGAATCCGCTCGTGCGGGCGTGGGTGAAGAACGACCACCTCGGGTTCGAGGTGCTGTATGTGGCAAGCGGAGTCGTTCGGAAGTACCGCCCGGACTTCCTGATTCGGCTGGCCAACGGCACGATGCTGGTGCTGGAGACCAAGGGGCAGGACACCCAGCAGAACCGTACCAAGCGGGAGTTTCTGGCCGAGTGGGTCAAGGCCGTCAACGAGCATGGCGGCTTTGGACGCTGGGCATGGGATGTGTCCTTCGATCCGGGGGACATCGCGGGGTTGCTGGTAAAGCACGCTGGCGCCGACGGTCTGGCAAGCGTGGGGTGAAGTCGTCGCCGGAAGGACTTGGGCGCCACGCGTGGTGGCTTAGCGGGCACTCCTACGTATTTCTCACTGTGCGAGGAATTGGTTCATCAGTTCGTGGCCGGGGTCGATGAGCCAGCCTCCTGCCTGGGCTTCCTTTTCGGTGAAGGGGCGTTGTTCCACGGGGTCCACGCCGGTTCCGGCGTAGCAGACGGGTGGGGGAGTGCCGTCGTGGGCCATGGTGGTGCAGGGGGTAGGGTGGTCGGGGGCGACGAGGATGCGCCAGTTGTCGAAGCGGCGGACGGCTTCGAGGATGGGGCCAGCGACGAGTTCGTCGATGCGTTCGAGGGCGGTGATTTTGGCGTCGACGTCACCGAGGTGGCCGGCTTCGTCGGGGGCCTCGACGTGGACGGCCACGAGATCGAAGTCGTTCAGGGCCGCGGCGCCGGCCTGGCCCTTGCCGCGGTAGTTGGTGTCGATGTAGCCGGTGGCGCCGGGGACCTCGATGAGCTTCATGCCCATGCAGACGGCCAGGCCGCGGATGATGTCGACGCCGGTGATGACGGCGCCGCGGGGGCCGAAGCGGTCGGCGAAGGGCTCGAGGGTGATGGGCCGGCCCTGGCCCCAGAGCCAGATGTCGGTCACCGGCGGGCGGTTCTGCTCGCGGCGGGCCCGGTTCACGTCGTGGTCGGCGAGGAGGCTGCGGGCGCGGTCCATGATGTCGCGGACGCGTTGCTGTCCGGTGCCGGTGGGCAGCAGCTCGGAGACCAGGCGGTTGGGGATGTCGTGCGGGGGGGCGGACTTCAGGTCGATCTCGCCGGCGTCGCCCATGATCATGAGGTTGCGGTACGAGACGCTGGGGTGGAAGGTGAGCCCCTCGCTGGCGAAGAACAGGTTCAGATCGGCCATGAGGCGGTCGGCCTCGTCCTGGGTGACGTGGCCGCCGGTGTAGTCGCTCATCCGCCCGTCGAGGATGGTGACCAGGTTGCAGCGGAAGATGATCTCGCCCGGGCCGGCGTCGAGGCCGCGGGCGGCCGCCTCGATGGGAGCCCGGCCGGTGTAGCACTGGTTCGAGTCGTAGCCGAAGACCGAGAGGGTGCCGACGTCGGTGGCGGGGGTGAAGCCCGGGGGGATGGTGACGGCCCGGGCGAGCCGGCCGTTGCGGGCGATCCAGTCCATGTTGGGCGTTTTGGCCACCTCCAGCGGCGTACGGCCGTCGAGTTGCGGGAGCGGGTCGTCGGCCGCGCCGTCGGGCAGGATCATGGCGTATTTCATGGGTCGGGGTCTCCCAAACGACGTGATCGTACCGGCGGGGCCAAGGGGCGTAAACGACCGGTCGGGCGTATCCGCTCGCGGCCCGGCACGGAGGCCGGCCGCTACGGGGCGCCGGGGGGGTACTCGTTGCAGAGCAGGAAGCGGGCGGGTTCGTCCTCCTCGATCGTCGCGAAGCGGGCGAGCGGTTCGTGGAAGCGGTTGTCGGTTTCGTCGTCGTTGACGGTGCTGACCTCGCCGGCCAGCACCTGGCCGGTGCCGGGCCTGCTCCAGAAGGCGTGGTAGAGCCGCGGGGGCAGCGTGATGGACTCGCCGGGGTGCAGGTCGATCTCGGTGCCGGGCGGCACCTCGCGCACCACGCCGTCCAGCGACACGAGCACCGGCCCGTCCGACAGGGTCTCGTCGCCTGCGGCCTGGTACACCTTGCAGACCAGCACGCCACCGCCGCGGTTGATGATGTCCTCCATCTTGGCGTGGTGGAAGTGCATGGGGGTGGTCTGGCCCTGGCGGACGACCATGATCTTTTCGCAGTATTTCTTGGCCGTGTCCGCGGCCGCGGGGTGGCCGTTGCGGAGGGTGAAGAGCACCAGCCCGAAGCGGTCGAAGTCGCCGCGGGCGAAGTCGGTGACGTCCCAGCCGAGCCGGTGCTCGCGGATCTCGTCGGCCTCGTGGCCGGTGGATCGCCACTGCTCGGCACTCCAGCGGGCGAAGGGCGGCAGGTGGAAGCCCAGCGAACCGGTGAAGTCCAGGGCGTCCTCGATCAGCCTGTTGATCCGTGATCTTTTCATGTACTCTTCGCGTGCGGTTCGATTCGATCGTACGAGCCGGCCGGCGGCGGGGCAAGGGCGCCGCCCGGCCGAACCACGCCATCGAGACCGGTCATGGAACACAAGAGCATCTGCGTCGTGGGGATCTGCACGGTGGACGCCGTGGCCCGCTACGTGGACGAGTATCCGCCGCGCGGGGGGCTGCGGTCGTTCGACTCGCTGGTCTTCACCACCGGCGGCAACGCGGTGAACTGCACCATCGCCCTGGCGAAGCTGGGGCTGGCCTCGCGGGTGATCACCAAGGTGGGCCGGGACAGCTCGGGAGAGCTCGTGTTGTCGGAGCTCACCCGCCACGGCGTGGACGCGTCGGGCGTGATCCGCTGTGACGACGCCCACACACCGTTCAGCTTCGTCTGCGTGCACCGTGACGGGCAGCGCAGCTTCCTGCACACCGTGGGCACCAACGGGACGTTGCGGCTGGAGGAGATCGACCTGGACCTCGTGCGGGGCTGCGAGCTGCTGCTGGTCACGGGGGCGATGTTGCTGCCGGCCCTCGACGGCCGACCGACGGCCGAACTGCTGCGCGAGGCCCGCGGCGCCGGCGCGGTGACGCTGCTGGACACCAGCTTCGTGGACGCGGCGGCGGCGGACCGCTGGCGTGCCGTGGTGACGCCGGCGCTGGAGCATCTCGACTACTTCGTGCCCTCGCGGCTGGAGGCCGCTGCGGTCACGGGACATGAGCACCCCGCCGAGGCGGCCCGGGCCCTGCTGGACGGCGGGTGTCGCAGCGCGGTCATCAAGCTGGACCGCGAGGGTGTGTACTTCCAGGCGGCCGACGGCAGCACGGGCGCGGTGCCGGCGTACCGGGTGGACGGCGTGGTGGACACCACGGGTGCCGGGGACTGCTGGTGCGCGGGCTTTCTGGCCGGTCTGGCGATGGGGGAGCCGCTGGCGGACGCGCTGCTGCTGGGCAACGCCGTGGCGGCCCACGGGATCCAGCAGGCCGGGGCTTCGAGCGGCATCCCGCGCCTGCAGGCCGTACGCCAGTTCCAGGCCCGCACCCCTACGGTGTGACCGGCTCCAGCTCCCCACCTTTGCGCAGTCGATAGAAGCGGTCGGTTTGGACGTCGGTGAAACGCTGGACGGTGCCGGCGGCGTCGGGCCAGCGGACCTCGACCGCATCCGCACGAGCCGCCTGGCCCATGCCGAAGCGGCAGTCGGTGTCGTCGTGGTGGCCGGCGTGACCCAGGCCGCACCGGACTTCGCGCATCTGGCGGTGACTGCCCGATGTCACTATGACGCGGGCACCGGCGATCCGCCCGGCCAGGCGGATGTTGAGGAAGCGGTTGCCCGCCCGGGCGGGGCAGAGGTTGCGGAACAGCCCGACCGATGGATCGTGCTCGCGGCGCTGCCCGGCGGTGAGACGCATGGTGTTGGTGCCCAGCAGGATGTCGGTGGCGCCGTCGCGGTCGAAGTCGGCCAGGGAGAGCTGGCTGGCGTTCTGCCAGCGGAAGCCCAGCCGGCCGGTCCAATCCTCGAACGTCCCGTTCGAACGCTGGTGGTAGAGGCGGAGGATCTGTTCGTCGGGGTAGTCGCTGGAGGCGATGAGCAGGTCGAGCCGGCCGTCGTTGTCCACGTCCAGCCAGCCGGCGTGGAGGTCGCCCTGGTTCCAGTGCTCGGCGGTGTGGGGGCGGGCGATCAGCTCCGGCCGGCGGACGAAGGCGTAGGCGGCGTCCGGCCCCTGGTTGACCAGCAGCGAGGAAAGATCCGACGACGAACCCGCCCACCAGTGGGTGATCTCGGCCAGGAAGCAGTCCAGGTCGCCGTCGTTGTCGAAGTCGGCCACGGCGCAGTCGAAGGTGTTGCCGTTGGAGCGGTAGGGTCTCTCCTGCTGGCGCTTGACCCTCGCGGGGTAGGTCCCGCTGCGGTCCGTGTCGCCGTCGAAGGTGGTCTCGGCGGCCAGGTCGGTGAAGGTGCCGTCGCCGTTGTTGCGCCACAGCCGGTTCCACTGCCGGCCGTAGGTGGCCACCAGCAGGTCCGGCCAGCCGTCGTTGTCCCAGTCGGCGGAGGTGACGCCGTAGGTGGGCTTGCGGCTGTCGCGGTGACCCGGCTCGGCGATGCCCAGCAGGCCGGCCCGCTCGGTGACCTCCTCGAACCTGCCGTCGCCCCGCCCGCGGTACAGCCGGTCGGGGAAGGCCTCGTAGCGCTGCTCGTAGGCGACGTAGGCGTTGCCGACGAACAGGTCGAGGCTGCCGTCGCGGTCGTAGTCGAGGAAGCAGGCGGCGACGGTGGTCTCGGCGTGGGCCCCGACGCCCGAGTCGGGCCGGCGGCGGAACCCGCCCTGGCCGTCGCCCAGCCAGACCTCGCTGCGCAGGCCGTCGTCCGTGAACTCGGGGTTGGCCAGATCCGTGTTGCGGCCGTAGTAGAGATCGAGCGCGCCGTCGTTGTTGACGTCGCCGAACTGGACCACGTTCGGCCCGCGAACGCCGGCGGGAGCGAGCGAGGCGTCCCGGCGCGAGCGGACCAAGCGCCGCCCGCGGTCGTTCAGGTGGACCTGCGTGTACCCGATCACCGCGTCCGGGTATCCGTTGCCGGTCAGATCGGCGAAGGCCACGCGGCTGGCGTGCACTCCTTCCAGGCCGGCCGCTTCGGTGACGTTCTCGAACAGCGGCGGCGGGGGCGCCGGGGGATCGCCGGCGAACACGGGATTGGGGACCAGGCACGGGATCATCGCGCACGTCATGATGCGGAGCGGGCTCATGGCGGCGAGGATAGGGGTGGGTCCCGGGGGCTGTCTACTGGGCGACGGGGGATTGTGCTAGCATGGTCGTGAATCGCAAGGCCCGTGGGCGCTTCGGTCTGGACGGGTGAGGCGCGTGCAGGCGCAGCCTGCGTCCGTCGTCGTCGACCGGCTTGTTCTTCCGGGGGCGTTCCATGCGAGCGTACGCTGAGCAAGCATCGCGTTCGGGCGGCCAACCGGAGACCGGCTTAAGCCTGGCGTGGTGATGGAGGAGCAGCGAGGCGATGTGCCCGGGTAGATTCAGTCGTCCTTACGGGACTTGATCTACATTGCACCGGCCGAATCCCCAGCGATGAATCGCTGGGCTACTCTCGCTCCGTCCCTCCGGGACGGCCCGGGTGGGTCGGTCGACGGTTGGGGATCTGCCGGCCTGGCCGTCCGGATGGGATGGACGGATGGCAACAGCGGATGGCGAACAAAGGGGTATGGCGCGTTCGCGCCTGCCCGATGTGGGATCAGCAGAGCACGCATGAAGCCGTTTCGTGTTGGCATCGACAGCTACAGCCTGAGTCCGCTGAAGGCCTCGCCCTTCGGCGTGCTCGACTGGGCAAGCGCTCACGGTGCGGCGGGCGTTCACTTCACCGAGCTGAACCTGGCGGATGGCCGGATCGACGAGGGCTTCCTGCGCGAACTCGGCCAGCACGCCCGGCGGCTCGAGCTCTACCTCGAATGGGGCGGCGGGCAGCACGTGCCGTTCGATACGCGGACCTGGCGGCCCCGGGATCTGCAGGCGGGCAACCTGGCGGCTGCGCGGCAGGCGGCCGCGCTGGGGACGAGCGTGATCCGTTCCTGTTCCGGCGGGCTGTTCCGCTGGGGCGACGAGGCGCCGCCGACCGAGGCGTTGCTCCGCGCCATGGGGGCGGCGTTGACGCCCCAGATGCCCCTGCTGGCGGAGCTCGGCGTGGTGCTGGCCATCGAGCTGCATTTCGAGTTCACCACCTTCGAGCTGGTGCGGCTCTTCGAGCGGTGCGGGGCCGAACCGGGCGGGCCGCTGGGGATCTGCCTGGATCCGATGAACCTGCTGACCATGCTGGAGGATCCGGTGGCCGGCACGGAACGGGTGTTGCCCTGGGTGGTGGCCACCCATGCCAAGGACGGAGCGCTGGTGTCGGGGCCCGAGGGGCTGATCTCCTTCCCTGTCGAGGTCGGCACCGGCCAGGTGGACTTCGAGCGGATCATCCGGCGGCTGGCTGCGCTGGGGCGGAACGTGAACCTTTCCGTCGAGGACCACGGCGGCAGCTTCCACCTGCCGGTCCAGGACCCGGTGTTCCTGTCACGCTTCCCGGATCTGACCACGCTCGAGCTGAGCCGGCTGTTTCGGATGGCGCAGGCAGGCGATGCGGCGGTGCGGGACGGGCGGCTGGCCATCACCAAGCGCGAGGCGTGGCCGGAGTTGTGCGAGCAGCGCGTTGCCCGCGGGGTAGCGAGCCTGAAGCGGATGGTCAATCGGCTGGTGGAAAAGGGGAAGGCGGCCGGGCGCGCGGATTGAGCATGTCAGAGCACGAGCGCTTCGATTTTGACGATGCTGCCGCCCTGCTGGACAAGGCCCGCGCCCTGGGCGTGGATATGCCGTTTGTTGATGACATCGGCGTGCTCCTGGAGCCGATCGAGGTTGCCGGCCGGAGGCTGCCCAACCGGATCGCGCTGCACCCCATGGAGGGCTGCGACGGCCAGGCCGACGGCTCGCCCGGAGAGCTGACCGCCCGGCGCTACGAACGCTTCGCCGCCGGCGGCGCCGGTTTGATCTGGTTCGAGGCCACGGCCGTCGTGCCCGAGGGGCGGGCCAATCCCCGACAGCTCTGGATTGCCGCCCGCAACGTCGACCGCTTCGCCCGGCTGCTGGAACAGACCCGTCAGACCGCCGGCCGCAGCATGGGCCCGGCCCACGAGCCGCTCTGCATTCTGCAGTTGACGCACTCGGGCCGCTACAGCCGGCCGGAGGGCGAGCCGGGCCCGATCATCGCCCGGCACTGCCCGCAGCTCGATGGCCGCCAGGGCCTGCCGCCCGATCATCCACTCATCAGCGATGACGAGCTGGATCGGCTCCGCGGGGCGTACCTGAGCGCCGCCGGGCTCGCCGCCCGGGCCGGCTTCGATGGGGTGGATGTCAAGGCGTGTCACGGGTACCTGGTGTCGGAGCTGCTGGCCGGGCACACCCGCACCGGCAGCCGTTATGGCGGTTCGTTCGCGAACCGGGCCCGGTTTCTGCTGGAGGTCGTGGCCGGCATCCGCGACCGCCTGCCGGATCTGATCGTTACCACGCGGTTCAACGCGTTCGACGGTCTGCCTCATCCCCACGGCTTCGGCGCATCGCCGGAGGCCCCCGGGGCGGGGGACCTGTCGGAACCGCAGATGTTGGCCCGTGCGTTGGGCGAGGCCGGCTGCCCGCTGCTGAACGTGTCTGCGGGAAACCCGTACCATGTTCCGCACATCGGCCGCCCGTTCGACAAGCCGGTGGCGAATGCGGGCAAGCCGGAAGAGCATCCCCTGGCCGGCGTCGCTCGCCTGCTGCGGTTGGCCGCCACCGTGCAGCGGGCCGTGCCGGACACGCCCGTCGTGGGCACCGGATACAGTTGGCTGCGGCAGCACTTCCCGCACGTCGGCGCCGGAGTGCTGCGGGCGGGCGGGGCGGGGATCATCGGCGTGGGCCGGCTGGCCTTCGCATATCCCGATCTGGTGAAGGACCTGGCGGAGCGGGGCCGGCTCGAGCCGCGGAAGGTCTGCGTGGCCTGTTCGGGCTGTTCGCAGATCATGCGCGACGGCGGGCGGGCGGGCTGCGTGGTGAGGGATCAGCAGGTCTACGCGGAGCAGTACCGCCGGGGGCGACGGTCGTCGCGGGCCTGACGTCATGCCGTGTGGTGACTGGTGCCTGCGTTGGGGGTCCGGCGCTGTAGCGGCCGACCTCCGGGTCGGCCGCCGGCCGGCACAGAGGCCGGCCGCTACATGCGGAGCGGGCCGCGCAAACCCTCGACGGTACCAGGCTCGCAGACAGAACCGCGATCCCGGCACACCGGGAGAGCGGGTGAGTGGACCGCGCCGGGCGGTAACCGCCCTCGAAGCAGTGAGCACCGTATGCCCACCGACGTTCCACGAGCGGAGATGGAGTTCGACGGCCTGGCCCTGCCGGTTCATTCGTTGAACACGCTGGTGGTGGGCAGCGGGGCGGCGGGTCTCTGCGCCGCCCGGGAACTGGTGCGCCACGGCCAGCGCGACGTCGCCATCGTCACCGAGCGGTGGGGGGCGGGCGCGTCGTTCAACGCCGGCTCCGACAAGCAGACCTACTACCGCCTTGCCCTGGCCGGCTCGGCCGGCGACTCGCCGCGGCGCATGGCTGAAGACCTGTTCACCGGGGGCAGCATGCACGGCGACCTGGCCCTGTGCGAGGCTCAGCATTCCGCCCAGGCCTTCTTCAACCTGGTCGGCGCCGGCGTGCCCTTCCCGCATGATCGTTACGGCGGTTTCGTGGGCTACCGGACCGACCACGACCCGCGCGGCCGGGGCACCTCGGCCGGCCCGCTGACCTCCCGCCTGATGTGCGAGCGTCTGGGGGCGGCGGTCCGCGAGGCCGGCGTCACCGTGTTCGACCACCACACGGTGGTGGCCCTGCTGGCCGACAGCCCGGCCGACGGGCGGCGCGTCTGCGGCGCGGTGGCCATCGACCGGCAGGCGAGCAGCGCGGACACCTTCGGGCTGGTGCTCTTCAACGCCCTCAACGTGGTGCTGGCCACCGGCGGGCCGGGCGGCATGTACCGGGCCTCGGTGTATCCCGGCAGCCAGGTGGGCTCGACGGGGCTGGCTCTTTCGATCGGCGCCGCCGCCCACAACCTGACCGAGTCGCAGTTCGGCCTGGCGTCGGTGGGTTTCCGCTGGAACCTGTCCGGCAGCTACCAGCAGGTGGTGCCCCGCTACGTTTCCACCGATGCGGAGGGGGGCGACGAGCGCGAGTTCCTCAACGAGGTTTTCCCGGATCCGGGCACACTGGCCTCGGCGATCTTCCGCAAGGGCTACGAATGGCCGTTCGACTGCGCCCGCGTGGCGGGCTACGGTTCGTCCCTGATCGATCTGCTGGTCCACCGGGAGACCGCCCAGCGCGAACGCCGGGTCTTCCTGGACTACACCCGCAACCCCTCCGATCCGCGGGGCGAGGGCGACTTCTCGCTCGATGTTCTCGACGAGGAGGCCCGCGACTACCTGCGCCGCTCCGGGGCGGAACAGGCCACGCCGATCGAGCGGCTGCGGGCCATGAACCAGCCGGCCGTGGACCTTTTCGCCGACCACGGCACCGACCTGGGCCGCGATCGCCTGGAGATCGCGCTTTGCGCCCAACACAGCAACGGCGGTCTGCGGGTCGACACCTGGTGGCAATCGAACATCCGGCACCTGTTCCCCATCGGCGAGGTGGCCGGCACGCACGGTGTGCGCCGCCCCGGCGGGGCCGCCCTCAACGCCGGGCAGGTGGGGGCGATCCGTTCGGCCCTGTACATCGCCCGGCGGTACTCGCAGGCGCCGCCCGACCCCGCCGCGTTCGCCGAGGCCGCCCGGGATCAGGTGGGGCGCTGCCTCGACTTCGCCCGGCAGGTGATCGGCCAGGCACCCGACCTGGCCCTGCGACCGGGGGCCGTCATCCGGGAGGTGCAGGAGCGCATGTCCTTCTTCGCCGCCCACCTCCGCCGGCCGGACCGGATCGACGCCGCCGTGGACGACGCCTGGCGACTCGTGTCCCGCACCAGCGGCGATCTGCGCGTGCCCACTCCGACCGCCGTGCTCTCGGCCTTCCGAGCCCGGGACCTGGCCCTGGTCCACGCAATGTACCTGGAAGCGATCCGCGAATACTTCGCCCGCGGCGGTCGCTCCCGGGGTGGTGCCCTGGCACTGGACGCGGAGGGTGAATGCCCCTGCGAGGCACTGGGCGACACCTGGCGCTGCCGGCTGAACCCGCCCGGGGCGTTCGTCGATCAGCACGTTCTGGAACTGTGGCTGGACGACGCGACGAACGTCCACCAGCGATGGGTCGACATCCGCCCCCTTCCCGATGATGATGGCTGGTTCGAAGCGGTGTGGAACGAGTTTCTGCGCGATCAGGTCGTGCGCTGAGTGAAAGGAGTTGGGGTGAGCCGCCGGCCCGTAGCCTTCATCACCGGCGCCAGCAGGGGGATCGGGCGGGGCATCGCCCTCGAGCTGGCCCGGTCCGGTTTCGACATGGTCGGCAACGCCACCACCTACGATCCGGCCGACCGGACGAAGGGGCTGGCGGAGGTGCAGGCCACCGTCGAGGCCCTGGGGGCGGCCTTCGAGCCCGCCCCCGGCGACGTTTCGCGGCTCGAGCTGCACGAAGGGCTGCTGGCCGCCGCCCTGGACCGGTTCGGGGCGGTCGATGTGCTGATCAACAACGCCGGCGTCGCCCCGGGGCAACGCCTCGATGTCCTGGAGACCACGCCGGAGAGCTACGACCGCGTGCTCGGCGTGAACCTGCGGGGGGCGTTCTTCCTGACGCAGTGCTTCGCCCGCCGGATGGTGGAGCTGGCGGACGCCGGCCGGTTGCTCCAGCCGGGCGTGGTCTTCGTCTCCTCGATCTCGGCCGACACGTCCTCGCCCTCGCGAGCGGAGTACTGCATCTCGAAGGCGGGGACGAGCCAGGCGGCCCGCGTTTTCGCCGACCGCCTGGCGGGGCACGGCATCAACGTCTACGAGGTCCGCCCCGGTATCATCGAGACGAACATGACGGCGCCGGTCCGGGATCAGTACGACGCCCGGATCGCCGATGGTCTGGTGCCGCTCAAGCGGTGGGGTACGCCGCGGGACGTCGGCCGGGCGGTGGCCGCCCTGGCCCGCGGCGACTTCGGATACGCCACGGGGCTGGTCGTCGAGCTCAGCGGCGGCATGAACATCCGCCGGCTCTGAGGAGCGCCGGGGCCGACCGGGAACCGGGCGTCCGGGCCGCCGGCCCGCTGGCGGAGTCGACCCTGCGTGTGGTCCTTCAAGGTCCTGAACGCGCAGCAGGGGGAATGGCAGTGAACCGCTCCGAATCACTCTGGGCAGCGATCCGCAGAACGCGGCTGATCGCGCTGCTGTCGCCGGCCAGTGCCGAACAGTGCGTCCGGGCGTACGAAACGCTGGCTTCTCTGGACGTGGTCCTGGAGGTGGCATGTCGCACCGAGGCGGCGCTGGAGGGGATGGCTGCGATCCGTGACCGCCACCCCGCGGCGCTCTTCCTGGCCGGCACGGTTCTCACCCCCCGCCAGGCGGAGCAGGCCATCGAGGCCGGTGCGGCGGGCATCGTGTCGCCGGACTACCTGCCGGCCGTCGTCGAGGTCTGTGTCGAGCGTGACCTGATGTGCGTCCCCGGGGGGCTGGGCGACGTGGGCAAGCAGCTCGCCCGGAAGGCCGAGCTGTACAGGTGCGGCATCGACGAACTGCGCGAACGGTATCCGTACCAGTGGGTGCACAAGCTGTTCCCCGCCATGGTCAACGCCCCCGCCCATCTGGAGACGGCCCGGGCGTGGAAGTCCGTCTACCGGGGGCTGGCCATCCTCTACACGGGCGGCGTGTCCGCCGAGAACCTCCACCTCGTCGTCGAGCGGGACCCCGAGGCGGTGCTGTGCGGGTCGGGCCTGACCCGATCGGCCGATGATCCGGACCGGCTGGCCCGCGACGCGCACCGCTGGCTGTCGGCCATTCACCCCGCGGCGGACCGGCGGGAGCCCGCGGTCGAGGCTTCGCGGCCGGCCGGGAAGCCGAGTGGGGGCGCTCCGGTGGTGACCTTCGGCGAACTCATGCTGCGCCTCTCGCCGCCTGCGGGCCTGCGGCTCGGCCAGGGGGCGAGCCTGGACGCGACCTTCGGCGGGGCGGAGGCCAACGTGGCGGTCGCCCTGGCCCGCTGGGGGGTCGAGTCACGCTTCGTGACGGCCCTGCCCGAGAGCGCCGTCGGCGAATGGGCCCTCGGCGTGCTTCGATCCCACAACGTCGACACGCGGAGCATCCTGCGGCAGGGCAGCCGCGTCGGGGTGTACTACCTCGAGCACGGCGCCTCCCAGCGACCGTCGCAGGTGACTTACGACCGGGCGGGTTCGGCGATCTCGGCGATCCGGCCGGAACAGTTCGACTGGCCGGTGATCTTCGATGGGGCGGTTTGGTTCCACGTCTCGGGCATCACGCCGGCCCTGAGCCCGTCCGCGGCGGAGACGACCGCCGAGGCGGTTCGAGCGGCGAAGCAAGCCGGGCTCACCGTCAGTCTGGATCTGAACTATCGAAGCAGGCTGTGGCCACAGGACCGGGCCCGCGCGGTGATCACACCGCTGATGGAGCACGTGGACATCCTTATCGGCAACGAGGAGGACGCCGCCCGCGTCTTCGGCATCGGGCCGGGCGCCGCCGCCGCGGCGGACGGCACGCTGGAGGTCACGGCTTACGAGGCCGTCGCCCGCGAACTGGTCCGGCGATTCAGACTGCGCGCCGCGGCCGTCACGCTGCGGCAGAGTCGTTCGGCGTCCGACAACACCTGGTCGGCCTGCCTGTACGACGGGCGGGAGTGTCACCGCAGCCGTTCCTACGACGTGCATGTGGTGGACCGCGTCGGCGCCGGAGACGCGTTTGTGGCCGGCCTGATCCACGGCCTGCTGGCCGGCAGGAGCCCCGGCGAGGCGTTGGATTTCGCGGTTGCGGCCTCCTGCTGGAAACATACCATCAGGGGCGATTTCAACCTGGCCACGGTGCAGGAGATCGAGGCGCTGGCGGCCGGCGACACCGCCGGACGGGTCCGGAGGTAGCTCAAGACAACAGGAGCGGATCGAGGCGTGATTCCCAGAGAGCTGGTCCGACGCACGCTGGAGTTCGACTCGCCGGAGCGCATCCCCCGGCACATCTGGGTTCTGCCGTGGGCCGTTCACCAGCATCCCGAGCAGGTGGCCGCCATCCAGAAGCGCTTCCCCGACGATGTCGTCACCAGCCCGCCGTTCTACCGCACCCCACTGCCCACCGTCGGCGACCGGTACGAGGTCGGCACCTACACGGACGAGTGGGGCTGCACCTTCAGCAACCTGCAGCGGGGCATCATCGGCATCGTCAAGACACCGTCCATCCGCGACTGGTCCGACCTCGAAACACTGCGGGCGCCGGAGGAGCGGCTGAGCGTCGACGTGGACCAAGTCAACCGCTTCTGCCGGCAGGACGGGCGGTTCGTGCTGGCGGGCTGCTGGCCCCGGCCGTTCGAGCAGCTCCAGTTCCTCCGCGGCACCGAGAACGTGCTGATCGACCTGGCCACCGGCTCCGAGGGGCTGACCCGGCTCCTGCGGACGCTGCACGAGTTCTACCTGCGCGAGCTGGAGCTGTGGTCCCGCACGGAGGTGGACGCCCTCACGCTGATGGACGACTGGGGCAGCCAGGATGCGATGCTGATCTCGCCGGCCATGTGGCGGGCGATCTTCAAGCCGCTCTACCGCGAGTACGTGGAGATCGCCCGGCGCAGCGGCAAGTACTTCTTCATGCACTCGGACGGCCACATCGTGGACATCCTCGACGACCTGATCGAGCTGGGGGTGGACGCCGTCAACAGCCAGGTGGCCTGCATGGGGGCCGACCTGCTCGGCGAGCGGTTCGCCGGGCGGATGACCTTCTGGGGCGAGCTGGACCGCCAGCGGCTGCTGCCCCAGGGGACGCCGGACGAGGTGCGAGAGGCGGTGCGGCACACGACCGCAGCGCTGTGGCGCAACGGCGGGCTGATCGCCCAGTGCGAGTTCGGCCTGAACGCCCGGCCGGAGAACGTCCAGGCGGCCTTCGAGGCCTGGGAGGCCATCAGGGTGTAGGTGACGCCGGGTGGCAGGTCCGCCCACCGGGCAGGCCTGCGGAAACGAGCCTGCTCACGGGAGAACGCGGTGCATCTTTGCGGACTTCACTGGCTGGACGCGGGGATCATCGCTGTCTACATCGTCGTCATCCTCTGGCTGGGCCGCCGGGCGGGCACCGACACCCGGAACACCAGCGACTTCTACATCGCCGGGCGCCGGCTCGGGAAGGTCTACCAGTTCTTCCTCAACTTCGGGAACTCCACCGACGCGAACCAGGCCGCCGGCGTCTCTCGCGAGATCTACCGCCAGGGCATCGGCGGGATGTGGATCCAGTACCTGGTCCTCTTTCTCACGCCGTTCTACTGGTTCACCACGCGGCTCTTCCGCCGGTCCCGGCTGATCACCATCGGCGATTTGTTCACCGAGCGCTTCGGCAGCCCGTTTCTCGGTGGGGCGTTCGCCGTGTTCACCCTGATCATGGGGGTCATCGGGAGCGGGGCCAGCTACCTGGTGGCCGGCAAGACCATGATGGCCCTGACGCCCAGGCCGGAGGCCCGCTGGACGGTCGAGGAGCGAGCCAGCGTCGAGCAGTTCCGCGAGTACCGGGCGCTCGACGCCCACCGGGAGCGGGGGCTCGAATCCGCGGAGCAGGCCCGCTACGAGGAGCTGCACGAACGCTACAAGCGCGGCGAGCTGCGGGCCATGGTCTCGTACGTCGAGCCGATCCACTTCTACCTGGCCTACGCCCTGATCGTGGCCGCCTACACCGTGCTGGGCGGGTTCACCGCCGCGGCGATCACCGACGCCATCCAGGGGGTGCTGATCATCACCTTCTCGTTCCTGCTGATCCCCATCGGCCTGAAGCGGATCGGCGGTTTCGAGGGACTGCACGCGGCGGTCCCCGATTACATGTTCGAGCTGTTCGGCTCGGCGGCCACCAGCGAGTACGCCTGGTACACCATCCTGGCCATGGTGCTGGCCAACCTGGTGTCCATCGTGGCGGCCGCGCCGATGATGGCCACGGCCGGCTCGGCCAAGGACGAGATCACCGCCCAGATCGGCATGCTCAGCGGCATGTTCTTCAAGCGCTTCATCATGCTGTTCTGGGCCCTGGCCGGCCTGCTGGCCCTGGGCCTCTACGGCGGTTCGCTGGAGGACCCGGACCTGATCTGGGGCCACATGACCTGCAAGCTGCTGTTCCCCGGAGCCATCGGGCTGATGCTGGCCGGTGTCCTGGCGGGCAACATGTCCTCGCTCGACGCCCTCTCGGTGAGCAACTCGGCCCTGTTTGTCCGCAACGTCTACCAGCCCCTGGCCCCCCACCGTTCGGAGCGGCACTACATCGACCTGGGCCGGGTGGTGATCGTGATCGTCCTGCTGGGCGGGGTCGGGGTGGCCCTGGCCGCCGACAACCTGCTGCACCTGTTCAAGTACTTCATCGCCCTGCCGGCCGTCTTCGGGGCGGGGGTGTGGCTGTCCTTCTTCTGGCGCGGGCTCACCCGCTGGGCGGTGATCGTGCAGGTGTTGGCGTGCTTCTCGCTCTACGCGGTGATCCCCAACCTCTTTCCCGCGTTGGAATCCGTCCGGACACGGCCGGGACTGCTGCTGGAGACGCAGCCGCAGGAGGTGACCATCGTCACCGGGGCCCTGGCCGAGGACGTCACCGCCGGACGGGCCGAACGCGTCGGCCGGGCGATCCGCAAGGCCCACCGCATCGACCCCACCGGCGTCTTCTTCGACCGGGTGGTGCGCGTTGACCCGGCCGACCCGGACTCGCCCAGGGTCGGCCAGGGCCGCTTCTGCGCCGAGGTCTGGGTGCTGAGCTGGCTGGGTATCGATTTCACCCGCTGCACCAAGGCCCAGCTCGTGGCCATCCGTTTCGGATTCGACGCGGTGTTCCCGTTCGTGCTGCTCTTCGGCATCAGCGTCTTCACCCCGCGCACCGACCGGGCCCGGCTGGACCGCTTCTACGGCAAGCTGCACACGGCCGTGCAGCCCACAGCGGAGCAGGACGAACAGGCCGTCGCCCACTCCGCCACCCATCCGGAGATCCACGAGGCCCGCAAGCTGTGGCCCGGTTCGAACTGGGAGATGCTCCGCCCGGAGAGGATGGACCTGATCGGGTTCGGCGGGAGCTGGGTGGCGGTGGGGGTAATCCTGCTGCTGCTCTGGCTGGTGGCGGGGCTGGGGGGCTGAGCGGCGGCCAGGGGCCTGTTGTGATGGAGTCAACCCGATGGCATTCACCGACACCGACCCGAACCGGCGATGCTTCCTGAAGGGCTGCCTGGCCGGGCTGGCGGCGACGGCCGTGAAGACCCGCCCGGCCGGCGCCGACCCGCCCGGACCCGGGCTGGACGTCCGGGCCGCTGCCGGCAGCGCTGACTGGGCCGCGGTCCGCAGCCAGTTCCTGCTCGACCCCGGCCTGACGTACCTCAACACCGGCGGCCTGGGGCCCTCGCCCAGACCCGTGCTGGATACGATCACCCGCGAGATGCGCGAGCTGGAACGCAGCTCGGAGACGGGCCACGAGCGCGTCCGCGAGGTCCGCCGCCGGGCCTGCGCCCTGCTCCGTTGCGACGAGGACGAGCTGGCCATCACCCGCAGCACCACCGAGGGCATGAACGCCATCGCCCGCGGCCTGCCCCTCGAAGCGGGCGACGAGGTGCTGGTCAGCACCCACGAGCATCCCGGGGGGGCCATGCCCTGGTTCGGCGTGGCTCGCGACCGGGGCATCACCGTGCGTACCTTCGAGCCCGGCGACGGCGGCGACGACACGCTGGGCCGGGTCGAGGCCGCCCTCTCGCAGCGCACCCGGGTCGTCTCGGTCAGTCACGTGATGTGCACTACCGGCCTGGTCACGCCGGTGCAGCGGATCGCCCGGCTGTGCCGCGATCGCGGGGTCTTCTCCGTGATCGACGGCGCCCAGGCCGTGGGCATGATTCCCGTGGACCTGCACGCCCTGGGCTGCGACTTCTACGCCACCTCGGGCCACAAGTGGACGCTGGGCCCCAAGGGCACCGGCCTGATGTACGTCCGGCGGGGGCTGCTCGACCAATGGCGGCCCACCTACGTCGGCGCCTACTCCGACAGGAAGTTCGACCTGGACCGCGGCCTGCTCGAGACCCGGCCCGCCGCCCGGTCCGTCGAGTACGGCACGCGCAACACCCCGGTGATCCTGGGCCTGGGGGCCGCGATCGACTTTCTCGAGGCCCTCGGCGCCGAGCCGATCGCCCGTCACGGGCGCCGGCTGACCGCCCACCTGCGGCGGGGGCTGCGGTCTCTGCCCGGTGTCGAGATCCTGACCCCCGAGTCGCCCGACCGCTACGCGTCGATCCTCACCTTCCGCGTGACCGGCGACGCCCGAACCGCCGGGCAGTGGTGCAACGCCCTGAAGACGGACCGCCGCATTCGCGTCCGGCCCGTGAACGAGCACGGCTTGCAGGCCGTCCGGGTCTCGGCCCACGTGTTCAACACCGTAGCCCAGATGGACCGCCTGATCTCCGCCCTGACCGAGTTGATGAGCAACTGACCCTGCTGGAGGAAACCATGAACCTGCCCGCGCGACTCGCCGTTCTCGTTCTGCTGTTCGTCCTGGTGCCGCGGCACCGCGCCGCGGCCGACGAACAGCGCGACAGCTACCTGGAGATGGCCAAGGCCGCCTACCAGCAGGCCGTCGAGAACTGTCCCTCGTGGATCGAGCGGTGGAAGGAACGTCACGTGGCGACCGTCGTCACGGGGCACGCCCCGCCCGGCGGCCCCGTGGTTCTGGCCCGGCTGGCGGCCACGCTCTACCACCTCACCGGGGAGGAGCACTACGCCCGCGAGGCCGCCAGGTGGCTCGCCAACCACCACCGCTTCAAGGAGTTCCTGCCGGATGACATCCGCCGCCAGCGCCCGGACTACAAGGACGGCGTGCCCACCGTCAGCGACTTCTTCCAGCTGGCCTGGTTCTGCCAGGCCTACGCCTACATCAAGGACTGCCCGGCGGTCACCGGGGAGCAGAAGGAGCGGATCGCCGCCAGCGTCGCCGAGAGCTGCGACTTCATGCGCTTCTTCCCCGAGTGGGGGGCCATGAACCGGGCCATCCTCCGCGCCGAGGGCCTCATGATTGCGGCCCAGGCCCTGCCCGAGCACCCCCACGCGGCCAACTGGGCGAAGCTGGCCCGCACCATCGCGGCCGACAGTTGGGGGCACTGGAGCGAGGAGGACGCCCAGATCTACCATCCGATCTGGCTGGCCTCGCTGATCGGCTACGCGGACACCGTCGGCGACCCCTCCCTGTACTCGCTGCACACCACCCGGCATTACTTTGAGTACTTCGCCCACCTGCTCTCGCCGGCCGGCATGGTGCCCGACTTCGGGGACGCCCGCTGGAACGACAACTGGGCGGTGTACATCGCCTGCCTGGAGCGCGGGGCGGCCGAGTACGGCCTGCCCGAGCTGCGCTGGGCGGCCGGGCGGATCCTGGAGGCCCGGGCGCGGGACCACGACGGGGCCGTCGACGCCCGGAGCGGTTTCGCCCTGGCGGACGCGTATCGCTGGGCCGACGGGAGCATCGAGCCCCAGCAGCCGCCGGCCCGCAGCGAGGAGGTGCTCGACGACCTGGTCGGCAAGAAGATCGTCTTTCGCGACGGCTGGGAGGACGACGCCACCTACCTGATGCTGAACTACCGCGACGAGGGCGATTACGCCCGCCTGCCCCGCAACTACCTCCGCCACACCATCCCCGTCGAGGAGGAGAAGGCCCACCACGGCCACTCCGACGAGAACTCCGTCTGCCTGCTCATGGCCGGCGGCTCCGTCCTGCTGCACGACGCCGGCTACCGTGACTACATGCCCTCCGGGCCGTACGGGGCCTACCGGGCCGACTACTTCCACAACCGCCTCGTGGCCCGGCCCTTCAAACGCGGGCGGGAGCAGCCCCTGTTCGAGTTCCTCCGCAACTCCGGCGCTTACCAGCCCGTCCGCACCGAGAAGATCGACTTCGTCACCGCGACCGAGGTCGACGCCAGCCGCACCCGCCTGACCGACGAGCGCATGGGCTACCAGGCCGACCGGGTGATCGCCTGGCTCAAACCGGACGATGTGTTCGTCGTCTTCGACATCGTCAAGGTGACCGAGCCGGGGTATTTCACCTTCGCCACGCTCTGGCACGGCACCACGGTCCTGGAGGAGGGATCGCAGCACTTCGTCACGGCCGTCGATGCCATTCGCCACCACGAGCTCGACCGCAGCCACGCCCTGCTGGTCCACTTCCCCGAGACCGGTGTGCGGCGGACCGGCAGCTTCCCCATCAAGCGGAGCCGCCAGGACGAGACGGCCGTCTACCAGGCGGTCTCCAGCCACTACTACACCGGTGGCATCCAGACGCTGACCACCGTGCTCGTGCCGCACCGGCGCGGTACGGACGTCGCCCCCCTCGTCGAGAACATCCGCCTGCTCGAGGTGGACGGGCCGCGCGACGGCGTCGGCGTTCGGCTGGACCTCGGCGGGCAGACGCGCTACGTCTGCGTCAAGACCGACCTGATGAAGGACATCGTCATGGCCAACACCCGCCCGCGGTACACCTACGACGCCGGCCGCGTGCGCTACGGCCCCTTCGAGACCGACGCCGCGTTCCTCTACGCCCGCACGGCCGGTGACACGGTCAGCTACCTGGCCACCGACATGGTCAAGGTCGTGCACCAGGGCACGCCCCTCTTCGAATCGGAGATCAACATCCAGATGAAGCTGCCCGACGACCTCTCCATCAACCACGGCCCCTGCAAGTGGCGGCTCTGGGAGGACACCGTCCCCGTCGGCCAGGCCTGGTCCTGGGACAGGTAGAGCGGCGGCGGCCCCGCCGCCGTGCTGCCGGGCGGGGCGATCCCGCCGGTGATGCGGGTACTCCCCCGGCACACCAAGAGAAGACGGCCGGCCGCGTTGCCGCGGCCGGCCGCCGTTGGTTTCAGCAGGTTGAGCCTGTCGGCCGCCTCTGCTACGTCGCGTCGGAAGTCTCGCCGGCGCCGACGGCCTCGCCCTCGGGCTCCGCCGGCGTGTCCACCCCCTCGAAGTAGAGGACCGGCAGGTCGTCGTCGGTGGCGGGCGGCTTGACGGAGACCACCACCCGGTTCTTGCCCTCGTAGGCGTTGCGGAGCATGTTCTCCGAGAGCGGGTCCTCGACGTACTGCTCGATGGCCCGACGCAGCGGGCGGGCGCCGAACTTCTCGTCGGTGCCGCGCTCGATGAGGAAATCCTTGGCCTCGTCGGTGAGCTCCAGCTCCAGGCCCTTCTCCCGCAGGCGGTCGGCCAGCTTGCCGACCTCCAGGTCGATCACCCGCTTGAGGTCGTCGGCGGTCAGCTTGTGGAAGACGACGACCTCGTCCAGGCGGTTGAGGAACTCGGGCCGGAAGTGGCCCTCCAGCTCGCTCTTGAGGGTGTTTTTCATCTTCTCGTAGCTGACGTTCTCGTCCCGCTTCTGGAAGCCGAAGGCCTCCTGGTGGGTGATCTTGGCCGCCCCGATGTTGCTGGTCATGATCAGGATGGTGTTCTTGAAGTCCACGTGCCGGCCGAAGGAGTCGGTCAGCCGGCCCTCCTCCATGATCTGCAGCAGCATGTTGAAGACGTCGGGGTGGGCCTTCTCGATCTCGTCGAGCAGGACGACGGAGTACGGCCGGCGGCGGATGCGCTCGGTGAGCTGGCCGCCCTCCTCGTAGCCCACGTAGCCCGGAGGGGCGCCCACCAGCCGCGAGACGTTGTGCTTCTCCATGTACTCGGACATGTCCAGGATCATCAGGGCGTCGGGATCGCCGAACATGAACTCCGCCAGGCACTTGGCCAGGTAGGTCTTGCCCACGCCGGAGGGCCCGATGAAGACGAAGCTGCCCATGGGCCGGTTGGGGTCCTTGAGCCCGGAGCGGCTGCGGCGAACGGCCCGGCCGATGGCGTTGACCGCCTCGTCCTGCGAGACGATCTTCTTGTGCAGCTCCTTCTCGATCTGCAGGAGCCGGTCGGCCTCGCTGCGGTCCAGGCGGGTCAGCGGCACGCCGGTCATCTTGCTGACCACCTCGGCCACCACCTCCTCGTCCACCACGCCGTCGATTTCCTTGGCCCGGTCCCGCCACTCGCGGGTGACCTCTTCCTTCTTGATCTTGAGCGACTCGGCCTTGTCCCGCAGCTCGGCCGCCCGCTCGTAGTCGGCGTTGCGGACCGCCTCGTCCTTCTCGCCGGTCAGCCGCTCGATGTCCTTCTCGAGCTGGGCCAGGTTGGGCGGCTTGGTCATGCTGCGGAGCCGCAGGCGGGCGCCGGCCTCGTCGATCACGTCGATGGCCTTGTCCGGCTGGACGCGCCCGGGGATGTACCGCCCGGACAGCTCCACCGCCTGGTCGATAGCCTGGTCGGAGATCTGCACCCGGTGGTGGGCCTCGTAGCGGTCCCGCAGGCCGCGGAGAATCTCGATGGTCTCGCCCTTGGTGGGCGCCTCCACCAGGATCTGCTGGAAGCGGCGCTCCAGGGCGCCGTCCTTCTCGATGTACTTGCGGTATTCGTCCAGCGTGGTGGCCCCGATGCACTGGATCTCGCCGCGGGACAGCGCCGGCTTGAGCACGTTGGAGGCGTCGATGGCGCCCTCGGCCCCACCGGCCCCCACCAGGGTATGCAGCTCGTCGATGAAGAGGATGACGTTCTTGGCCCTGCGGACCTCGTTCATCACCGCCTTGATGCGTTCCTCGAACTGGCCGCGGTACTTGGTGCCGGCCACCATCATGGCCAGGTCCAGCACCACGATGCGGCGGTGGGCCAGGATCTCGGGGATGTCGTTGCTGACGATCTTCTGGGCCAGGCCCTCGACGATGGCGGTCTTGCCCACGCCGGCCTCGCCCAGCAGGACGGGGTTGTTCTTCTGACGCCGGCAGAGGATCTGGATGACCCGCTCGATTTCGTTCTGTCGCCCGATGACCGGATCGAGTTTGCCCTCCCGGGCCAGCTCGGTGAGATCCCGCCCGAAGGAATCGAGGGCCGGGGTCTTGCTCTTGGCCTTCTTGCCCTCCCCGCTGGGCATGGACATGGCCTCTTCGGCCTCGGCACTGGCCCCCAGCAGGTTGAGCACCTCTTCGCGGACCTCGTCCAGCTTGAGGCCCAGGTTCATCAGCACCTGGGCGGCCACGCCGTCCTGCTCCCGCAGCAGGCCCAGCAGCAGGTGCTCGGTGCCCACGTAGTTGTGGTTCAGGTTGCGGGCTTCCTCGATGGCGTACTCGATCACCTTCTTGGCCCGCGGCGTCTGGGGGAGCTTGCCCATGGTCACCATGTTGGGCCCGCTCTTGACCAGCTTCTCGACCTCCAGGCGCACCTTGCGCAGATCAACCTCGAGGTTCTTGAGGACATTGGCCCCGACCCCCGAGCCCTCCTTGACCAGTCCCAGGAGAATGTGCTCGGTACCGATGTACTCGTGGTTGAAGCGTTGGGCCTCCTGGTTGGCCAGGGCCATCACTTTTCGTGCGCGATCGGTGAATCGCTCGAACATCCCAGGTTTCTCCGTGTGCCGCCACTCAGGCGAGGCAGGGACCTCGTCGGCGCCCGTCCTGCGGGGCGGTGAAGCGCCGATCACGCAAGTCCCCGCTGGTTACTCCTGTTACCCCGATTCTATGGGCCGCCGAGCGCAAGGTCCCGCCCTGCAAGGCGTTTCTACAGTTGTTTTGCACCCCGCCGGAGCCCGAGCCTGTCCGCAGGGAGTCTAGCACCTCCCCTTACGGGCGGCAAGAAACGCCGCCCGCCCACGCTCGATCACCCGCCAGTGTCTTCCATGGTATCGGCATCGCGGCTGGTCGTGCTGAGCACGCGCCCCAGCGATGCCCGGCATTCGGGGCCGCGAGCCCCACGCCGGCGGTGGCAGCTCCTAACGAGCCTTGAGACATGAAGTTGTGCTGCACGGGGAAGCCGGGGGGTCTTCCTCGCTGTCGGCCGGCGGCACCGCCCTCTGCCGGATGCAACGGTCGTCGTCCGGTCGCGATTCGGGCGACGTCCCGTCCCGGGCAGACCGGCCGGGCAACGCGTCAGGTCCTTAACCGTCCGGTGCGTCAGGTTTCCGGGGCACTTTGTGCCGGCGAAGGAGGTCCCGCCTCGACCTCCAGCCGCGGGCGGGTCCTGGTGCCGGTGACCCGAAGTGCCGCCTGCCCGTTGAGAACCGTTCCCAGGAGTTCGCCGACGGCCTCGGCCCGCCAACCCTGGCTGAGCAGGGACGGGCTGCGCCCGCGGCGGGTGCGCTCGTGCACCAGGTCGCGGATGCTCTGCCGCGTCGCCAGCAGCGAGAACGCCAGCCGGTGGCCGTGGCAGAAGCTGCGCAGAACCGCCGTCAGCAGGGCGGTGAGCATGACCTCTTCCGGCGTGTCGTCCACCGATTCCGGGGGCGCGGGCCACTGCTCCCGGGGGACAGCCAGCCCCCGCTTCACCGCCTCGGCCAGACGCTGGATGCCCGACCGCCGCACGTGCAGCCCACGGAGGGAGCAGATCTGCTGCGGGCTGGTCCAGCGGTTGCGAGCGATCTCCACCAGCAGGTGGTCGCGCACCACCGCCCGGGCGGGCCGATCGTAGTGCTCCGCCAGGGCTTCACGCTCGTCAAGCAACTCCGAGGCCACCGCCAACCCCTGCGGATCCAGCGACCCGGCGCCCTTGAGACGCTGAAGCCGGGCCTGCTTGGGCGGCTCGTAGGTTGCCTCGCGCTCGAAGCGGGCGAACTCCTCCCTGGCCCATTCCAGCCGCCCCGCCCGCTTGAGCCGCCGGGTGAGCACGTGGTGCAGGGCGGGCACGTAGGCCACGTCCTCGACCGCGTAGCTCCGCTGGGCGTCGGTCAGCGGCCGGCGGCGCCAGTCGGTCAGCGTCTGCGACTTGTGCAGGCGGACGCGGAGCATGCTCTGCACCAGCCGCCGCAGGCTCAGGGGGTACTCGCCGCCCACCAGCCCCGCGGCAATCTGCACATCGAACACGTTGGCGGGCACCTTGCCCGTGAGCTGGTAACACAGGGCCAGGTCCTCCATCCCGGCGTGGAGGGAGACGCTGACGTGCGGGGCGACCACCAGCTCCCAGAACGGCGTGGTATCGATGTCGGCCAGCGGATCGATCAGGGCCACCTCCGACTCGGTGGCCACCTGGATGAGGCACACGGAGGACTGGTAGCCGTCCTCCATGATGAACTCGGTGTCGAAGGCGAAGGAACCCGCCTGGGCCAGCCGCTCGCACACCGCGGCAAGGTCGTCCTGCTGCGTGATGGTGACGGGGTTGAGGTTCTCGGGTACGCGTTTCACGAATTCGTCTTCCTCGGCGGCCTGCGGCAGCCGCCGCCACCCTCCTGCCGGGGGCCTATCATGCACATTGAACGGGAGTTGACCAGTGGGGCAGGAGGGACCGTCACGGGGGAGGTGCCCGGCGCGGTCAGGAGACGGCCGCCGGAACACCGGCGGACTGCCGGAAGGCGGCCACCTTGACGTTGTTGCGTCCGGCGTCCTTGGCCCGGTACAGCAGCCGGTCCGCCGCCCGGATCAGATCCCCCGGGGCCCGCGAGCGATCCGGATGGGCGTACACCGCCGCTCCCACGCTGACCGTGACCCGCAGTTCGCGGTTCTCGAAGCGGACCAGTGTGTCGGCGACCGCCCGGCGGATCCGTTCGCCCAGGACGGCGGCGCCGGCGGTGTCGCATTCGGGTGCCACCGCGGCGAACTCCTCCCCTCCGTAGCGGGCGAGGAAATCCACCTTGCGTACGGCGTCGGCCGCCGCGGCGGCCACGGCGCGGAGTACGGCGTCGCCCGCCTGGTGGCCGTGCGTGTCGTTGAACCGCTTGAAGCGGTCGATGTCCATCATCACCAGGGCCAGGGGCTGCCCGGTGCGCTCCGCCCGGTTAACCTCCAGTTCGAGCCGTTCGTCGAACGCCGCCCGGTTGCCGATGCCCGTCAGGGGATCGGTGGTCGCCCGCTTGAGCAGTTCGTCGTGCTCCTCCTCCGCCCGGCGGACTTCCATCTGAGCCGCCAGGCTCAGTTCGGCGATCCGTTCCTGGGCTTCGGCCCGAATCTCCACGAAGCTCTTGGGGTCCTCGGCGGGCACGGAGAGGATCTCCGCGCACTCCCGCCAGTGGGTGGTGATCTCGTCGAAAACGGCCTCCCAGCGGGGCGGGTCCCAGTCGAACCAATCCCGGGCGGCGGCGGCCAGTGCCGCGGCCTCCTGCTCGCGTGAGCCCTCCCGCCCACAGAGGACCGCGGCGGTCAGTTCGGCGGTGTGCAGCACGCGGGACAGGGGTTCGATCCGGCCGGGCGGGGCGTCGGCCGAGAGGGCGTGGACCTGGGCCACCCCCTGCCAGAGCTGCTCGGGCAGCTTCCAGTGCTGCAGGAGCTGCACCCCCAGCTCGCGGTGGGTGGTGCCCAGGCAGCTTGCCTCGACGTCCCGGAGGGGTTGGCCGCTCTCGGCGGCCTGCTCGAGTACCCGGGCATACTCTCCGGAGATGCCGCTGGCCATAGCCAGTTGCCCGATGCTGCCCAACAGGCCGCACACGAAGGCATCCTCCGCGTTGCACACCTTGCTCTGGCGGGCAATGGTCCGGCCGGCCACCGCACAGGCCAGGCTCCGGCTCCAGAAGCGATCGAACTCGAAACCGGGGCAGGCGGTTTTCTCCTCCGTCGAGACCAGCGAGAACGACAGGGCCATCAGCTTGACGGCACGCAACCCCATCAGGGCGATCGCCTTGTGCAGCGAGGTGACCGGCTGATCGATGCCCACCACGGGCGAGTTCACGAACCGCAGGATCTTCGCCGACAGGGCGGGGTCGCTGCTGACCACCGCAGCGATGTCGCCCAACTCGGTTTCCTCGTTCTGGGCGAGTTCCAGCACCCGAAAGGCCACCCCCGGCGGGCTCGGGAGCCGCTTGCTGTTCTTGAGTTGTTGAAACAGATCGCCCACCGGTCCCTATTGCCCCTGCGGCGTCATCGCCGGTCCCGGCTTACGAAGCGACTCCTTCTGGAGGAAATCGCCCAGCGCTCGGGCGACCTCCTGGAAGGGCAGCAGACCGAGCAGCGCGGACACCTCCGCCTGCTCCGCGCACTGCCGGAACGCCTGAATATCGAGCAGGGTTTCCACCTGGTCGTCCGTCAGCAACCCCATGTCGACGGCCGCCTCGCCGAAGCGCATCCCGGACTCGCTCTGGCGGTCCAGGATGTCGTCGATCTGGGCGCCGGAGATCAGGCCATGGCCCACGGCGATCATGCCGATCGGCACCCGGGCGCTGCGGCTGACCCAGGTGATGAAGCGGTCGGCCGCCTCGCCGGTGATCTCGCCCCGCTGAACCAGGAAACGCGCGAATGCGGTGTTCATGTCCGCCCTCTCTGGTGAATTCGTGGCCAAACCGCCGCGACGGTGGACCGACCCGAGGAAGGCAAGCCGGGGCCCGAACCGAAGGCAGCCGCACCGGGTCGCATTGGCTTTATCGGTGTGCGGGGGTCGCGCGATTAACTGGGGTGGGCACGATGCCCCAGACTCCTGCCCCGTCCGGGGACAACACCGGTATTATGACGCGTGCGTTCCAGTTGCGCTGCAACCGGAGCCCGCCGTCCTCCCGCTGCCGTGGTCCATCGCGGTTGCTTCCGCGGGGCGAACGCGGCGGGTATAGTCCAGCACGCCATGGGTGACGACACGCACACCACCGAGGCGTGGACGGTGGCTCGGCTGCTGGCCTGGACCAGCGAGTACCTGGCCCAGGCCCAGGTTGACGAGCCCCGCCTCTCCACGGAACTGCTGCTGGCCCACGCCTTGGGGTGGGCGAAGATCGACCTGTACGCCCGGTTCGACCACGTGCCCGCCGAGACCCAGCGCACCGCCTTCCGCGAGCTGATCCGCCAGGCGGCTGAGCACCAGCCCATCGCTTACCTGATCGGCCGGAAGGAGTTCTACTCGCTCAGCTTCGAGGTGACGCCCGACGTGCTCATCCCCCGCCCCGAAACCGAGACACTGGTCGAGCGGGTGATCGATCACTGCCGGGCCGGCGCCGCTCCGGAGGTCAACTTCCTGGATCTGGGGACGGGCAGCGGGTGCATCGCCGTCGCGGTCCTCTCGCAGGTTCCGACGGCCCGTGCGGTGGCCAGCGACGTCTCGCCCGCGGCCCTGGCGGTCGCCCGGGGCAACGCCGACCGGCACGGTGTCTCCGATCGCCTTGCCTGCGTGGAGGCGGACGCCCTGGCTCTGCCCTCCGAGTGTGTGCCCGAGGGGGGGTTCGACCTGATCGCCAGCAACCCGCCGTACATCGCCGATGAGGACCTGCCCGCCCTGCCGGACAGCGTGCGGCGTTTCGAGCCCCGCATCGCCCTCACCGCCGGGCCCGACGGGCTGGCCTTCTATCGCGTCCTCCAGGGATCGGCGGCGGAGATCCTCAAACCGGGGGGCTCGCTCTTCGTGGAGATCGGGGCGGGAGCGGCTGGGGAGGTCCGCCGCATTCTGGAGTCGGAGAACCGTTTCCGGCACACCGGTACCTGGCGTGACCACATCGAAGGGCACGAGCGAACGCTGCAATTCGTGCGGGGGGAGGCCTGACCCCTGTCGCTGGGGCGTAGCGCGGGTATCATCGTGACCGCCGGAGACCGGCGCGAGTCGGCGGCGCGGAGGGCGGGGCTGCGGTGTCGGCTGCCCGGACCGCTCACGGATGAGCATTGGGGATCGGCAACGGAGGGCCCCCCAGGGGGTTGAACCAGTGGACCACTTCGAGATCAACGGCGGGAACCGGCTGCGGGGGGCGGTCACCATCGGGGGGGCGAAGAACGCCGCCCTGCCCATCATGGCGGCCTCGATTCTGTGTGAGGGCGAGACCATCCTGCACAACGTGCCGGACCTCCAGGACGTGCGGCAGCTCCTGGTGCTGCTCAACCGGCTGGGGGTGAAGAGCGAGCGTGAGGCGGGCGGGGCCCTGCACCTGCGGGTGGAAGACGAGATGAACTGCCACGCGCCGTACGAGCTGGTGAGCAAGATGCGGGCGAGCATCTGCGTGCTGGGTCCGCTGCTGGCCAAGCGGCGGCGGGCCCAGGTCTCGATGCCGGGCGGGTGTGCCATCGGGGACCGGCCGGTGAACCTGCACATCCAGGGCATGGAGGCCCTGGGGGCGGACTCGGAGCTGGTCAACGGCGACATCCTGTTGAAGGCCAAGAAGCTGCAGGGGGCGGAGATGTTCCTGGGCGGCCCGTTCGGCTCGACGGTCACGGGCACGGCCAACGTGCTGATGGCGGCCACCCTGGCCGAGGGGCGGACGGTCATCGAGAGCGCCGCCTGCGAGCCGGAGGTGTCGGACCTGGCGGAGTTCCTCAACGCCTGCGGGGCCCAGATCACCGGCCACGGCACCCCGCGGGTGACCGTCGACGGCGTGGCCTCGCTGAGCGGAACCGAGCACACCGTCATCCCCGACCGCATCGAGGCGGGCACCTTCATGATCGCCGCCGCCATCACCAACGGCGAGCTGGAGCTGACCAACTGCCGGTTGGAACACCTGCTGGCCGTGGTGGACCGGCTCCGCCGCGTCGGCGTCAACATCGAGCGCGGCGAGAAGGGCGTGACCGTGGCCTCGTCCCGCCGGCTGGAGCCGGTGGACGTGACCACCCAGGCCTATCCCGGATTCCCCACCGACCTCCAGGCCCAGACCATGGCCCTGCTCTGCCTGGCGGACGGCAACAGCGTGATCACCGAAAAGATCTTCCCCGACCGCTTCCTGCACGTGGCCGAACTCAACCGCATGGGGGCCCACCTCCGCAAGGAAGGGCCCACCGTGATCGTGCAGGGCGTCAAGAAGCTGGTCGGCGCCCCGGTCATGGCCTCGGACCTGCGGGCCTCCGCCGCCCTGGTCCTGGCCGGGCTGATCGCCAAGGGGACCACCCGGGTGCACCGGGTGTATCACATCGACCGGGGGTACGAACGCATCGAGGAGAAGCTGGCCTCCGTCGGCGCCGAGGTCCGCCGGGTGAGCGAATAGGAAACGAGCCGCGACCGAGCCACAAACGAGCCGCGAACGGAACAAGTCCCGACGAGGTCGGGAATTCGCGCGGATCAGGCTCCACGATGAACGCCCTGCCGCCCCCAGAGCCACAGACCGCCGTCACAGCAGGACCAACGCCACCGAGACTCGCCCGGCGCCCGACGATCAGGGATGCGTGACCATGACCGACGGCGACTTCGAGCTGCGGGAGCACACCGCCGACGTGGCCCTCTACGCCTGGGGCAACACGGCGGACGCGCTCTTCGCCGCGGCGGCCCGCGGCCTCTACGCGGCCATGGGCGAGCTGGTCCTCGGCGACGAGGCGGAACCCATCGAGCTGAGCCTGGAGGCCCCCGACCTCGCCGACCTGCTGGGCGACTTCCTGGGCGAGCTGCTCTACCTGTTCGACACCCGCCGGGTACAAGTGTCAGAGCTGGACATCCTCGAGCTGGCCGAGACCCGGCTGCGGGCCGGCGGCCGGCTCCGGCCGGTGGACATGGCCCGCTCGGCGTTCGACCTGGAGATCAAGGCGGTCACCCGCCACGACCTGGCCATCCGCAGCGAGGCCCATCCCTTCGAGACGACCGTCGTGCTGGACATCTGATCCACGACGAAGGACCTCGGGCGCAGGGCGCTGCGCGACCGTTCGCGGGGGGAGTGACCTGGGGCGGCCGGGGCGCTGCGGCGGGCCAACACCGGGTCGGGGCCGCACGGCTGTCCGCCGAAGCACGATCAGAGATCCGAGTCACCCCGGCGCCGCTGGCGACAGCCGGAAGGATGAAAGAGGGCCGCTGGCTCACGCTCGCGGTTCTGATCGGGCGGCCGCGGCGGGGGTATCTCGGGCCCCCACGGCGGGTTCTCAAGGTAGCTTTCAGAGTTCCGAATCCAGAAATCCCGCCGATTCGCACCGACGCCTTCGTTACGGGCGGGCGGGGTCGCAGACGCGCAGCTCCGCCCACGGCGGGACGACCTCGATCCGGCTCCCCCGCCGCCGCAGTTCGACGGCCGCCCGACCGGCAGCGGGGCCATCGGCCAGGTGTGGCCGAAGTCGTCGCTGACCACCACCGGCAGGCTCGACCGGGCGGGCAGCACCCGCCGGAGGCTGCTCCGCACGGCGTCCCGGCGATCGTGTCCCCCGTCCCGGAAGTCGCCCAGCAGCAGTCCGCCGCAGCGCTCCAGGGCCCCCGCCAGGTGCAGGTGGGCTACCATGCGGTCGAGCCGGTGGGGGGCTTCGTTGACGTCCTCGAGCATCAGCCACCGCCCGGATCGAAACACGCTTCGCGCGTATGGAGTGCCGATTAGTGACACCAGAACGGCGAGCGTTCCGCCGGCCAGGGTGACCCGGGTGGCCCCGGGCAGGCGGCCGGCCACGAGTCGGCCCCTGACCGCCCGAACCGACCCCCGCCCCTCCAGCAGGGAGGTCGCGTCGCGGAAGAAGGCCGCGAGCTCCGCCCGGAAGCGCCGCAGCGCCCAGCGCCGGGCGGCCGCCGGGCGGCGCAGATGCTTCGGCCCCTGGCGGAGGGCCCAGCCCGCCAGGCCCGTGCTGATGAACGCCGGCCCCAGGTCGTACCAGCACACCGCCCGGGGGTACCGGGCCGCGACGTTGATGACCGTGGTGAGTTCGCTGAAGCCGAAGAGGGCCACCCGCGACCGCCGGTGGCGCAGAACGTCGAAGTCGATCCGCGGCAGGATGCGGGTCAGCCAGGCGCCGCCGCGGAGGGCCACGACGGCCGCCACGCGGTCGTCGGCCAGGGCCCGCTGGAGGTCCCCGGCCCGCCGCAGGTCGTCGCTGCGTCCGCCGCGGGCATCGTCCTCGGTGGCCTCGATCAGGCGCCGGTCGCCCGTCACGCGGTAGGCAGGGCCCACCGCCGCCCGGATCAGTGCCAGCAGCTCGTCAGCGGACCCGCACCCCAGCTCACCCAGCATGCGCCGGCAGGAGCCGGCCGGGGCGGTGAGGCGGATGACGGGGCGGGGGTCAGCCATCGCGCCGCCCGGGGGACGCGGCCCGCACGAACACCCGGGCCAGGTCCGCGTCGACGGGCAGGTCCACCCGGCCGCCGGGCTTGAGGCTGGTGCCCACGATGGCGCCGTCGGCCACGCCCAGGATGTCCGCGATGGTCTCGGCGGTGGCGCCGCTGCCCACGAGCACGGGGCGATCCGGGACGGCCTGTTTGACGCGGCGGACCTGATCGAGGCCGGCCGGCCGTCCCGTGGTCGAACCGGTCACGATGAGGGCGTCCGCCAGGCCGCGGTAGGCCGTCTCTTCCGCCGCCAGGGCCACGTCCGGCTGGCTCAGCGGCGTGGCGTGCTTGACGTGCACGTCGGCGAAGATGGCGATTCGGCCTCCCATCCGCTGGCGCTCCCGCAGCGTCTCGGCGGCCTTGCCCTGCAGGATGCCCTGGTCGGCGGCCACCACGCCCACATGAACGTTCACCCGGATGAAGTCGGCCCCCGCCGCCACGGCGACGCCCAGGGCGGCGGTCGCGTCGTTGCGCAGGGCGTTGACGCCCACCGGCAGGGGCCGGGCCGCCTTCACCCGGGCGGTGATGATCCCCAGGGCCGCGATGGTCACCGGTTCGAGCCGGTCGGCGGTGAAGGGCGCGTCACCGAAGTTCTCCACCAGCAGGGCATCGAACCCGGCGTCGGCCAGCGTGGCGGCGTCGGCCAGGGCGTGCTCGGTCAGCTCCGCCATGCCCATCCGCTGGCTCGGGCTGCCGGGCAGAGGCGGGAGGTGAATCATGCCGACCAGCAGGGGGCGAGGCAGATCGATCATGGCAAACACCTGACAGCCGCGAAGGGAACGTCTCGCGGTCGACTCGGACCCGACCGGAACGGCGACACCGCGAGCCCCACTCCGGCAGCACGCGGCCGCCCGCCGCCCACGGCGGTCAGCCGGTCTTCTCGCGCCGGAACACCGCCACCAGGTCCTCGACCGGCACCACGTAGAGCTGGTTGTCGGCCTCGAAGTCCACCGGGATGGCGTGCTTGGGGTTGAACAGGACGCGGTCATACCTCTGGATGGGGAAGTCGCTGTCCGCCTCGACCTGGGCGGAGACGGAGACGACCCGTCCGGTGATGGTGGGGATCTCGATGGAGTCGGGCAGCTCGATCCCGCCCTTGGTACGTTTCTTGTCCTCATCCTTGCGGATCAGCACACGCTTGCCGAGCGGTTCGACCGTCTCGAGCCGCGATCCTCCCTTCTGCGTACGCTCTGACATGGAGGCACCCTCTCAGCGTGTGGGGTTTCTGGTCCGTGGTCCCCCGCGTGCACCGGATTCTACTCAGGCCCCTTCGGCGGGGAAAGCCAGATCGAGGATGGCCGCGTGGGCGTGGGGCCCGGTGGCCAGGTAGGGCGTACGGCCGCGGGGGTCGGGCGCGGGCGGCAGGGGAAGCAACGGGCCGCCGTCCAGGGCGGTGCAGACGCCACCCGCCTCGACGACGAGGAGGTATCCGGCGGCGACATCCCAGCAGTGGCATCGTCCGGCGAAGGCGGCGTCGAGGGCGCCGGTGGCCACCAGGGCCATGTGCACGGCGGTGGAGCCGCTGTTGCGGACGTTGACGCGTTCGACGAGCCGCTGGATGGCGGTCGGCCGCTCGCCCACCTTGGTCGAGGGCACGCCGACCATGAAATCCAGGGTCAGGGGCCGCTCGGCCACGTGGATGGGCACACCCTGGACCGTGGCCCCGCCCCCGGCGGTGGCGCAGTACTGCTGCCCGGTGGTGTGTTCGAGAACCACGCCGGCCACGGGGATGCCCCGTTCCAGCACGCCGATGGAGGTCGCGAAGCAGGGGAAGCCGCGGGCGTAGCTGCGCGTTCCGTCGATGGGGTCCACCGCCCAGCAGTACTCACCGCCGCCGAGCGGGCCGACCCCGTCCATCCGCTCCTCGGCGAGGATGTCGTGATGGGGATACCGTTTCTGGATGGCCTGGACGATGCACTCCTGGGCCGCCTCGTCCGCTTCGGTGACCAGGCTGCCGTCGTCCTTGCGTCGGCTGGCGGCCGAGCCCCAGCGATCCATGACGATCTTGCCCGCCCGAACGGCCAGTTCGCACGCGCTGGCGAGCAGATCCTGATAATCCGCAGACGGCATGGGCTCCTCATCCCGCATCCGGCGGCGGTCGGAGGCCGTCAGGCGACGACCGGCAGCGACGGACCTGCGGCTGGTTGCTCCTCGGCCGGTTGGCCGAACAGGGTCAGGGCGGTGGCACCGTCCACGCGGATCGGCGCCAGGCGTCCGATAATCTCCGGTCCCCCGGGAAACACGACGATGTGATCGCCGCGGGTCCGGCCGATGAGCTGGTCGGTGCGCCGCCAGCCCACCTCGCTGCCCCGGGTCTGTTCGGCCTCCTGGGCCT
>Ga0180432_10001783_pt1 | contig 33348 bp, 30 predicted proteins | sample SS_ome_10_FD_132414 | JGI IMG/M metagenome (GOLD analysis project Ga0180432, IMG submission 132414) | Hypersaline lake sediment archaeal communities from the Salton Sea, California, USA - SS_1_MS_2 metaG | ecosystem: Environmental > Aquatic > Non-marine Saline and Alkaline > Hypersaline >... | reverse complement strand
TCTCACCATGTCGGCAGCGCTGTATCCGTTTCGACGTACCTGAGTACGCCTCACCGTATATCAGCTTGCCGCCACGGCAATCTTGCTCCGTGGCTAATCCAGGTTTTTCGGAGCCGCATATTAGTGCTTTTTCCTTAATGCGAGGGTTGGGTGGGAGGGCACGTCTCACGATCTGCTTCCTCATCGCTACCATAATCTCGGCCCGTGGCTAATCCAGGCATGTGCTGGGTCCTGAGTCTTGTTTTTACCTTAATATAAGGGTGGGGCGGGTCGGCGGTGGGGCGGGTCGGCGGTGGGTGCCTCCGATCGGGCCGGTCTTAGGGCATCGTCGCCTTCAAGATTGACCTCTTTTTTTCGCTGAGTTAAAGTGGTATCAGAACTTTTCCCGGAGAATTTTATCTTTTGTCAGGAGAATGTACCATGCCGAAAAACACTGAAATCGCTGGCGCCATGACCATTAAAATGGATCCCGAAATGCCGGCCATGCCGGAATTCGTGCCCGGCATCCGCCGGGCTCCGGATAGAGGATTTAATCTCAATTCCAAGGACACCGTGCTGGCCTTGAAGAATGCTCTCCGGTATATTCCCGAGGAAACGCATGTGGAATTGGCTCCCGAATTTCTTATGGAATTGAAAACCAGAGGCCGAATCTACGGCTACCGTTTTCGTCCCGCAGGAAAAATCTACGGTCGTCCGATTGAGGAATATTCCGGGCGCTGCCTGGCGGGGCGCGCCTTTCAAGTGATGATCGACAATAATCTCGATTTCGATGTGGCGCTCTATCCTTATGAATTGGTAACTTACGGCGAAACCGGCCAGGTCTGCCAGAACTGGATGCAGTATCGGCTCATCATGAAATACCTGGAAAACCTGACAGAAGATCAAACCCTGGTTGTGGAATCCGGTCACCCCGTCGGGCTGTTCCCATCCAGACCGGATGCTCCTCGGGTTATCAGCACCAACGGACTGATGGTCGGGCTGTTCGACAACCAGGAAGAATGGCACCGCGCCATGCAGCTGGGAGTTTCCAATTACGGCCAGATGACGGCCGGAGGATGGATGTACATCGGCCCCCAGGGTATCGTCCATGGTACGTTCAATACGGTCCTCAATGCGGGCCGCCGCCGCTTGAACCTGGGGAAAAATGAAGATATGCGCGGTCACCTTTTCGTGTCCTCCGGACTCGGAGGCATGAGCGGCGCTCAGCCCAAAGCGGTCGAGATCGCGGGCGGCGTCGGTCTGATCGCGGAAGTGGATGCATCGCGGATCCAAACCCGTTGTGAACAGGGCTGGGTATCCCAAACCACATCGGATCCTAAGCAGGCGTTTCGGCTGGCGAGGGAATTCATGATAAAAAAAGAGCCGACATCCATCGCGTATCACGGAAATATCGTCGATCTTCTGGAATACGCCGTCGATCATAACCAGCCGATTGAGCTGCTGTCCGACCAAACCTCATGTCATGCCGCTTATGACGGTGGGTACTGTCCTCAAGGCCTGACGTTCGAAGAGCGTACGGATCTTCTCAGCCGGGATCGGGATGCATTCGCGGCGCATGTCGACAGAAGCCTGCGGAAGCATTTCGAAGCCGTTAAAGCCCTGGTCGATCGGGGGACCTATTTTTTCGATTACGGCAATTCCTTCATGAAGGCGGTTTTCGACGCCGGAATCAAAGAGATCTGCGCCAACGGGATCGATACCCATGATGGATTCATTTTCCCTTCTTATGTTGAGGACATCATGGGACCGATGCTTTTCGATTTCGGATATGGTCCTTTCCGCTGGGTTTGTCTGAGTGGACGGCATGGCGACCTTGTGAAAACGGACCGAGCGGCCATGGACTGCATCGATCCGGAGCGTCGATCTCAGGATCGGGACAATTATGTCTGGATCCGGGATGCCGAGAAGAATCAGCTGGTTGTGGGAACCCAAGCCCGTATCCTGTATCAGGATGAGGAAGGGAGGACCGCGATCGCTCTCAAGTTCAATGAGTTGGTCCGGAAAGGAGAGATCGGACCTGTGATGCTGGGGAGGGACCACCATGATACAGGAGGAACGGATTCTCCGTTTCGCGAAACCGCCAATATCAAGGACGGCAGCAATGTCATGGCCGATATGGCGACCCAGTGCTTCGCCGGCAACGCTGCGCGCGGCATGAGTCTGGTTTCTCTGCACAATGGCGGCGGTGTCGGGATCGGCAAAGCCATCAACGGGGGTTTCGGGCTGGTGCTGGACGGAAGCTCTAAAATCGATGACATCATCCGCTCCGCCCTTTCTTGGGATGTTATGGGTGGAGTGGCGCGGAGAGCCTGGGCACGCTGTCTGAATGCCGTCGACGTCGGGATCGCCTTCAACCGGAGAGACGAAAACCGGCACATCACGCTGCCGTTTCTGGTGGATGACGAGCTTATCCGAAAAATAATGAAATAATTTCTCCGGAGTGGTCCCCGGACGTGCTGCACCATATCGAACTTCAATCGTACAATAAATACTTCCGTCTCTGTTTGAGGAACAGCTGTTCATCCCGGGTCACCGCGGCGGTCAGTTCATCGAAAGATAGGCTGCCGTCCAGGTAGCGGGAAAGATCGTCGGTCCCGAACATCAAGTTGAGGCTGTTTTCGACCGGATGCAGTTGGTCGGGATGATGCATTTTCAATTCCCGAATGAGATCCAGGACAAAGCGCAAAGAGAAGAGCCGATCGGGGTGGCGGATATCGATGCGCACTCCTCGGCATCTCCGGTTTTCATAAGGAGGCCGGAGGACTTTTCCGGGAATGGATATGGGAGTGTAATCGGCTGCTTCCAGTTCCAGACCGTATCCATGCCCTTCGTCGAGCGCCGCGATCAATTTTTCAGGTTCCAGCCAGGGCGCGCCGAACTGCAGAAACGGCAGTTCCGTTCCCAGTCCCTGATTCAATATCAGCGCTCCGAGCAACCCTGTCCCCGGGTAGAGAACGGCGGCTTCAGGAGTCGGGATATTGGGAGATGTCGCCGTCCAGGGGAGCTTTGTGTTCTCCCAATAGTCACGGCGTTTCCAGCCGGTCATGGGGATGACATGGAGGTCGACGTTCGCCGGCACCCATCCTTCTCCCCGCATCATCCAGGCCAGTTCGCCGGCGGTGAGTCCGTAGCGAACCGGAATCGGAACGGCTCCGATAAAGGATGTGTAAGCGGGCTCTAGCTGTGGGCCTTCAACGATAAGGCCGCCGGCTGGATTCGGCCGGTCCAGAATATAGACGGGCTTTTCGAATTCCGCTCCAGCTTCCAGGATGTATTTCATTGTCGTGATGTAGGTGTAGAACCGTGTGCCTACATCCTGGATGTCGTAAACCAAAGCATCGATATGCTTCATCTGTTCGGCGGAAGGCCTGCGGCTTTTACCGTAAAGGCTGAAGATCCGGATATTATCCATTCGGCTGTCTTCGATGTTACGGCCTCCTTCCACCTGACCGGTGAATCCATGTTCCGGAGCGAAGACCGCGCCTATGTGTCGGTCGCCGTCCAACAGGACCTCGAGCAGGGTTCGGCCGTCTTCGAGCTTGGAGGTATGGTTGATCACCAGGCCCAGCCGGCTTCCCCGGAGAGCGGACGGGAAATTATCGCAAAAATTCCGGCATCCCAGCTGAACGGAGGGGCGGGTATCGACGGCGGACTGTATGACGAAATCAAGCCCCATAAACAAGAACCCGCATAGCCCGCAGATCAAGAAGATCCCGATGTGTCCGACCCGGAGGTTATTCCGACTGTGCTCTGGCATGGGACAGATACCGTATCAGCCCTGATTCCCGGACGATGCCGAACGCCTCTTCCTGGGTGATGGCCTCGGAACGCTGCAGGGATTCGAGGATCTGGATGATGGAAAGGGCCACTTCCGCCGTCTGGTCGGCGCACGTCTTCTCTCTCTTTAAAAAATCGATGGCGGCATAGAGCACCGCGTTTGCTTCACCGTAGGAGATCGGCGGAATGACGCCGCGTTTTTTTACCCATAAAGGTTGCTTCAGGATATCGTTGACGTGGGACTGGATCAGATAAGTCGCCCTCCCGATAAGCTTGAGATTGCTGGGACTGACGTTGGTCATGGTGTTGCCGACGATTTTTCCTAAACGGGCCATCACCGCGGTGGAATGCGCATTGAGCGCCATTTTCAAGGCGATCTGTTGGTTGACACCCATGGGATCTCCGGGAGTGTTAACGGAGATGATAACGGGCGGAACCTGAATCCGCGAATCGAATCCAGGAATCGAGGCGATCTGTCTCTCAATCTGCCTGCGGGGGGCCTTCGTAACCAGAACCAGAGCTCTTTGTGCTTCTTTCTGTCGACAGACTTCGAGAAATTTGCGGAAAGGGGATTCGCTCCGGGCCAGTTCCGCTTCCTCCGGGGAAACAAGGGCGGCGATGCCGAGGTCCCCTTTTTCAGGAGCCCGGTTCTTCAGATTGAATTCAGCAAATGAGAAATCATAAAGATCCTGCTGATCGTTGCCGGCGTTTTTCAGGCTTGCCAGTGCGGCGCGCCGCAGGTAAGCGTCGTCGATCTCTTCCGAGAAGGGTTGGGCGTAAAACCGGGAAGATAGTCCCCGGAAAGGACGGCCCAGGAAAGCTTCCCAGGCGTCCGCTTGATCGGCGGCCGGGGTCCATACCTGTATCCAGCTCCTGCGCATCTTTTCGCGAACGGTGTCCAAGGGGAAAAGCCGGAAAGTGGGGCTTCTCTCCGTGCTGTCGATGAATACCGTAATCAAACCGTTCTGAGCGAAATAGGTCGAGAATCTTTCGGCTTCATAAGTCCGGGCTTCCGCTTCGGTCAATCGGGCCAGCTCCGGTATGGCGTGTTCGACGCCGCGCAATATCCGCGGGAATTCTCCCAGCCTCTCGGAAATGGACTTTCCCCGTGAGAATCCCAGGCGGGTCATCTCGCGTGTCGAAAGGCGGGAGCGCAGAGCCTTTTCCACTGCGGTTTGCAGCACATGGCCGATCACGAAGGTCTCGATGGTGGTGGCCTGCATCCGGGTGGATCCGGTGATGGCTTGGGGACCCGTCGTCAGATTGAGCTTGGTGATTCCGGGTTCCTCGAGGACTTTGCGGCTTCGGTGGAAAGGTTTGAGTTTGTCATCCGGGTTGTTGTAGACGAAAAAGAGGTTTTTCCGGCTTTCTTCCGGACTGTAGCCGGATCCCCGCTTCCACTGATCCAGTGCTGCGAGGATGGTGCCGATTACGGATGACGTCTCTCCTCCTTCCGTGACGCAGATGACAACATCTCCTTTTTCAATGCCCCGGTCCTCGAGCTGCAGGCGTCCGATCAGGAGCAGGTCCTCGAATCCCTCCAGGGAGCTGATCAAAGCCCTGTCGCCGCCCGTCATCTCTCCTATCACCCGCTCCGAGATGTCGGGTGAAAGATCGGCTTCGAGCTTGTCCCGGACTCGGGATGAACTGCGGATCTTCGCCCAAAACGGACGCCAGAAAGTGCTTTCCATCTGCTTAGCCAGTCTTCCGGTTGCGCCGCAGCCGTAGATATAGATCGTATGTCCCTCCTCGACGGCGGCGGCGACAGCGGTCACCATCCGATTGAGCTTCCTTTTTTCACGGTTCAAGGACTGCAGGCGGGCTTCGATGTCCTCGTCCACGGAAAACAGCATGTGGAGCCCGGCCGCGAAGTCGGTTTGGATGCGCTCGCTCAAATTCCAGGTTTTGAGATGACGCTGTTCCGTCAGCAGGGCATGCAGTTGGAATTGAGTTTTGTTAAGCACGTAATCGATGGATTCTTCGGAAGGCGTGATGTCCAGCCGCTGGAGCAGGTTGGCTTTTACGGCCTGACCCGGGCTCTCGGTTTGGGCTGGGAGATCCGGCGGGAGAAATCCAAGCAGCGCCGTACCGGCAATAACGACCAACATAAGCTTTTCTATCCGTTTCATTGAATTCATGGTGACTTTTTCGTCCTTTCCTCCACCAGCTTGCCCGGGATCCGCTCCGGAGCGGATTCAGTCATCGTTTCCCGAGGAGCCGTACTGATGGGTATCGTCTATGATGTCGCTTTTCTGCCAGTCTCGGATCCAATCTTCCACCCGGAATATTTTCAATGCCCCGTCGGCGGTGGAGCAGATCACTTTTTTCAAGCCGGCGTTTATGATCATTTTCTTGCATATGAAGCAGGGGAAAGCGTCGATCGGCTTATCCGAACCCTGGATGCTGCCGTAGATATAGATGTCGCCCCCCAGAAGACTGACGCCGGCCCTGGCGGCATTGATGATTGCATTCTGCTCGGCATGAACGCTTCGGCAGAGTTCGTAACGCTGTCCGTGTGGAACATTCAGCTTGTCGCGTAGGCAGTTTCCGTGTTCGAAGCTGTCTTTGGTTTTTCGGGGAGCGCCTACGTATCCCGTGGAAATAATTTGGTCATCCCGTATGATGATCGCTCCGATGGAGCGACGGAAGCAGGTGCTGCGGCGGGAAACCTCGCGGGCGATGCCCAGGTAGTACTCGTGTTTGGATACGCGTTTCGTATTCATAAAAATGCCTCCAGTTTGCGGTGCAGATCTTCCAGGGTGCTGTCATTGACGATCGTATGATCGGCCATCGCCATACAGGCGTGCAGTTGTTGCGCTGTGCTGTCGGTGGACATCTCTTCTTTTTCTTTTTTCGTGAATTCCTCGAGAGTGGAAACCGATTCGATGCGGCCCCGTTCCTGAACCCGGCGGAATCGGATCGCCACCGGAGCATCGACAGCAAGCAGGATAAACCCCGGATGGGTTTTGAGACACTCCACCTCGCTTGGGTTCCGGATGCTGTCGATGACGCTGTTGTCGCGGATGCGTTTGAGCGTTCGGATGGCCAGCACATCAGCGCCGAAACGCCGTCGCAGCATATTGCCGGCCTGGATCATGTTGTCCCGGGAGAGCGCCTTTTTTTGGGTTCTGAGCTCCTCGCGGATGATATCAGAGAGGGAGAACACCTTGAAAGCGCGTCCGGCGAAAAAAGCGGCCGTTTCTCCTTTTCCCGCTCCGTTGGTGCCCGTAAGGCCGATAATTTTCATGGATGCCTTTATTCGTTCCGTGTCCTTGGCGTCTCTCGGATGAAATCGTGCCGGATTTTCCGCCTTGGGCGTTCCTTCAATCGATGGATCCGTGCAGCGCTGAGAATGAATTTATCATTCCTGCTCATATTATCCGGCGGGATCTTTTTCTTCCGTATCCTCGCGGTCGAGCTTCTTTTTTTTGCCGAAAATCATGGCGATCAGAATACTCAAGCCGTAGAGCCCAAGCATGGGGACCGCGATGATACTCTGGGTCACCATGTCGGGTGTCGGTGTGATGATGGCGGCGATGATAAAAACGCCCAGCACGGCATATTTGAAGTTCCTGACCATCCAGCGGGAGGTGATCAATCCCATTCGAGCCAGAAAGAAGACCAGCGTTGGCAGCTCGAAGACAAGTGAAATCCCCAGAAGAACGCGCAGCGCCAAGCTGAAATACTTGTCAACCGTAATGACGGCCTGAAAATCGGATCCCATACCGAGAAAGAATCGGCAGGCCCAGGGAAAAACCACGAAATATCCGAAAACGGCTCCCAGCATGAAAAAAAACGATGTGAAGACAACGAAAGGAATGACGTATTTTTTTTCTTTCTGATAGAGACCGGGAGCGATGAAGTACCAGATTTGAAGGAAGATTACCGGAGATGTAAACAGGATCGCCGCTAAAAAAGAAACCTTGATGTAAAGCATGAAGGGCGCGGTCAATGTCGTGTAAGCGAGTTGGGTCCCTTCCGGCAGATATTGGGTGACGGGTTTCGCCAGAATCTTGTACAGGTCCTTGCTGAACACCCAGGCGGGGATGACCCCGATAATGATCGTCACAAAGGAATAGAATAAACGTTTACGCAGATCTTCGAGGTGTTCGAGGAAGGTCATCGCGTCAGGTGACTTTTTTCCCTTCCTCATTCTTGTTTGATTCCTTTTTATCAGCGTTTGATGGTTTCATCGGATCGAAGTTTTTGATGTCTTCCAGATCCCTCTTGATTTCCTTGACATCATCCATCTCGATCTCTTCTTCGATCCGCTCCCTTATCTCGTCGGAAGTTTTGCGGAATTCCTTCAGTGCGCGCCCCAAGGATCTACCTACTTCGGGTAGTTTCTTAGGGCCGAAAATGATCAGGGCAATGGCCAGGATGATCAATAATTCGGGGAATCCGATGCTTCCTATCATGTGATGCCGTCGATCCTTTACCGTTCTAAGATGTTTTGAATATAGCGATTTCCCCTCAACAAGTCAACAGGAGCGTTCCCTGAGGAATTCCGTGCAGGCGCCGTTGTCATGTACTTGGTTCCCGATCATGGTGATCGCTGCAATCCGGCGTATGAGGGTATCTGTAATTCTTTACAATAATTGTAGGCTTTGGTAAAATATTTCGCAGGTCGCTCATGAAAACAAAAGCCGCAGTAGGATTTCTCCTTCTTTTGGGACTTCTCTTCCTTCCCGCCTGGCAGGAAGATGTGTGGAACCAGTCCTATCAAAAGATCGCCTCCATCATCACCCTGATCGAGGATAATTATTACAACAATGTTGAACGCGATGAGTTGGCATTTTCTTCCATACGGGGAATGCTCCAAACTCTTGATCCGCATTCCTATTTTCTTGATCCTCGCAATTTTTCCACGATGCAGGAAGAGTACAAGGGGAAATATTACGGCTTGGGGATCATGATCCAGAAACAGGAAGATCGCCTGGTCGTGATCACCCCCATCGAGGGGACTCCGGCTTCCCGCCTGGGAATTCAGGCCGGGGATATCATCAGCCATATCGAGGGGGAAAGCACCAAACCCATCTCCAGCATCGAGGCGATGCAGAAGCTGCGCGGTCTCAAGGGAACCGAGGTCACGATCACCGTCATCCGGGTGGGAATGGATCAGCCCCTGGAATTGACGATCACGCGAGAAGAGATCCCGCTCCACAGCGTTCCCTATGCCTTTATGCTGCAGGATGACATCGGATACATCTATATCCGCAACTTTGCCGAGACCACCACCGATGAATTCAAGGAAAAGATGCGGATGCTGAAAGGGTTGGGAATGGGAAAGCTCATATTGGACCTTCGGCAGAACGGTGGTGGAACTTTCGTTCAGTCCATCGAGCTCTCCGACGAATTTCTTCCCAAAGGATCCGGAATCGTTTCCATCAAAGGACGTCGTAAGTACTACAACCGGGAATTTCTGGCCCGGGAGGATAACGAATTCGAAAAGATTCCGCTGATCATCCTGATAAACCAAGGAAGCGCCAGCGCCCCGGAAATCGTCAGCGGCGCCATCAAAGACAACGACCGCGGCTTGATTATCGGCGAAACGTCGTGGGGAAAGGGGTTGGTACAAACCGTTTTTCCCTTGGCTCCCGACGCCGCCGTGGCGATCACAACCGCGAAATACTATACGCCCAGCGGCCGTTCGATCCAGCGTGACTACTCCAGCCTGGAAGACTATTACATCTACAAACCTGAAGCCCCGGAGGATAAACGCGAAGTCAAGTACACCGCCGGCGGCAGAAAAGTCCTGGGACAGGGTGGGATCGCTCCGGACTACGAAGTGAAGTTTTCCTATAAGAACCAAACGGCCCGGTTGCTGCTGAAAGGGGCGTTTTTCTCCTACGTGAGAGAGTTTGCCAACGGAAAAACAAACTTGGCGGATAAAGTCGTTTTCCCGAATGATCCCCGGGATCGGGCTTCGGAAGACATATTGATCATAGCGGAAGGTTTCAAGGTGAAGGAAAAAGTCCTGACGGATTTCCGCTCGTATCTGGCGGCGAATGAGATCATTATCGAGGACGGCGAGTTCGAAGAAGCCCGTTCCGAGATCGTGAGAGAGTTGGAACGGGAGATCTATACCTTCCTGTGGGGAATCGAAGAGGGGATGCGGATCTTCCGTCAAAGCGATCCTCTTATCCTCAAAGCCGTCACTCATTTTCCGGAGGCGGTGCGTCTGATCGAGGAAGGACCTTAATCCGATCCCGCCGCGGGTTCGATAATATCCCGGACGAGAGGGGGCATGGTGGGTTGTTTTCCCGACGGGGAAAGATTAAACTAATATCCTTTTAATCATTATCGTGGATCGTTTTGTCTTTTTTAGAGACAAGGAGGACTGATGAAAATTGCATTGGCTTCGGACCATGCCGGATATGCTCTTAAAACTGCCGTCAAGGCCTATCTTGTTGATAGAGGCATTGCGGTTGAGGATTTCGGCACGGATTCGGAGGAGAAGACCGATTATGTGGATTTTGCCCGAAAAGCGGTTGAAGCCTTGGTCGCGGGGACCTGCACCAAGGCGATCTTGTGCTGCGGGTCCGGGCTGGGCATGTCGATCGTCGCAAATAAATTCCCGGGCGTTTATGCCGCGGTGTGCTGTGATGCGTATATGGCGGAAATGAGCCGACTGCACAATAACGCGAACTGCCTGACGATGGGCGGTCGGATTCTTCCTGAGGACGAAGCCCTCCTGATCGTCGAGACCTGGCTGAAAACAGATTTTGAAGCCGGCCGGCATCAATGCCGCCTGGAGAAGATCGAGGAGATCGAAAGGCGGAACTTTCAATCATAACGAGAGGAGAAAAAAACATGTCTTCATTCCAAGAAAAAATTTTGGGATTATCGGAAAAAATCGAAAAAAATAACCGGTGGCGCCAGAACCAATGCGTCAACCTTATTCCATCGGAATCGACCCCGTCTCTGTTGGTGAAGATGTGTGAGATTTCCGATCCTTCCGGTCGGTACGCGGAGCACCGGACGATGAAGGGAGAAGAAGTCTACTTCTATCAAGGGATCGACTTCATCCAGGAAGTGGAAACGGAAGCGCGCGCCGAGCTTCGCCGCTATTTCAACTGCAGTGAGATTGAAGTGCGAACCATAAGCGGACAGATGGCCAATGAGGTCGTCTTCAAGGCCATGGTGCGGTTCCTCAACCGCGGACGTCCCGAAGGCCGGCCGTTCCGCAAGATGACGCTGGTGATGAACAACGATCTCAACAAAGGGGGACATCTCAGCTCTCAGCCTATGGGCGCCCTGTTCAACTACGTGAACGAGAACCCTGAAACCGGAAAGGAGAACGTCCTCAATTTTCCCGTCAGCGATGAAAACCCTTATAAACCGGACCTCAAGAAACTGGAGCAGCTGCTGGACCGGAACCGCCCCGACCTCATGATCTTCGGTAAAAGCATGTTCATCTATCAGGAACCGGTCAAGTTTGCAGCCGACCTGGTCAAGGACTGGGAGCATCGTCCCGTGATCATGTTCGACATGGCGCATGTCCTCGGACTCTATGGGGCCTTTCAGGCGCCTTTTGAAGACGGCGCGGACTGTGTCACCGGCAGCACTCACAAAACCTTTTTCGGGCCTCAGCGTGGTTTGGTCGCCGGCAATTTCCCCAAAGGCAGCCGGTTCCGGAAGCTGTGGCTGGATATCAAGGGGCGTGCATTTCCCGGATCGACCAGCAACCACCATCTCGGCACCCTGCTCGGGCTTTTGATGGCATCCTATGAGATGAACGAGTTCAAGGATGAATTCCAACAAAAGGTCAGGGCCAACGCCAAGGCATTCGCCCGCGCCCTGAAATCCAAGGGAATTCCGGTCGAAGGCGACGAGGCGGACGGTTTCACGGAAACCCACCAGGTTTTGATTCGGGTCAAACCATTCGGCAACGGCATGGATATCGCCCGGCGCCTGGAAGACAACAATATCGTCACCAACTATCAGGCGCTTCCTGACGACGCGACGTTTCTGGAACCCAGCGGCATCCGCATGGGTGTTCAGGAAATGACCCGTTTCGGAATGGAAGCGGAAGATTTCGATACTCTGGCGGGCCTGGTTCGGGACGTTATCGTGGATAATCGTCCCGCCGGCGAAGAGGTGACGAAGTTCCGTCAGAATTTTCTGAAGATGAAATACTGCATGGAACCGGAACAGGCGGCTCCATTGGCGGCGCGTATCGTCGGCAGTGTTTTTCCTGGTTCCGATTACGGCAAGCTTTTTGCCGATAATTTAGCGAAGCTGTTTTGATCGACGTTTCCAGATAATATTGAATTCGGTTCGGGGGTAAGGATATGAAAGTTTTAATCATCGGATCCGGAGCGCGGGAACACGCGCTCGCATGGAAAATCGCCCGGAGTCCTCTGGTAAAAAAGGTCTACTGCGCTCCGGGGAATCACGGTATGCGGGATGTGGCGGAATGCGTCGATATCAAGGCGGTGAATGTTCGCGGATTGACTGAATTCGCGGCCAAGGAGAATATCGATCTGACGGTGGTGGGCCCGGAGCAGCCTCTGACTCTCGGAATCGTCGATGAATTCGAAAAAAAAGGGCTGAAGATCTTCGGCCCCAGTAAAAGCGCAGCCGAATTGGAAGGCAGCAAGATCTTTGCTAAACAGTTTATGGATCGGCATAAAATTCCCACCGGACACTTCCAGATTGCGGAAACCCCCGAGAAAGCGATGGATATCCTGCGAAGCGGAGAGTTTGCCTATCCCGTCGTCATCAAAGCCGACGGCCTGGCGGCGGGAAAAGGCGTTATGATCTGCCGGGGACCCAAAAGGGCGGAGGAAGCCGTTCGGGCTCTCATGGTGGACAAGAAATATGGCGAGGCGGGCCGGCGGATTCTAATCGAAGAATTCCTGCGCGGACAGGAAGCCTCTTTCATCGTGATCTCCGATGGAGTGAAAGTCCTTCCGTTCGTCACCACGATGGATCACAAAGCGGTGTTCGACGGCGATCGGGGCCCGAACACCGGGGGCATGGGGGCGATTTCACCGTCTCCCTTCGTCGATAAGGAGATGTTCAACAACGTCATCAAGACCATCGTTTTCCCCACCATCACCCGGATGCTGGAAGAAGGTCGAAAATATAAAGGCGTGCTTTACGTGGGGCTGATGCTGACCGAGAACGGTCCCAAGGTGCTTGAATACAACTGTCGCTTCGGAGATCCGGAGACCCAGCCGCAGATGCTGCGCATGGAAAGCGATCTAGTGGAAGTGCTGCTGGGGGCGATCGATGACAATGCGCTGGGTTCGGAAATCAAATGGAACCGCAAAGCCGCCGCCTGTGTGGTGCTGGCTTCCGGAGGATATCCCACCCGTTATGAAAAAGGCAAGAAGATCGAGGGACTGGAGGAAGCTTCCAAACAGCCGGGGATTACGATATTTCATGCCGGAACCTCCTTCGAAGGTGACGGATTTATTACCAGCGGCGGCCGCGTCTTGAGTGTTTGTGCGACCGAAGACAATCTTGCCGATGCCATGAAGAAGATCTACGAGACTATAGAGAAAATCCAATTCGAATCCATGCATTATCGCCGGGATATCGGAGCGGTTAGAGAGGAGGAAGAGTGAAAGTTTGTATCTTTCTGGGAAGTGAATCGGATTACCCCGTGGTTGAAGGCGCCCTGGAGGTGCTGAAGGAATTCGATGTCGAATATGTCATGGAGGTCACCTCCGCTCATCGGACACCGGCGCGGACCCAGCGTCTTATCAAGGAATTCGAGCAGCAGGGCGCACAGATTTTCATTGCTCTCGCCGGTAAGGCGGCTCACCTGGCCGGTGTCGTGGCCGCTCACACAACGCGTCCGGTTATCGGGGTTCCCGTGGGCAGCTCCGCTTTGAGCGGGATGGATGCTCTGTTTTCCACCGTTCAGATGCCTAAAGGCGTTCCGGTGGCCTGCATGGGAATCGGAAAGTCGGGTGCAGCCAATGCCGCCCTGCTGGCCGTACAGATCCTGAGCCTTCAGGATGCCTCTCTTCAAAAAAAGATGCGGACCGCCCGCGAAAAGATGGCGGAACAGGTGGAACTCAGCTCGGAGAGGCTTAAAAAGAGTCTATGACCACTTTTTCCATCCAGAGCTTCGGCTGTCGAGTCAACCAGGCGGAAGCTTTTGCCTGGTCCGAGGAATTCCAGCGGCACGGATTGAAATTCGAAGACGATAGCCGGCGTGCCGAGCTGATTTTGATCAACACCTGCACCATCACGGCGCGCGCCGATCGGGATGTCCGCCGGTTCCTGCGCCGGATGGTACGGACGAATCCCGGTGCACGCCTGGTCGTCACCGGATGCTACGCCGAACAGGCCCGGGAGGAGCTGGAACGTGTCCCCCAGGTTTGGAAAATCTTTCCCAACCGCGAAAAATCACTTCTGGCCTACGAAGTCCTGGCCGAATTCCCGGCTCGGGAATATGAAAATCATCATGCGTTCCGTTCACGGCCGCTGGTCAAGATCCAGGACGGCTGTAATTTTCAATGCACGTTCTGCATTATTCCCAGTGTCAAGGGACCCAGCATCAGCCTTCCGAGGGAAGAAATCGTATCGCGAGTGCGGGAACTCTTTCGTGAAGGATATGCTGAAGTCGGTTTGACGGGCGTGCACCTCTGTCTTTACGGCCTGGACCAACGCCCGTGTTCTTCGCTGATCGAGCTGCTGAAAGCCATCGAAGCGCTGGAGGAACCGGGCAGGATCCGATTGACCTCTCTCGATCCCCGCTTTATGAATGAGGATTTCCTCGTTAAGCTGGCGGAAAATCCGAGGATCCAACCGCACTTTCACCTTTCTCTCCAGCATGGATCGGACCCCGTGATCCGGCGCATGGGCCGCAGGATCACAAGCTCCCGCTATAGAGACGTTCTGGCCTTTCTGAGGCGCGAAGTACCGGACGCCGCTCTGGGGGCCGATATCATTGTCGGTTTCCCGGGTGAAACCGATGAAGATTTCAACCGGATGCGCGGCTTTCTGGAATCCTCTCCGCTGGATTATTTCCATGTCTTCTTCTATTCTCCCCGCCCGGGAACAGAAGCCGCCGGGTGGCCGCAGGAGGACAGCCGGATCGTAACCGAGCGGGCGGCGAAACTGCGGGCGCTTTCCGAACAACGGCGGCAGGAATTTTACCGCCGTCATCTCGAAACGAACCGGGAGGCGATCGTGATCAAGCAGGGGGAAAAAAACGTCCGGGTTCTGACCGACAATTATATCGATGTCGACGTTCCCCGGTGCGAAGCGCCGGAAGGCGCCGCCGTCCGCATACGCATCACAAAAATTGGAGAGCGAGGCAACCGAGGACGGACAGCCTGATGGCGCGTATCATTCAGCTTCCTTCCGATGTGGCGCAAAAAATCGCCGCCGGTGAGGTGGTCGAACGGCCGGCGTCGGTTGTCAAGGAACTTATTGAAAACTCTCTGGACGCCGGCGCCTCGAATATCACGGTGGAGCTGGCCGAAGGGGGGAAGCGCTTGATCCGCATTACCGATGACGGCTGCGGCATGAGCCGGGAAGACGCCCGAATCTGTTTCCAGCGCCATTCCACCAGTAAGCTTCGCAGCGCCGATGACCTGGACCGCATCGCCACCCTGGGCTTCCGCGGGGAAGCGCTGCCCAGCATCTCCTCCGTTTCCCGCGTCACATTAAAATCCACGGCCGGAGCCGAGGAGGAAGGCACCTGTGTTAAGCGGGAAGCGGACCGCGAACTCGAGGTGACGACCATCGCTTTTCCCGTCGGTACCCAGATCGAGGTGGAGGACCTGTTTTTCAATCTGCCGGCGCGACGCAAGTTCCTGCGCTCCGAGCGCGCCGAGCTGTCCCGGATCAGCAGGATCGTCACCCAGGTTGCGCTGGCTTACCCCGAAGTGGGATTCTCTCTGCGCAGCGGTTCGCGGAGTCTGTTCCGCTACCCGGCGGTCACCGGACTCAAGGAACGGCTTTACCAGGTTTACGGGCGAAGCCTTCTGGACAGGCTGATCGCCGTCGACTGCTCCGAGGGCGAATGGCGTCTCTCCGGCTTTGTGTCCCGTCCGCCCCAGGGAAGAGCGAACAAGAGCCGTCAGCTGGTTTTCGTCAACCGCCGGCCGGTGCGCGAGCAGGTGGTGCTGGCGGCTCTCAACCAGGCTTTCCAGGGATTTCTGGAACGGAACCAGTACCCGGAGGCGTTCCTTTTCCTGGAATGCCCGTATGAGGAAGTCGACGTCAACGTCCATCCCGCAAAAAACGAAATCCGCTATCACGATTCTCAACCGGTTTTCAGGCTCGTCCGCATGGGCCTGGAAAAGGCGCTTCTGAAGGAATTGGGCGTCAAGACGGTGTCCCTAGAGCACCGGGCGGCGGGGATGCCGGATCAGGTGCGCGAGCCCTCTCCGCCTTCCCTGTTCAAGCAGCGGCCCCCGCTACCGGGGCAAAGCGCACCTCTCTTTGCGGAAGCCGTCTCCGGAGAAACGGCGCCGCCGCGGGTTCTGGGACAGTACCTTGATCTCTATATCGTGGCGGTGGATGAATCGGGAATACTGGTCATCGACCAGCACAACGCCCATGAACGCGTGCTTTTCGAAAAATACCAGGAAATCGACCATTCACGGGATTGGCCGCGGCGTCTCCCGCTGTTGCCTCAGGTGATGGACCTTTCCCCGACACAGGAGCTGCAGTGGGAAAACCATCGGGAACTTCTAGAAAACTCCGGCTTCCGTCTCGAGCCCATGGGAGGCCGCAGCTATGCGCTCAGGGAGTTTCCCGACATTTTCAAGGAGGCGGTCGCCCTGGAAGTGCTGCTGTCTCTTCTGGAGGAAGTCGACCGGGAAAAGGTCACCGAGCGCAAGCACAAGATGCTGGCGACCATGGCCTGTAAAACCGCGATCAAGGCCGGTGAGCCGCTGAGCGCGGAAAAGATGAACGTGCTGGTGGAGAACCTTTTCCGGACTTCGAATCCCTCCTTATGTCCCCACGGCCGCCCGGTGATCCTGCGGGTGGATCGTCATACCATCGAAAAAGAGATCGGTCGGCGCTGAATCCGGCGGATGATTTGTACTCATCGCTCTATTCGCACGGGCTTTTCCGATGGGGATGAGAGGTCTGTTCCATGTCCGCGCCCTCCGGTTCTCCGCATATCGGGAGGTCTCGATCCCTGGGGGAACGCGGCTTGATTTTTTCACCTGTTCATGTAGAATAAGCCTACTCCGACGGCCGCAGCGCAATACGGACGAGGCCGCATCGGGGAGTAGCGTAGCCCGGTTAACGCGCCTGCTTTGGGAGCAGGAGACCGCCGGTTCAAATCCGGCCTCCCCGACACCCCTTTCCACGTATGCATTATTGTCTCGAGACGCAGGATCTCAGGCGTCTAACCTATTGAAAAACCACCCCGGTTGCGCTATATTGAGGGCACATGATTTATCGCGTGCGCCTGTAGCTCAGCTGGATAGAGCAGCTGCCTTCTAAGCAGCGGGTCGGGGGTTCGAGTCCCTCCAGGCGTGCCACTTATCTCCTTACTATAGCTGGTCTTTTTTACACCGAACATCGCTTTGGGGGGGGAGTATACAATGATACACTCATCTTCCTTATAATGAGAGTCCTGTTTTCTGTATGAACAACCAAACGATCTTGATCCCGGATAAGCGCAAATCCTTTTTTGTCTGTCAATCGGCTCAGATGTCTCTAATTACGGACAATTGAAAAGGCATATAGCTGAGTGTCCACCCTGATCAGAATTGGCATATATATTGCTGGACAAAATAGATGGGGGGAGGATGAAACGACATAAACTGTGTTTTCTTATCGCATTCTTGATGTTTCTTTTTCCGGGCTGCCCAAGCGATATATATGAACCTCCCACTCAGGAATGGACGGATTCCGCTTATCAAGTGATATACGAAAGGGTGAAACCGTATGTCTCCAATGAAGAAACGAACAGCCTACAAAGAGTTGAGATCCACCGAGCCGAGGAACCGACTTGGGCTGATAAGGTGACCGGGTGGTTTACCTTATGGAATGGAGCGGATGCGGAACTCGCTCAAACCTCGGAAATAAGATTCGAAGGCATTATCTCCGATCCCATGCCCAAAGAGGTGGCCCTTTTTGCGGAGGTGTCGGACAAGGGAAAGGCGGAAGCGGGGGGAACTTGGCACAACGGGGAAAAGATATATATCAATGGAGTGGAACTCGTAAAAATCGGGGAACATCCATGGGGAAATTCCGGATCGGTCGCGTATTTCCTTATTGGAAAAGACGGAAGCATTCTTCCATAAATAAAATCTTTATTGAATTTTCGATGAATATTTTTGCATCCTGGGCTCAGGATCGATTTACCGTGTGCTCCTCGTGGATGAACTGCAGGTTAGGCAGTCGTCTCTGTGCACGCAGACGATGCCGCCGCATTCCGGACACTTCCAGCGCTCTTTTTCCCGGTCGATGTATCCGTCGAGCCCCAACTCGCGAATGCGCTGCAGGTTGTCGATCATGCTCATTCGGTATTTCGTGCGGTAGCGGTTGTCCAGCCGCCGCAGCCGCGCGCAGGGAAACTTCGAACATTCAAAGCAGAACGCGTTATCCGTTGCCTCCAACTCGGGACAGTTTTTTATCCGGCAGATCACGCAGTGTCTGGGTTTACGGTCGTCGCTTCCGCCGCAGCCCGGGCAGGGATTCCTCTCTCTGAGATAGCCGATACAGATCGCGCAGTTCATCCCGCAGGGAGCGATCATGGCGGGGCCGATCAATGTCTCCGGGTATTGCTTGGCTTGCTTTTTCATGCTGTTCTCTGTTCTTGAAATTACGCTTTCCCGGCGACAACGGCAAATTCATGTGCCGCATCATCGAAAGGCGCGCCCGCAACATCCGCGTAGAGGGATTCGATCATGAATCCGTTCTCATTGAATTCTTTCCGCAGGCTTTCCGGCGAGAAATGCTGCAGCCAGTTGTATGCTGTTCGTGTTCGCCCTGATTCAACGATCGTGTATTTATCCAGAATGACCTTTTCCCGTTCATAGCGGAATGTGTTGAGAAATCCGTAGTATATCTCGGGAGACCAGAATCCGTCCATCAGGTTGATCCCGAAAGAGACGGCTTCTTCCCGTTGATCGAAGGCGTTCAGGGAGTAGACGTCCAGCAGAACGGCTCCTCCGGGTTTGAGGAATGAGTTGAATTTCTCAAGCATCCGGCGTCTTTGAGCCGGGCTCAGCGCACAGAAATCGCACATTATCATCATAATGAGATCGAAACGATCCTCGCTGTCGAAATCAAGGTAGTTTCGGTTCACATACCGGATGTCCAGTCGGTTTTCGTTTGCGGTTTTCCGGGCGTATTCAATCGAGTTTCTTGAAAAATCGATGCCCGTAACGGACGCCCCGCGTTTCGCCAGCCTTGTCGTGTAGAGTCCCGGCCCGCATCCGAAATCGGCGATCCGCGTGCCCTTTCCGACATGGAAATGCGCCGTGATCCATTTCACCGAGCGGTCGATAAACGCCTCCCGGCGTGATGACACATCGATTTCTTTATTCAGGTGAAAAGCGAGCATCCGTTTCGAAGTGTGCGCATCGGTCCACAGATCGGCGGCCGTATAGAATTCAAACGGTTTCGGTCTGCGGCATATTTTTTCAAGTTCGTCGAACATCGCGTTTTCCTCCTGTTTTATAGGATACATATGTTCCGGCCGTTTTTCCCGTGGAATGAGGTCTGTTGTTGCGCCCCTCCATATAAGGCTGATGCCGACAAAACCGGTCACCGGGAAATGATGGTGCGGGTTCTTCCCTTAACCTGATGATTGAATCGCAAGAATCATAGCCAAAGCGATATTACCAGAACCGTTTTTATAAATCCAGTTTGCATGTCACCGGATCATGTGAATGGAGGTCCCCATCCTATCTCTTGTTCTACCCGGCGGGATCTCATCAGAAAACGTTGATTTCTCGCCCCATATTCTGGTAAAAATATTTTGAAAAAAATAAGCAGTCTCTTTCACTTGGCAAAGAGGGAATGATACCAAGAAATCCGCGGTTCCGACCTTGAGTTTTATTGATATACAACGTTATCGGTTGTGCGGGGGGGGGGGGGGAAATTTGAAAGAGGAAAAATTGGGGGGGGGGGGGGGTGAACATTGACATGAAAGCCTTTCAGAAATTTATAACCCGTCTGAATCCTTATGTGCTGTCATATATCGCGAGTGTATTGACGATCGCGCAAATCGTTCTTGCCTTCTTTTTTGTCGGTCATGCTTCCGATGCGCTCAAGTGGGGAGGGTGGATCTGTTTGTGGTCCGCCGGAATATTCGGGGTTTGGCCGATCATCATATTCCGCCGGAGAGGGGGTGTGTCAAGAGGAGACAGCTACATAAAGACAACGACTCTGGTGGATACCGGACTTTACGCTGTCGTGCGGCATCCGCAGGGAGGAACGGCCTGGCTTCTGATCAACCTGGGGCTCATATTGATCGCGTGGCACTGGACCGGCATGGTCCTCGGCCTGATCTCGATGAGCCTGGTCTATCTGGATACGTTCAATGCCGATCAATCCTGCATAGAAAAATTCGGCGCTGCCTATCAACGGTATGCAAAAAGAGTACCACGGGTAAATTTCATCACTGGGATCATCCGGCTGGCGGCAAGGCGCGATGAGGAATCTGGAAAGTGACGGATGGATTCTTTGGAGATGATTTTTGAGGTGTGATACGGCGGAAGCGCGACGAGAGCATGCTCTTGCAATAATATCCTGAACGAAATATGATAAACAGTTTAATTAAATACATGCCGGAGACGGCGATACGATGGATTTATCAAAAAAAAATCATAGAGGGAAGTGGAAATATTATGACGCAGGATTCCGGAAAGAATTCGAACAGACTGTTGATTTTATTATTACTCGCTGATTTTGTTTTCATATTGATTCATCTGCTATTCAGCAAACATCTTTTTTCAAATCCTCTTTTTTCGATTGAAATGGATCGGGGATACGCGGAGGTTTATCAATACATTAAAGAATTTTGGATCCTGGTGTTGTTGTGTTTCATGGCGTTAAAGAACAAACAGATCATCTATTTTGGGTGGTCGATTCTTTTCATGTATCTATTGTTCGATGATTCTCTGCAGATACACGAACGGCTCGGATCGATTTTGTCGAACCGTTTACACCTTCAGCCGGGTTTTGCTTTGCGTGCGGATGATATTGGTCAAATAGGGGCGTCCGCGCTCTTCGGAATCTTATTATTCTCGGTTTTGGGATTTGCATATTTGTTGAGTGACGACACGGCAAAACAAGTATCAAAACGCCTTTTTATTCTGGTCGTCTGCGTTGCATTCTTCGGCGTTGTCGTGGATATGTTCCATGTCGCGATCCCTGGAGGCGGTTTGATTTTGGGAATCATCGAAGATGGCGGTGAAATGGTAATTATGAGCATGATTGTATCGTATGTCTTTGATCAAGGGGCTTTTCAAAGGCTGTACCCGAAACCTCAGCGTGGCTGATGTCGGGATGGAACGTTCAGTCCGACCGTGAGCTCCGGATCGTGCTTCCAGTTTTGAAGAGCGGCTAACCGCAGCCGGGCTTGTTCTCCTTCCGTGATGACCGGATCGGCATCGACTTCATGTAAACGTCTGTCAAGAAATATAAACAGCTGAAAAGAAGGTGTCGAGGATGATAAATGCTCATCCCTGAGTTTTTTCTCTGTGATTCCGTCATTCTGTCCGCCCTGGGAGCTTATGGTTTCTCTCTGATCCGACTCGGAATGCAATGCCGTCAAAGAGTTTCCCCCCCTATCCTCGGGGAGTCAAAAAAACACCAGTTTACAATAATATATCAAAGAGGTCACGAGTAAACAACTCCTCTCCAATCTGTTCGTTGAAAGGCGCCGCATCCTTGTTTTCAGGGATTTCAGGGCTAAAGCAGGATAAGGATTCTGAAACCGGCCAGGCTGGCAATGATTTCATTTGATTGACTGCTTGAGCCGAGATGTTATCATATAATTCAGCCGATTTTATGTGGGAGGAAAAAATGGACATCAAAAACGCCAAGAAAATGACATCCCCCTGTGGGCTGCCGTGTTTTCATTGCCCGGCGTACCTCGCCGTGAAAAATCCGGAAATACGGAAGAATATGGCGGCAGCCTTCAATCTCCCTGAAGAGAAGGTCACATGTGAAGGATGCCGGCCCCAGGAAGGCCGGATCAAGCTGCTGAAGGCCGATCAGCAGTGCCGGATCTATTCATGCATTAAGGAAAAGAACATAGATTTCTGTAACGAATGCGATGATTTTCCCTGCGAACGGTTTCAACCCTACGCCGACAAATCCCATTTCCCGCATAACATGAAGATGTATCAGCTCTGCATGATGAAAAAACTGGGGTTTGAAAAATGGGCCGAAGAAGAAGCGGCCAGAATATGGGACACCTACAGAACCAAACCGTTTGATTTCGATAATATCCTTTATTGAATATCCGGACAAGAGAAAATCCACGCTGCGGATAAGGCTCCTTCAAAAACCTTGAACTGAAAGAGAGCCTGTCGAAATAAAAATTTCACCGTTTGGGCGATACCGATTCCCTCGAATGGATCGGTATGCGAAGGCGGCGGCTTTTTAGGGCCGCCGCCGCATTTTTCAGCGCTGAACGATAGGCAGCCGGATCTGGGACGGATATTCCGCGGAGTGATGAACGGTGTTGTGTGCGATGACGCCTTCGGTCTCGTCGTAGTTTTTGCCGCCGGTATTGAGATTGCGGGTGAATCGCGGGAAGTTGCTGCTCGAAACCTCGATCCGAATCCGGTGGCCTTCCGCGAAGTGGTTGCTGGTCGACATGGGGCTGATCTCGAGCTCGTAGACCTTGCCCTCCTCCATGAACACCTGCTTGTCGTATCCCTCGCGGTAGCGGGCGCGGAGGATGGTTTCGTCCAGGTTGAAGGCACGGCCGTCGGGATAGACGTCGATGAGCTTGACCGTGAAATCCGTATCCCTGGCATCTGAGGAGACGAAAAGCGTGACTTCGATCGTCCCGCTTACTTCCGTCCCTTCCTTCAGCGGTTCGGTGGTGTAGACCAGAATATCGTTTCGGCCTTCCATACGTCTCTGGTCGAAGGCGCCGGCCCTTATGGCGTTGCCCGTGCAGCAGACATTGCCGCCGTAAGAGAGTACGGGATTGAAAGGATCGTAGGAAAAAGAGTCGGGCTTGCTTGCGGCGCCCGGTTTCCGGGTCGACAGCGTGCCGTCGCCGGAGAGGCTGTTGGCCCACCCGCCTGAATCGAGGTAAAAGGTTTTCATCCGGGCGCCTTCGGGAGGCCAGGTGTATGATGACTGCCACTTGTTCATTCCCATCGTGTAGTACTGAACCTTGGGGGTTTTCTTCGTGATGCCGTTCTCTTCACCTTTGAGCCAGAAGTCGAACCAGCCGTAGATCAAGCCGTCGTAATCGAAACGGGCGTCGCCCATATTGCGCTCCCCGACGATCGTCTGCTCGGTGGCGCGGCGGTAGGCGCAGTGACCCACCGGGGCTACCAGGGCGAACTGGTTGCCGGCCACTTCCGGGTCTTCGGCGTTGTGGGTGACGTGGTTGAACAGCGCCAGGTTGGGACCGACCGAAACATCATACCATGACATCATCCAAAGACTGGGTACGCCGAAGGGTTCGTCGTCATGATAGAGACCGCCTTTGTACCAGGCGGGATCGTTCGGGGTTCTCTGGATCATGCGGCCCCCGGTGGCGACCGGCGCCGGGTCGGCGAAGATGCCCTTTGGGCCCTCGACGTTGCGCAGGATGTCCTCGACGGGAAGATGCCACAAGGCCTTCGACCAGTCGACGCGCGGCATTTCCGGAGCCAGGTCGAAATACCGCGACAGCCGCACCATGTCTTCCCGGGAGATGTCTTTGGGGAACATGGGGCGTTGGGTGTTCTGGACGCCGTACAGCCAGGTGAAGAAAAGCATCTGTTCGGCGCCGCCCCGGTACCAGTTTCCCTGCTCGTAGAACGGGCCCACGCGTCCGACTCCCGCGCCGAAGCCCTGGGGGCACATGGCGGCGTGGGCGGGATGATCCAGTGCGGCCAGTCCCATCTGCCATTCAGCTGTGGATGAGCATCCGATGGTTCCCACCTTGCCGTTGGACCAGGGCTGTTCCGCGATCCAGGTCAGCATGTCGTAGCCGTCGGTTTTGGGCGGACCGAGGATGTCCCATTCGCCTTCCGAGAAGAAGCGGCCGCGCTCGTTCTGATAGATGTAAGCATATCCGCGCGTGACCCATTCATAGGCCGCCCTGGCCTGGCGCAGCTGGGGGACGCCGTCGCGGAATGGGTTGAAATTATAGGGGGTGCGGACGAAGATGGTCGGCACCGGAGTATCGCTGTCGACGGGGCGGTATATATCGGTGGCGAGTCTCACTCCGTCGCGCATCGGCACCATGACCTTCTGTTTGATGATCGCGACGGACCGGAGCTTCTCCATGAAGGCGGCATCCTGCCGACCGGCCTGACCTTTCAGGATCGAGGCTTCGGGGTTTGCATGGATGAAAGCGGAGTCGGCCAGCATGGTTCCGATGCCGGCGCATAAAACAGTGACGCCTATCAAAAAGGAAAGGAATTCTTTCTTTCGAAAAAACGAATGTTTCATTATATTCTCCTTGTGTGAATGGGATCGATCATGGAACCGGATGGAGATGCCGCCGCCGGAATCATTCCGGCTGGTGGTTTGAAGATGATGCGGGAAAGATAATGAGTGCTCACGGGGGCTTTCAGCCCCTGGGATGTGATGAAAAAGGCTTCCGATAACATGAAAGGATGAACATATCACTTGGAAACCGGCTCTGTCAATTTTTTCTTGAGGCCGGTGCTTTTCCAACAGTGATTTCGATTCGGGAACGTTTTTTGTCTGTTTTCGTATGAATAATCACGTGCGATCGGATTAAATCCGGAAGCAGGAAAAAACAAGGAGGGAAAGAATGGAAAAACGAGCGGCTGTGATATTTATCGGCATGCTTTTCGTAACGGCGCTGGCCGCCGGCCAGGTGTCAAACGCAGAAGAACAGGCCGCGGTGGAAAAGGTCATCAAGGAATCCTATTTCAACGGCGCCTTCAATGATCTCGACACCGTAAGTATGCGGAAGGGATTCCATCCGGATTTCGCCATCTTTTCGGCCAAGGGCGCGGAACTTGCCCGCTATCCCATCGATGCCTGGATCAAAGGAATCGAGCAGGGGAAACGGAAGCCCGATTTCGACAAGAGCAAGGCGAAGATGGACTGCAGGATCGCTGCGCTCGATATCACCGGAGGCGCCGCCGCCGCCAAGATCGAGATATCCAAGGACGGGAAGATGATCTTTACGGATTATCTTTCACTGCTCAAGTTTGAAGACGGCTGGAAGATCGCCGCCAAGGTGTATCACCGGCACTGATGAAGGACAGCGGCGAGACGGATCCAGCCGCGACCTTACGGGCAGGGCCCGACGCATGGTCGCCGCCGATCAGAGCATCAGCAGGAGGAAGACCATCACGAACAGAGCGACGGTTTCCACGATCCCGATCACCATGAAGTAGTTGGCGGTTCCTTTTCCGGTTTCGGCGAGGGAATCGGCCGCCCGGGCGGCCACCTTGCCTTGAAAGAAAGCGGAAAAGCCCATGGCCATGCCGCCGAATACGCCCGCCGCCATCATGGTCAGCGGGTCCTTGTCGCTCTGGCTGATGAACAGCATGAGCAGAAAGCCGTAAATGGTCTGCGTCAGCGGGGCGCCGGAAAATGCCACCAACATGAAAGGCGCGGGTTTGTTGTTTGCGAAACATTTCTTCCAGCCGCCGACCGCGGCTTGCGAAGCAACGCCGGTTCCGAAAGCTGAGCCGACCGCGGCCAATCCCAGTGCGGCCGCGGGTCCTATCATTCCAAGATTCATTTGATTTCCCCTTGTTTTGATTCTTCGGTTGTCTCTTTAAAAGGTTTGTATTCGTATCCCGTCCACTCCATTCCCAGCTGACCGGAGAATTCCAGCACATTCAAACGGATTCCGTGCACGATGACGGAAAGCAAAGCCATGGCGATGTTGAGACCGTGGCCGATCGCCAGCACCAGCAGCCCCGCAGGAAGAGCGAAGCCTTTCAGCATGGGAGCGGCGATGTCGTTGAAGCTGGAAGCGATGGCGACGGTGGCCATGCCGACCGCGAACAGACGGATGTAGGAGATGATGTTGGAGAAGGAACTGATGGCATCCAGAAACGTATTGAAAGCGCCTCCGAGTCCGCGGGCCAGCCCCTTGAAAAACCCCGTCCCTTTTTTCTGCTCGCAGAAGATCACGATCGCGATCAGACCGCCGGCGATCATCGGGACGGTGAAACCCGGCATGTCCATTCCCAGCACCAGGTTGAGGACGACCAGAAAGAGTCCGGCCATCAGAAAAAACCAGCCGAGGTGGGCGATGCTGTCGAGTCCGGGAAGCGCGTTGATGAAATTCATGATATTCGCCAGTCCGAGCTGGACGATGGCGATGATGAAGCAGATCAGCATGACTTCCTGCTGGGGATCGACCGTCAATCCCGGAAAGAGCTCCGGGAAGGTCGCCAGCTGTGGGATGGTCAGGGATTTGATGAAGGGGATCTCGGCGATCCGAACCGCTCCGAACCAGTTTCCGGTAATGGCCCCCCACCCGATGGTACAGAGACTGAGCACGTAGAAAAGTTTGACCGCCAGAGGCAGCGGTTGTTTTTTTCCAGCCGATTTGAGGTGGGTGAAAAGGCAGATCATCAGAAAAATAAGCCCGTACCCGGCGTCGCCGATGATCATGGCCACGAAAAGGGCGAAAAAGACGAGGAAGTATTTGCTGATATCGTACTCCCGGTAACCGGGAACCGTCCCCAGAAAATCGAATACCGGTTTGATGATGCGGTTCCACCAGCTCATCTTCAGCAGTGTCGGCGGGTTGTCGGTCGATTCTGGATCCTCACTGAGAATCCCCCAGCCCTCTTCGGTCGCGCCGATCATGAGCGTGTCGATGTTTTCAGCGGGGCAGTATCCCTGTACCAAGCAGATGTCTTCGGTCTCCTTCATTCCGGACCGGACCCGGGCAAACTCGAGCTGCTTCTCGACTTCGCGGCGGAGAGTCAGGATATTCTCGGTGTGTGCCGTCAGGGCTTTCAGCCGGGCTTCGATCTCAAGGATCCGATCCGAAGCCGTTTCCAGATCCGCCGCCGTCTTGGCGTAATCTTCCCGGGGCGGGATCTCTTCCTTGAGATCCAGACGCTTGTCTTCGGTATCGGAGACCAGGGCCAAGTAAACCAAGCCCTTATCTTCCTTGAGGATCTCAAAGATTGCATTGTCGGGCGCTTTTTTCAAAAAATTTTTATCGGTAAGGTAAAGACGGATATAGACGTTATCTCGATGAAGCGCTTCCAGATCCCGAGCGGATATTTTACCCCAGCGATCGAACCAATCCATCCGTTCCCGGTTCTCTTCGACGATTCCCATGTTTTGCTGGTGTTCGGCGGAAAGCCGATTGATTTCCTCGACCAGAAGACGGTTGTCCCTATCTTCCGGGATGCCGTGTGTTTCAGGGGATTCCGTGCTTTCGAGAATGCGCAGGCTTTTGTCGATCTGATCCAACTCGTTTTCGAGTTGGGCCGCGTCTTCGGACCGGGGAGGTTGAAGATGCCGGATATGGACGACCCCGGTTTTTCGAAGTCTCCGGAGCGCGGTGTTCCGGTGACGGGTGCTGATGAACAGCGTCACTTTCTGCATCGGAACGATCATGCGGCCGCCAGCTCCTTTTTCCGGTGAATTTTGGCTTTGGAAATCTTGCCCCGGACGACTTCCGTGGTGCGTTCGTCACCCAGGTAGATATTGATCCTCCGGATGTTTTCCTTTGATTCGGGGATCTTCACTTTTTCGAACAGATTGACGCGCTGCGTGGTGATGCGCAGCTCTTCGCGAAGCACTTCGATCTGGTCTTCCAAAAACTTTATCCGGATGTTTTGTTCGATTTTGTGTTTGCAGGCGTTGATGCCCCGATCGATCCAAAGCGGGGTTTCATAGAGATCATAGGGCTCTTCGTGAAACACCACATCCTCGAAGATCACGAGATCGATGCCGGCGATATTTCCTATGCGGGTCACGATCTCTTCCACGGAAAAAAGCTTGCCGAGATCGATATCGTCCCCGAAAACCGCGATCCAGCGGTCGATATCGCTTTCAAAAGCGGCGACTTCTTTCCGGACTTCTTCCACTTGATTTCTGATGACGCGAATTTCGTTGATCAATTGGGTTTTTTTCAACTCCAGCGTCGGCAAGTAGCGCTGAAACCGTTTGAGCGCTTCCTTCTGGATCTTCAGTTCGTTCTTGGTCAAGCGGATTTTTGGCATGATTACGGTTTCCTACGGCCAGTATTTCTTAACCAGGTCGGATTTCATTCGGGTTTCCTCGGGAGTGAAGCACTCCGCCAGAATCTTCCATCCAAGGTCCAGGGCGTCTTCAAGATTGATGTTTACGGAGAGATCCATCATGTTGGACTCGAATAATTTCCCGTACTTGAGGAGCTTTTCGTCCCATTCGCTCATGCGAAAGCCCATCGCCCGTTTCTCCTCGGTCTCCTTGTATTGGGCATAGAGCTGGATCATTCCATCCATGATGGCGCGGTGATCGTCACGGGTTTGATTGTTGACCTGCTGTTTGAGGCGGCTCAGGGAACCGAACGGCTCGATGCGGCCGTTGCGCAGATAGAATTGGCCTTCGGTGATGTAACCGGTATTGTCGGGCACGGGGTGGGTGACGTCGTCTCCGGGCATGGTCGTCACCGCCAGGATGGTGACAGAACCGCTGCCCTCGAAGTCGACGGCTTTTTCATAACGGGAGGCGAGTTGGGTATAGAGGTCGCCCGGATACCCGCGGTTGGAGGGGACCTGTTCCATGGTGATCGCGATCTCCTTCAAGGCATCGGAGAAATTGGTCATATCGGTCAACAGCACCAGAACCTCTTTATCCTTGAGCGCGAATTTTTCGGCCACCGCCAGACATAGATCCGGAACCATAAGGCCTTCGACGATCGGATCGGAAGCGGTGTGTATGAAGAAAATGGACCGGTTCAAGGCTCCGCCCCCTTCCAGGGTGTTTTTGAAATACATGTATTCGTCGTATTTCAATCCGATCCCTCCGAGGATGATGATGTCCACTTCCGCCTGCAGGGCGATGCGGGCCAACAGCTCGTTGAAGGGTTCTCCGGACACGGAAAAGATCGGCAGCTTCTGCGAGACCACAAGCGAATTAAAGACATCGATCATCGGGATGTTGGTGCGCGTCATCTTCCTGGGAATGATGCGTTTGGCGGGATTGACTGAAGGTCCCGCGATCTCGATCATGTTTTCCGTCAGTGAAGGTCCCCGATCGCGAGGGATGCCGCTTCCGTTGAAGATGCGGCCCAGCATGTCGTCGGAGAACGTCACCCGCATCGGGTGTCCGAGAAAGCGGACTTCATCATTGGTCGCGATACCCTGACTTCCGGCGAAGACCTGGAGGGAAACAAGATCCTCCTCCAACTTGATGACCTTGGCAAGGGATTTCCCTCGCGAAGTCTTGATTTCCGCCAGTTCCTCGTTCCTCACCCCGGCGGCTTTCACCGTGATGACATTGCCGGTAACGCTTAAGATTTTATTATATACCTTCTGCATCGCCCGAGTATTCCTCTATCAATTTGTTGATTTCTTGTTCCTGCGTCTTGAAATGATCGTCCTGCATATCGATATAGTTCCAATCGATAAAAAGCTGCCGCAGTTTGTTGAAAAACGTGCGGGCTTCATTTTTTGCCTGAAGTTTGAATTCGTGTACCAGTATGTCGTGCGCTTTCTTGAAAACATACTGCTGCCTTTCGGTGGAGGTGGCGCCGTCGACCGCATCGAAAGAGTTCTGCTGCAGGTAGACATTATCGAGAAATTCCGACTTCAGATAGACGACGAAATCCTCGACGGAGGTTCCTTCTTCCCCGACCACCAGCATCATCTGATGGACCTCTTCTCCTTTTATCAGAACGGCCCGCGCATCTTCGATCAAATCAATGGGGATGAAGCTCTTGTATTTCGACCAGCTTTCCAGGGGATGTATCGCCGGGTAGCGGCGGGCGTTGGAGCGGTCGCGGGAAAGACCGTGAAACGCGCCGACGACTTTCAGCGTCGACTGCGTCACGGGTTCTTCGAAATTCCCGCCGGCGGGACTCACGGTGCCGCCGATGGTAAGACTGCCGGTTTTTCCTCCACGGAGTTCGACCAGTCCAGCGCGTTCATAGAACTGAGCGATCCTGGATTCCAGATACGCCGGGAACGCTTCTTCACCCGGGATCTCTTCCAGGCGTCCGGAGAGTTCCCGCATGGCTTGCGCCCAACGCGAAGTGGAATCCGCCAGCAGCAGGACATTGAGGCCCATCTGCCGGTAATACTCGCCCAGCGTGGCGGCGGTGTATACCGAAGCCTCTCGCGCGGCAACCGGCATGGAGCTGGTGTTGCAGATGATGATCGTCCTTTCCATCAAGGACTTTCCGGTCCGGGGGTCCATCAGTTCGGGGAATTCACGTAGCGTTTCCACGACCTCTCCGGCCCGCTCGCCGCAGGCTGCGATGATTACGATGTCGGTTTCCGCAAACCGGCTGGTAACCTGCTGGAGGACGGTTTTTCCGGCTCCGAACGGCCCTGGAATGCAGTAGGTCCCTCCCTTGGCGACGGGGAACAAGGTGTCGATGATGCGCACCTGAGTCACCAAGGGTTCCTCCGGCATAAGCTTTTCGCGGTAAAACTTGATCGGGATCTTTACCGGCCAATCGAAATACATCTTGAGATCGTGTTTCTCGCCCTTTTCATCTTCTATCACCGCTACGGTATCGACCACTTTTAATTTTCCGGCCGGAGAGATCGAGCGGATGGTATATTTTTTCTGCAGGTCGAAGGGAACGAAGATGCTGTGTTCGAAAATCCCTTCCGGAACATTGCCGATCACATCCGCTCCCGTAACAATGTCGCCCTCCCTAACCATCGGCGTGAACATCCATTCTTTTTCGAAGTCCAGGGCATCCAAAATGACTCCGCGTTTGAGGAAGAAGCCGTGCATTGCGGCCAATTCGTTCAAGGGATTCTGCAGTCCATCGTAAACCATGCCCAGGATTCCGGGGCCCAATTGTACCGAGAGCATATCACCGGTAAACTCGACGTTATCCCCCACCTTCAGGCCTTTGGTATCTTCGAACACCTGCATGAAGGCGGTGCTGTCCTGGATCCTAATGACTTCGGATTTGAGCCGTTCCTCTCCGGTGATCGCATATCCCACTTCGTTCTGAATGATGTTTCCTGCGAAGGATACGGAGATCATGTTGCCGTTGATTCCAATGATTTTTCCTGTGCTTTTTTTCATGGGTTTATTTCGGTATACGTCTGAAATTTTTCTGAGCCCGATTCTTTGTCGAAATATCGTTTTCTATGAAGAATCTGAAGTTTAAGAAGATAGATTACCAAAAAATTCAGATCCGAATAGTGACCGAACTCAAGATTATCGAGAAAAAGCCACCGCAAAAACAGCAGCTTGATCTGAATTTCCAACGGAGTTCCCTCCTTGAGCAGACCGACCTGAAAAGCCGCGGGCTTGTATTCGAACCGCTGTCTGTAAGCTTTGCGCCAAATGGAAAGTTCGGTGCGCAGACGATGCTCGAAGCGCTTGAATGCTTTCAGAGCAAAAGGGTCATCCGCGGATTCCGTGGTCGTCTTTATATCGACATCTACGAGAATGCGATAATCGGAAGGGGAAAGCCATTTTTGCGCTTCTTTCATGAAATCGGCTGTCTCGATAGGAAGGGGCTGATCAAACTTGGGGACGGGGAGCTGGGAGGCGAGATAGTAATACTTATCCATTTTTTACTTCAATAGAGTGCGGATCGCCGGATTCAGGAATTCTCCGAGGAACGCGGCGACACTTTCATCGGAAAGATCGTAATACACGTCGCTGTCTTTGATCCCGATACGAAGTCCCTTGCTGATCCCCTTGTCGACTTTGATGGTGAGCGGGGCCTTCAGATGATCGCGGTTTTTGGCAAGGATGAGATTTTTCAGCGCCGAGACATCCGCGGCTCCGATCAGTGCTTCCAGTTCGCGTCCCTCAAAAGCTACCGCTGTTTTTACGATCAGTTCTTTGAGCGTTTCCGGACTCATCGCCTTACCGATCTCCTGTTTGAAGATCGCATCCAACAAAGATGTCAACTTCTCTTTTGTTACCAGGATGGTATCCCGGGCCGCCTGTTTGAGGGCGGCTTCTCCATTCTCCCGGATTCTTTGCGCTTCCTGAATGGCATCAGCTTTGATGCGCTCGGCTTCGTCTCGAGCGGCTTTTAGGATTTTATCGGCTTCCGTGCGTGCCTGGGTTAAAATCTCCTGAGACGATTTCCGGGCTTCTTCTATACCATCGCTCTTTATCTTTTCAATCAGATGCTCGAGTTTCGTTTCCATGAAGGTTCTCCTCCGTTGATACCTCATGCCCGTGATGCAAATAAACCATGGCGAATCGTCGGCTTTAAGAGCAAAAGGGGGCGGGGCACCGAATCCTTGGGATCGCGACGGCAGATGATTTTCTGCGTGACTGAGTTCGGGGCTGTCGATGTTAATTTATTCACAGTAAATTCAGCGGAAATTGCCGTTAAAATATTGATTTAGAAATTTACACCGATTCCCAAGGATTGTCAAGGAAACAGCGTTTGGATCGAGGGTGAGACGGGGAGACCGATTGTCGGATTGAAATGAAGGAGGCGCTTTTACTGGAATTATGCCGAAAATAAAAAAAAGGCCTCCCGGAAAACCGGGAGGCCTTGTGCTCGTGTGTATGTTTGCGCGATCAGAAGATGAACTTGAGTCCGAGGCGAAGTTCGATAGGATCGAAATAGTCGAATTCCATGAGGAAGCGGGGATCTTTTTCCCAGGTGTAGACGGTGCCTTCAGAAGTGGTAAGAGTTTGTGCGTTCTCGTCGTAGGTGATGCCGCCGGCGAGTTCCTGGTCGGAGAGGCCGATGGTGCTTCGGGTCAGTGTCTGGAAGATCTGGCGTGCTGTCTTGATGTTGAAGATGTTGTCGACGTTGATGTTGAGCTGGATGCGATAGGCGTCGGTGATGGCGAGGTTGTACTCGGCATAGACGTTGGTGAAGAACAGGAAGGGGGTGCGTCCGTCGGAGAGGCGGCCGTCGACGGTGAAGTCTTCAGGAGCGCTCATCATCCGGTTGACGGGGACGCCGCTCTGGCCGCTGGCGAAGAAGCCCATGGTGAGTCCGAAGTCGAAGGCATAGGAGCCGAAGACCTTGAACTGATGCGGGCGGTCGGTGGTCAGCGGGCCGTCGTTGACGTTCATGTCTTTGTCGCGAACCATGTACCAGAGGTCGTAGGTGCGGTTGACGTTGGGCCGGTCGGCCAGTCCGTCATAGGTGCCGCGCAGGCTGCTGAAGGTGTAGGAGGCGCCGGCCATCCAGTTGTCGCTGAAGCGTTTTTCGATGCTGAGGTTCAAGCCGAGGTAATCGCGTTTGGCCGGGGGGATGGTGGGGATGAAGTCCTGGAACTTGCCGCCGTCGCGCTCGTTGAGCGTGAATCCGTAACCGGGATTGGCGGTGTAGTAGGTTTCACCCTG
>Ga0180432_10001782_pt1 | contig 33356 bp, 41 predicted proteins | sample SS_ome_10_FD_132414 | JGI IMG/M metagenome (GOLD analysis project Ga0180432, IMG submission 132414) | Hypersaline lake sediment archaeal communities from the Salton Sea, California, USA - SS_1_MS_2 metaG | ecosystem: Environmental > Aquatic > Non-marine Saline and Alkaline > Hypersaline >... | reverse complement strand
CCCGACGACGCCGCGTCACACCCCACAGGCAAACCCAAGCCGCCCTGGCGGCCTGAACACCATGAACACACCCAAACACAACACGCGCCCTGAAGAAATTACACAAAACTATGGACACCACCCAGAGGGGGTCTCAAACAGGATAACAGGATAGACAGGATCAAGAAAATCTGGTTGATCCTGTCATACTGTCTAAAACTATCCGGTCACTTCTGCTGCTGCGCCTTCTGGATCTTCGCCCACGGGTCGCGCAGCGTGACCGTGCGATTGAAGACAAGCTTGTCGGGGCTTGAATCAGCATCCACGGAAAAATAGCCGAGACGCTCGAACTGGTACCGCGTCCCGGGCGCAGCGCTGGCGAGACTCGGCTCGAGCTTGCACGCCGTGAGCACCTCGAGCGAGCCCGGATTCAGGTTGGAGCGCCAGTCGCCGCCGCCCTCGACCTCGTTCGGGTCCTCCTTCGTGAACAGGTGGTCGTAGAGCCGCACCTCGCCCTCGATCGCGTGCGCGGCCGAGACCCAGTGCAGCGTGGCCTTGACCTTCCGGCCGTCGGGCGCGTCGCCGCCGCGCGTCGCGGGATCGTACGTGCACCGCAGCTCGACCACGTTGCCGTTCTCGTCCTTGATCGCTGTCTCGCACTTGATGAAGTACGCGTACCGGAGCCGCACCTCGCGGCCGGGCGCGAGCCGGTAGAACTTCTTCGGCGGCTCCTCCATGAAGTCGTCCTGCTCGATGTAGAGCACGCGCGAAAACGGCACCATGCGCGTCCCCGCGCCCTCGTCCTCCGGGTTGTTGATCGCCTCCATCTCCTCGACCTGGTCCTCAGGATAGTTCTCGATCACCACGCGCAGCGGCCGCAGCACGGCCATCACGCGCGGCGACGTCTTGTTCAGGTCCTCCCGGACGCAGTACTCGAGCTGGGCGATGTCCACCGTGCTGTCGCCCTTCGCCACGCCGACCATCCTGCAAAACCGCCGGATGGACTCCGGCGTGTAGCCGCGCCGCCGCATGCCCGCGATCGTCGGCATCCGCGGATCGTCCCAGCCGTTGACGTGGCCTTCCTGCACGAGCTCGAGCAGCTTGCGCTTGCTCATCATCGTGTAGGTGACGTTGAGCCGCGCGAACTCGATCTGCTGCGGGTGATACACCCCGAGCTGGTCGAGAAACCAGTCGTACAGCGGCCGGTGCGCCTCGAACTCGAGCGTGCAGATCGAGTGCGTGATCCGCTCGATCGAGTCCTCGTTGCCGTGGGCCCAGTCGTACATCGGGTACACGCACCATCTGTCGCCCGTGTGCTGGTGGCTCGCGTGCAGGATGCGGTACATCACCGGGTCGCGCATGTTCAGGTTCGGCGACGCCATGTCAATCTTCGCCCGCAGCACGCGCGAGCCGTCGGGGAACTCGCCCGCCGTCATCCGCTCGAACAGGTCCAGGTTCTCCTCGACGGACCGGGTGCGATACGGGCTCTCCTTCCCCGGCCTCGTCAGCGTCCCGCGGTGCTCCCTGATCTCCTCGGCGGTGAGGTCGCACACGTACGCCTTGCCCGCCTTGATGAGCTGCACGGCCCACTCGTGCATCTGCCCAAAATAGTCCGAGCCGAAGTAGAGGTGCTCGCCCCAGTCCCACCCGAGCCAGCGCACGTCCTCGATAATCGACTGGACGTACTCGTCCTCCTCCTTGCACGGGTTCGTGTCGTCGAACCGCAGGTGGCACGTCCCGCCGAACTCCTGCGCGATCCCGAAATTGAGGCAGATCGATTTCGCGTGCCCGATATGCAAGTAGCCGTTCGGCTCCGGCGGAAACCGCGTCACCACCCGCCCATCCCATTTGCCGGTCCTTAAGTCCTCAGCAACAATACTGCGAATAAAGTCCAGCGACGGCTTTGAATCATTTGCTGTCATATCTACTAGGCCTTCACTGTTAGGATTTCTTGACAGGATAACAGGATAAACATGATTCCCTTATCCCGTTCATCCTCTTGTTCGGTCTGACGAGGGACCCTTTGCGTCCAACGTCCTTACCTTCCTCTTCACCTCAACCTTCCACTCGCCGAAGTTCAGCAGCAAGCCGACCGGTTTCCCCGTGGCAACGAGGTAGTTGACCAACTGTATCTCGTGGGGCGCGGCAAGCTTCCTCACCGACTTGAGCTCTACTATAACCGTTTCCTCGACCAGAATGTCCGCCACGAACTCGCCAACGACTTCGCCGTCGTAACGGACCGTTATCGGCCGTTGCGATTCAGCCTCGAGCCCTGCTTTGTGCAGTTCGATCAGCAAGCACTTCTCATAAACCGATTCCAGGAAGCCAAAACCCATCGTGTTGTAGACCGTGTACGCGCAGCCGATGATCTTCTTCGTAAGATCCTCATACTGCATCACGTCCCGTCTCGCGATCCCTGTCGATCATCCTGTTCATCCTGTTATCCTGTCAAAGAAGCTCGGTGCTTCGGTTCACTAGCTATGAGATGAGTCAATAGCGTGGCGTTTTCTATTCCGGTCGAGGGGTATCCTTCCCGTCCTGACTCAAGTCAAAGCCGCAGTGAGGACACCTCTCATCCTTCGGGCCGACTTCTCGACCACAGTGGGGACATGTGTGCTTGGCCGCCTTTTCAGTCTCATCGCTGTCCGGGTCCGGAAGGTCCAGCCCCTTCTCATGAAGGTGAACCCGCATTTTCCCGCTCTTATCTAGCAGGCACAAACCAGTTGCCTTGGTCAAGGACAGCCTCAATTTGGACTTACCGTCTGTCAAGTTCAGGCCGTTGTCGTAGAGGATGGCCTGCCTGTCTGCTTCTGCTCCCAGTTCCAGCACGGCGAAATGTTCAGGGCGGTTATGAGCAAGAACTCTCTCGTACTGGAGGGCAACCTGCTGGTTGCCGTCTGTGTCGTAGAGGGAGAGGCCCTTCGTGGACAACACAGTCGTGCGCTTCCCGTTCTCATCGAAAAACGCCAAGAGGACGGTGCTCTTGTCTTGCAGGCGACTCCGAGGCTGTCCGGGTGCCTCTCGTTCGACCGGCACCAGTTCGGGCACAAGCGTCTCGGCAAGTTCGCCGCGCTTCTTGCCGTCCCGATCGAGGAGAAGGTATCTGGTCGCCTTGATAGTGTCAGCTTCGATGACTTTCCCACCAGAGGTCGCCTCGGCCGCAGTGACTCCTGGTGCAAAGAGGAAATGGCCGAGGACGCTGCTGCCTAACACACTGCAGACCGCAACGGTTACAAGGAGGAATGTGTACTGCTTCTTGCTCATCGTTCCCTCCTCAGGGCTCGAGTTCAACCCCGTCTGGGGTCGGATTGCCTTTCCCTTGTCCCCTCGTTCCTTCTGCGTCGTCCTTGTCACTTGCCGGATCGGGAACCGCCCCAATCGAGGCGAGCTTCCGCAACGCTATGTGAAGTCGGCGAACGCAACGCCCCTTCTCCCCCTTCTCAAGAACTTCCATCGTCTTGTCCAACGGCGGTGTGGCCTTTCTCCCTGTGACAGCAACACGCATCACCGCGAACAGATCCCTGGCCCTCCATTTGTACGGATCCATTTCTGCAGTGGCGCGAATTCTCTCATCAAGAATCGGTGCTGTGAATTCTGGGCTCGGAAGCGGCTCAAGCCACTGGAGCACCTCCCAGATCATAGTAGCCGAACCACCCGCGGTGTGCTTTCGCCTTAGCACAAGGTCGTGTGGCGGGTAATCCACGTCCTCGAAAAAGAAAAGGGTGTAATCCCACGCCTCATCGAAACGCTTGAGGCGCTCTTGAACAAGGGGCGCGATAAGCGCGACATAGGCCGGTTTACGACCGGGCAGCCAACGGCATAGCTCGTCGGCGAACTCTTCGGGCGGCATGGCGCGCATGTAGTGCCCGTTGAACGCGTCGAGCTTCTTGAGGTCGAAGCGCGCGCCCGACTTGCTCACCCCCTCAAGCGAGAACCGCTCGACGAGCTGCCTGAGGGTCAGGATTTCCTCCTCGGCGCCCGGCGACCAGCCCAGCAGCGCCAGGTAGCTCACCATCGCTTCGGGAAGATAGCCCTTCTCGCGAAACACGCGCACGTACGGCTCCAGACCTTCAATGGCGCGGCGCTTGCTCATCTTCGAGCCGTCCGGGTTGAGGATCAGCGGCAGGTGCGCGTACACCGGCGGCTCATTCCCCAGCGCACGAAACAGCGCGATGTGCTTCGGCACGTTCGGCAGGTGGTCCTCGCCGCGGATGACGTGCGTAATCCCCATCTCGGCGTCGTCAACGACGTTGCTCAGATGGAAGATCGGATCGCCGTTTCGCTTGGCAATGACGAAGTCGGCGATCTCCGAGCCCTCGACCGTCACCTCGCCGCGCACCACATCGCTGAAGGCAAAAGTCTCGTCGGGCATCTTGAACCGGACCGCGAACGGCTCGCCCGCGTCGAGCTTCGCCTCGATCTCGCTCGGAGCCAGATTGCGGCACCGCCCGGAGTAAAGCTGCGGCGCTTTCTGCTCCTGCTGCGTGCGGCGCTCGGCCTCGAGCTCCTCGGGCGTGCAGAAGCAGCGGTAGGCGTGCCCGCTCGCGAGCAGCCTTTCGATCGCCGTGCGATGCCGCTCGCCGCGCTCCGACTGCCGGTACGGGCCAACGTCGCCGCCGACGTCCGGCCCCTCATCCCAGTCCAGCCCCAGCCAGCGCAGGCTGTCGTAAAGCTCCTGCTCGAAGTCCGGCGTCGAGCGCTCGCGGTCCGTGTCCTCCAGCCGGAAAACAAATGTACCGCCGTGGTGCTTGGCGAAAAGGTAATTGAACAGCGCCGTCCGCGCCGTGCCCAGGTGGCACGGCCCCGTCGGCGCCGGCGCAATCCGCGTACGAACCCTTGTCGTCATCAGGCTGTCTCTAAGAAAAGGAATGAGTCACTGATCAACACAGATACCACAGATTCGCCCGGCGGCATAGCCGCCGGGCGACAGAATCGGCGTTGACCTGTGCAAATCTGTAGCTGGTTTGCCCTAATCGCCGCTGGTCGCCTCGGCCGTCTCGGGCTTCGGCTCTTGCGGTGTCGCCTTCTCCGCGCCCGGCAGCGGGTCGAACGCGATCTGCGCCATCTGCTGGTAAAGCTGCCAGCGCCGCTTCGCGTCGTACTGCGCCAGACCGAGCAGCTCCTCGGCGAGCTCCGGCTTGCTCTTCGAAAGCATCCGGAACCGGTTCTGCGCGTACGCGTACTGCCTGTACTCGATCGAAGGCGCCTTCGAATCAATCTGCAGCGGCGTCTCGCCCGCGAACCCGCGCCTCGGGTCGTAGCGGTACAGGATCCAGTGGCCCGAAGCCACCGCGCGCTTCTGCACGTCATTGGCCTCGCGCATGTCGATGCCGTGCGCGATGCAGTGGCTGTAGGCGATAATGATGCTCGGCCCGTCGTACGACTCCGCCTCGAGGAACGCCTTGACGCACTGCGCGTCGTTGGCGCCCATCGCCACGCTGGCCACGTACACGTTGCCGTAGCTCATCGCCATCAGCCCGAGGTCCTTCTTCGCCGACGGCCGGCCCGACGCCGCGAACTTCGCCACCGCCCCGCGCGGCGTGGACTTCGACGCCTGGCCCCCCGTGTTCGAATACACCTCCGTATCGAGCACCAGCAGGTTGATGTTCCGCCCGCTCGCCAGCACGTGGTCCAGCCCGCCGTAGCCGATGTCGTAGGCCCAGCCGTCGCCGCCGAGCGACCACACGCTCTTCTTCACCAGGTAGTCGGCCACGCTTAAGAGCCGCTTCGCCTCGGCGCTGCCGCTCGCCCCGAGCGTCGCCTTGAGCCGGGCCACCCGCTCGCGCTGCTCCTGGATGCCCTGCTCGGTGGACTGGTCGGCCTCGATCAGCGCCGTGACGAGCTCGTCACCGACCTCCCCGGACAGCGTCTCGAGCAGCTCCTCGGCCTGCTCCCTGAACTTGTCGATCGTCAGCCGGAAGCCGAACCCGAACTCGGCGCAATCCTCGAACAGCGAATTCGACCACGTCGGGCCGCGCCCGTCCTTGTTCGTCGTCCAGGGCGTCGTCGGCAGGTTGCCGCCGTAGATCGACGAGCACCCCGTCGCGTTGCCGATCACCGCCCGGTCGCCGAACAGCCGCGACAGCAGCGACACGTACGGCGTCTCGCCGCAGCCCGCGCACGCGCCGCTGAACTCGAACAGCGGATGGAGCAGCGCCGCGCCCTTGACCGTGCGCAGCTTGAGCTGCGAGCGCTCGACGTCAGGCAGCGTCAGGAAAAACTTCCAGTTCTCCCGCTCCTGCTCCCGCAGCGGCGGCTGCGGCTCGAGGTTGATCGCCTTGCGCCCCTCCACCTGCTTGTTCTTCGCCGGGCAGATGAAACAGCACACGCCGCAGCCCGTGCAGTCCTCCGGCGCCACCTGCAGCGTGAACGTCTTGTCCGCAAACTCCTTGCCGCGCGCCTCGACCGACTTGAACGTCGCCGGCGCCCCCTCCAGGCACGACGCGTCATAGATCGCCCCGCGGATGACCGCGTGCGGGCACGCCAGCACGCACCTCAGACACTGGATGCAGACCTTCGGGTCCCAGACCGGGATCTCCAGCGCGATGTTGCGCTTCTCCCACTGCGTCGTGCCCAGCGGAAACGTGCCGTCCACGGGCATCTGGCCCACCGACACCTCGTCGCCGCGGCCCGCCATGATCGTGCCCGTCACCTGCCGGACGAACTCCGGCGCCTCGGGCGCCACCGGCGGCGGCATCTTGATCGTGCTCGTGGCCTCGGCGGGCACCTTCACCTCGTGCAGGTTCGCCACCGACGCGTCCACGGCGTTGAAGTTCATCTGCACGACCTCATCGCCCTTCTTGCCGTAGGTCTTCTTGATCGCGTCCTTGATCTTCGCGATCGCCTCGTCGCGCGGCAACACGCCCGAGATGGCGAAGAAGCACGTCTGCATGATCGTGTTGATCCGCACGCCCATGCCCGTCTCGTCGGCCACCTTGTACGCGTCAATCACGTAGAACTTGAGCTTCTTGTCAATGATCTGCTGCTGCACCTCGCGGGGCATGTGATCCCACACCTCGTCCGGCCCGTAAATGCTGTTGAGCAGGAACGTCGCGCCCGGCACCGCGTTCTTGAGCATGTCGTACTTCTCGAGAAAGAACCACTGGTGGCACGCCACGAAGTTGGCCGCGTTCACCAGGTACGTCGAGCGGATCGGCCGCGGCCCGAACCGCAGGTGCGACACCGTGATCGCCCCCGCCTTCTTCGAGTCGTACACGAAATAGCCCTGCGCGTAGTGGTCCGTCCCCTCACCGATGATCTTGATCGAGTTCTTGTTCGCACCCACCGTGCCGTCCGCGCCGAGGCCGTAGAACATCCCCCGGACCACGTCGTCGCCCTCGGTGACGAATCCCGGATCCACCTCGAGCGACGTGTGCGTCACGTCGTCCGTGATCCCCACGGTGAAGTGGTTCTTCGGCTCGCCCTTGGCGAGGTTGTCGAACACCGCCTTGACCATCGCCGGCGTAAACTCCTTGGACGAGAGCCCGTAGCGGCCGCCCACGATGCGCGGCGCCGTGCCGAACGGCGCCGTGCCCGCAGCCATCGCCTCGTTGAGCGCCGTGATCACGTCCTCGTAGAGCGGCTCGCCCACGGCGCCCGGCTCCTTCGTGCGGTCGAGCGCAGCGATCGCTGTGACCGTCTTCGGCAGCGCCGCCACGAAATCCGCCCCCGAAAACGGCCGGTACAGGCGCACCTTGATCATGCCGACCTTCTCACCTTTCTTGGTCAGGTACTCGACCGCCTCGTGCGCCGCCTCCGCGCCCGAGCTCATGAGCACGATCACCCGCTCGGCGTCCGGCGCGCCGATGTAGTCAAACAGGTGGTACTCGCGCCCAACCACCTTGCCGAACCGGTCCATCACCTGCTGCACGATGCCCGGGCACGCGGCGTAGTAGGGGTTCACCGTCTCGCGGCCCTGGAAGAACACGTCCGGGTTCTGCGCCGTGCCCCGGAGCACCGGGCGGTCGGGCGTCATGGCCCGGGCCCGCAGCGCCAGCATGTCCTCCTCGTCAATCATCGCCCTCACGTCGTCGTCGGCCAGCTCCTCGATCTTCTGGATCTCGTGGCTCGACCGGAACCCGTCGAAGAAATGCACGAACGGCACCCGCGACTTCAGGCTCGAGGCCGTGGCAATCAGCGCCAGGTCCATCACCTCCTGGATCGAGCCCGAGGCCATCAGCCCGAAGCCCGTCGAGCGGACGGCCATCACGTCGCTGTGATCGCCGAAAATCGAAAGCGCATGCGTCGCCACCGTCCGCGCCGAGACGTGGAACACCGTCGGCGTCAACTCGCCCGCCATCTTGAACATCGTCGGAATCATCAGCAGCAGGCCCTGGCTCGCCGTGAACGTCGTCGTGAGCGCACCCGTCTGCGCCGCGCCGTGCACGGCCGCAGACGCCCCGCCCTCGCTCTGCATCTCGACGACCTGCGGGATCGTGCCCCAGATGTTCGTGCGACCGTTCGCCGACCACTCGTCGGCAAACTCGCCCATCCCCGACGAGGGCGTGATCGGGTAGATCGCGATCACCTCGCTGACCTTGTGCGCGACGTAGGCCGCCACCTGGTTGCCGTCAATGGTAATCATTCGCCGTTTCATCAAAGCATCCTCTCTCTATGGATGGTGTCTCCGGTCCGCCGGGCAGGGGTGACACAATCGAGCCGACGGAGCCACGGGGAAGTTGCGCATCCGGGAATTATCCCTACCATAACAGACGCAGGCAGACGTGTAAAGGGCCTTTCCCCCCTCCGCCCGGCCCGACAGCGCCGCGGACACACCCCGCAACCGCTTCCGCCCCAGCCCCTTGCAGCGCCGTCTGGCCACACAGCGCCCCTTCCGCGTATACTGCGAACCGGGCCGGCGCCGGCGCTTTCGAGACCCCCGCGAGGCCACCATGACCCTTGAGAAGAAACAGCTCGGCGCCCGGGGCGAGCGGGTCGCCCTCCGCTACCTCCGGCGCGCCGGGATGCGCCTCAGGACCCGCAACTGGCGCTCCCGCAGCGGCGAGGCGGACCTCATCATGCAGGAGGGTGACACCATCGTCTTCGTCGAGGTCCGCTCCCGCGCATCGTCCCCCGTGGCGCATCCGATGGACGCCCTCGACTCGCGCAAACTCAAGCGCATGGTGCGCGTCGCCGAGGACTACCTCTACCGCTACAAGCTCCTCGAACGCCCCTGGCGCATAGACTGCGTCTTCGTCTCCTTCGACCAGCGCGGCAAACCCCAGTTCGACCACGTCCGAAACGCCGTCTGAGAAACACAAGGACAGCCACCCATTCTCCGGGTCAGCACCCCCGCGTCCTGGAGACAGACAGCCCCCCTGCCCGCGCGTTTCACCGATTTCCCTTGAAGCCGCACGACGCTCCGACTAGACTGGCGCGTGCCTGAGGGCCCCGTGCCTCCGGGCGCACGGGCCGCTCGCTCCACGAACGTTTCCGAGGTCCACCCCCGGTCATGGCGCACAAGAACAAAATCGCCCTTGTCCTTGGCTCCGGCGGCGTCAAGGGCATCGCCCACGTCGGCATCCTCCAGCGGCTGCGCGACGAGGCCATCCGCGTCGACGCCATCGTCGGATGCAGCGTCGGCAGCCTCATCGCCGGCTTCTACGCCGGCATCGGCCTCGACCCCCACGAAATCCTCCAGCTCGGCAAGGGGCTCACCTGGTCGAACCTGTTCCATCACAGCCTGAGCCTGCGCCGCCTCGGCGCCGTCAGCCGCTACGCGGCCCGCAAGGGCAAGTACGTCGCCGACACCCTCGACCGCCTCGCCCAGGCGAGCTTCGACAAGCTCTGCCACGACATCACCGAACTCGGCATCGTCGCCTACGACGCCCTCAACGGGCGCGAGATCTTCTTCTGCACCGGGCTGCCCAACATCGGCTTCACCCTGCGCGACGCCGTCGGCGTCTCCTGCCGCGTCCCGCTCTTCTACCCGGCCCGGAGACGCCGCGCGGACGCCCAACTGCTCGTCGACGGCGGCGTCATCCATCCGGTGCCCATCGACCGCGCATTCCAGGGCCCGATCAGCGCCACCAAGGTCATCGCCGTCGACGTTCGCCCGCGCGACAACAAGAAAAACTGGAGCTGGAACCTCCTGATGCGGACCCTCTACCCGTACACCTCCCGGCTGGCAGTCGATGTCGAAGAGGCCGTCGTGCGCCGGCCCCGCGACGTCGTGCTCGTCCGGCCGATCGAGAAGCACTACTCGATGTGGGGCCTCACCGCCCGGCGCGTGGACGAACTCGTCCGCCTCGGCTACGAGGCCCTCACCGACGAGTGCCTCGCCACCGTGCGGACGTGGGCCGCACCGCGCGCCTGAGCGCCCGCCGGAGGCCCGGGCCGTGAACGCGACGCCGCAACCGTTTCATCGTGGGGTTGGATCATGAAAAAGACGACTCGGAAAAAGCTCATCGAGTGGACCATCACCGCACTCCTCGTCGCCCTGCTCGCCCTCGTGGTCTGGTACCGGTTCATCCGCCCGCCGACCCAGGGCCCGCAAGCCGGGCCGACCGGCCCCCGGGAATGGGTCGACCTCTCCCCCGTCGCCACCGTCGAGGTCGCCCGCGATGAAGACACCATGGCCCGCGGCCTCATGGGCCGCGACTCGCTCGCCCGCAACAGCGGCATGTACTTCCTCCACAAGGACTCCGACGTCCGCAAGTTCCACATGGAGAACACCCGCATCCCCCTCTCCATCGCCTTCATCAAGGCCGACGGCACCATCGCCGTCATCAAGGATATGCAGCCCTTCGACCCGCGCCGTATCAGCTCGGGCGAAAAGGTCAAGGACGCCCTCGAAATGCGCCAGGGCTGGTTCCGCGACAACGACATCCGGGTCGGCGACCGCGCCAAACTCCACGACGACGGCACGGTCCATTTCTCAAGAAAATAGGGACAGGCACCTATTTTTCCGCGCCAAAGCGCTTCGAATGCGTCCAGCCTCTACAGAAAAATAGGTGCCTGTCCCTATTTTTTCAATCCCGCTCCCGGCGCCCGTATCGGACGAGCAGCAGGATCGCCTTGTCCTGCAGCGGCGTGCGCGGGTAGTTCTTGGCAATGCCCTCGAGTATGTCGAGGCCCTCGGCCAGCCGGTGCGTGGCGATCAGCTCGCTGGCCGTATCGAACTTCTTCCACCCTCCCTTGATCCACTCCCACTCGTCGAGCTCCTTGTAAGCCTTCTTGACGTGCTTCTCGAAAAAGCCGTTGTCCTTCTTGACAATGATCTGGAGGATCTCGCGCGCCGACTGGGGGTACGCCCGGTTCTCATAGGGCCGGTGCATCCGGTAGTGGGCCACGTCTATCATCTCGTCGGCCATCAGGTTCTTGGCCAACTGCACGCTCAGCACCGTGTTCCTCTCGTCCACGCTCATCGCCTCGGCCCACGCGGCCACCGCCTCCTTGTAGCGGCCCTGCCGCTGCAGGTCCTTGCCCCGGTAGAAGAGGTTCTGCGCCTGCGCCTCCGCCTGCTGGAGCTGCCACTTGGCCTCCAGATGCTGCTCGCGCGCCTCGCGCTCCTCCTCGGCGATGTCCGTCGCGCTCTTGCGGCAGCCTGCCCCCAGCGCGAGCGCCGCCACGCACAGCAACACCCACACAGCGCGCCCGGCGCCTTGACGATTCCAGCGTCTCAGCCTCAACCTCAGCCTCAACCGCATCCGACGAACCGCACCTCCCTTGCTCTATCCCATCTGCCAACGTCTCACGCACCTATAGCATACACCCAACCACGCATCAGGTCAAGCCGACCTGGAGACCTGGGGGCGAAAACGCTCCCACCCGAAAACCCGGCTGCATAAGTCCGAGCAGGTCTAAGCGAAGCCGCGAAGCGGCGACAGAACCTAGCCTGGGGCGTAAGGGCCTGTTGAAAAAGCCCGCCTTTGCTCTTCGCAGCTTTGTCCCGAAGGGGCACCATAGAATAGCCCAGGGTCAGCTTTGCCCCGAGCTCGTTAGCGCAAGCGGCCTCGTCGAGGGGCAAAGCGCCACCCTGGGTACAGAGCCCGCAGCAAACCAAACCATAGCCTGTAAGGCTTACATAAAGGGAGTTTTTCAACAGGCCCGTAAGCCCAAGGTGCGCAACGACACAATACACAATCCAAGCCCCGGAGGGGCGGCAGCAACATCTCCATCTCCAAGGCTCCCAGGGTCTATCGGGGCTAACAGACCCTGTCACACACCTACTACAGCGCGAAAACAAGCAGGATAATGAACAACACGATCAGGATCAGCGCCTCGCCCGCCACCGTCGCAAACAGCGAAAACCGCTGCACCCCGGGCCTGAGCGTCTCCCGCTCCGCGTGCGCCGTCTTGAGCTCCTCCTCGATCCCCGCCTGCTGCTTGAGGTTCGCGTCGATCGGTGCGATCGCCTTCTTGAGCGCCGCCACGTCGTGCCCCGTCTCGTAGAGCGCCCGGCCCCACTCGCGCCGCGCGTCGCCCAGCCGCTCCTCGGCATCGGCCGCCCGGCGCTCGAGCTCCTCCGTCTGCTTCGCCGCCTCGGCGATCCTGCCCTCCAGCTCGCCGCGCACCTCGCCCCACTTGCCTTGCGCCGCCCCCAGCTTCTCCCGCAGCTCCGCCGCCTTTGTGGCCTTGCCCTCCTCATCGCCGCGAAGCTCGTCGAGCTTCGACGAGGCCGCCTCCATCTCACCCTTCTGCGTCTTGATCTGCGCTTCGAGCTCTTTGATCTGGGCCTTCACCTGCTTCGTCGCCTCGTCCGAGAGCGCCGTCTCGCCCGTGGCCGCGAGCTGTGCCTCGCCCTGCTGGATGCGCAGCTCCGCCTGCTCGATGCCCGAACGCGCCCGCGTGACCGCGCTCTCCGCCTCGCTCCGCTTCTGGCGCGCCGCTGAATGTTCGGCCGTCGCCGCATCGGAAGCCGTTTTCGCCTTGGCGATCAGCGCCTCGTGCTTTGCCCGCTTCTCGTCGAGGTCCGCCTTCAACCCCTTCAGCTTCTCGCCCTGCTCCTTGAGCTCGCCGCCGAGCTCACGCTGCTCGCGCTCGATGCCCGCGATCGCCGCACGGTGCTCCGCCGTCGGCTCGTGCTCCACCTTCTTCTCGCCCGCCAGCGCGCCAAGCGCCGTGTACAGCGCCGGCATCTCCCGCTCCAGCCCGCGCTTCTGCCCGCGCAGGTCGCCCCCGTGCCGCCGCAGCGCGAAGGCCCGTTTCGCCGCCGCGATGTCCTGCTTGAACGAGCCGAGTACCCGCCGGTCCTCCTTGAGGTCCTCCGGCCCGAGCAGATCCACCGTCGTCTCCTCGCCGCCCGGCTTGTACTTGACGCTGACCTCGTCGCCCTTGATCGCCACCGCCGCACTCGCGTCCCCCGCCGGCATCCCGTCCATCACGTCCAGACCCGTCACCATCCGCTGGAGCATCGCGCCGTCCGCAGCAGGCACGAACTCCCTGCCCACGCACCGCGTCATCAGCCGCCGGATCCGCGATGACGCCGCCGGCGAGTAGTCGCCGCGCACCTCCTGGAAAATCTGCGTCCGCCACCACCCCGTCAGCGCCGGTATCTGGATCCCCGCCAACGCCACCATCGTCAACAGCGTGGGCACCCAGTCCCACATGTCGGCCCAGAACCCCTGTTTCGTCAGCCGGAACAGGAATCCGGCAAGACCCAGGGCCATACACAGATACGCGAACCGGAAGTTCGCCCGCGCAACGATCAGCTTGAACCGCAGAAGCCCTTGCCGCCGCATCGACCAGGCCGTGAGCATGGCGAAGATGAAGCCAACGAACATAATAAAGAAACCGAGCACGAGCGGGGTGCCCGCCTTCGCGATCGTATCGCGGGTCTGTTCATCAATCCCCAGGTCCGCCAGCGGCAGCGACAGAACGAGCGTAATCAGCCCGAGGGAGATCGCGAGGAAGGGAAGCACAATGACGCTGATGATAATGCTGGTGAGCGTCGCAACCCGGTTGCCTTCCTGCAACTCAGGAAAACTGCTCTTGATCCGCAGGCTCGCCGCGTAGATGGACGGCAGAAACACCACCAGAAAGCTGAACGCCCTGATCCCCGTCGCGATCGTGACAGCCCCTGCCTCCTGTCTGCTATAGAAGAGAAAGACGACGATGGGATACAGGATCGCCGCGTAGCCGACCCGGGTAAGAATAAAGACGAAAATCATCCGCCCACGGCGGGCCGCGTCGCTCACCCTCAGCGCAAGCCAGACGGCGGCCGCGCCCAGCCCAACCTCGATCAGGGCGCCAATCACCTCGAGCGGAATGAAGTTCTTCAGCGTCTTCCAGTCGAGGCTGGCCAGCGCGATGATGCTCAGAATGACGTAGGCCGCCCCGCCGACCAGAAGCTGTGCTTTCTCACGCTGGTCCGGCCTGTCCGACCGGAATTCCCTGAACCAGCGCCGGAACTTCTCTCTCACCACCTGCTCGTCCATCGCCTGACGCCCTCCTCAGACAGATATCCGTCCGACCGTGTCCAAGACCCGGCGGCATCGTACCACTCCCACCGCATGGGCGTAAACCGGCGTCCGCGTCAGGGCGTTGTGCCCGCCAGGGGCCTTACAGAAGAGAAACGAAGTTCTCGAGGACGCGCAGGCCCGGAGCCTGGCTCTTTTCGGGGTGAAACTGCGTCGAGAAGAATCGGTCCTTCCACACGACGGACGCGAACGTGTCCGTGTAGTCGGTCGTCGCCGCAACGAGCGATTCGTCCTCGGGCACCGGATAGTACGAGTGGACGAAATAGAAGTACGAGCCGTCCTCGACCCCGTCGAGCAGCGGGCACGCCGCGCCCGCGGTCGTTGTGTGCACCGAGTTCCAGCCCATGTGCGGCACCTTCCGGCCCGGCGAGAACCGCACCACTCGCCCCGCGAGCAGCCCGAGCCCCCGCACCGCGCCCCCCTCTTCGCTCTCGTCGAAGATCAACTGGTGCCCGAGGCACACGCCCAGAAACGGCCGCCCCGCCCGGACCCAGTCGCGCAGCACCTCGACGAGCCCGAGCGCCGCCAGTTGCCGCATCGCGTCCGGGAAGCACCCCTGCCCGGGAAACACGAGCCCTGCCGCCGACTCGATCGCCGCGCGCTCGGCCGTGAGCACCGCCTCCGCCCCGACGTGCTCGAACGCCTTCTGCACGCTCCGCAGGTTGCCCATGCCGTAGTCAACGACCGCGATCACAGCACCCCCTTGCTCGACGGCACGCCCCCCCGCCGCGGCTCCACCCGCGTCGCCGCATCCAGCGCACGCGCCACCGCCTTGAACATCGCCTCGACGCAGTGGTGCGTGTTCCGCCCGCTCTCGAGCACCACGTGCAGCGTCATCTGCGCGTTGAACGCGAACGCCCGCAGAAATTCCTCGACGAGCTGCACCTCGAACCGCTTGATCCGCTTCGCCGGGAGCGCCGCCGTGTAGCGCAGGAACGCCCGCCCGCTCAGGTCCACCGCCGCCGTCGCAAGCGCCTCGTCCATCGGCACCGTCGCGCTGCCGTAGCGCGCCACCCCGCCCTTGCCGCCGAGCGCGCCCGCCAGCGCCTTGCCGAGCACGATGCCCACGTCCTCAACCAGATGGTGCTCGTCCACGTCCGTATCGCCGCGGGCCTCGACCGCGAGGTCAAACAGCCCGTGCGTCGCCAGCAACGTCAGCATGTGGTCCAGAAACGGGACCGTCGTCGAGATTCGTCCCGCGCCGGTGCCGTCGAGCCCCAACTGCAGCGCGACCTGCGTCTCCTTCGTCTTCCGCTCGATCGCCGCCGAACGCGTCGCACGCCGTGAGCGCTTCGCACGCTGTGAGCGTTTCGCACGCTGTGTCTTCGCCATCGCCAACCGCGCCCCCTAAAACTTCACCACGCCGAACGGCGTATCCGGTACCTTCAGGCCCAGCGTGATCATCGTCAACTTCATCGCCTTGAGCAGCGCCTCGTTCTGCCGCTCATTCCCGACCGTGATCCGCAAATACTCGCTCACGCGCGGCCGCTCGAAGTGCCGCACGAGCACCTTGCGCGACACGAGCTCGTCGTAAAACGCCCGCGCCGGCCGTGTCGGCGGTTTGGCGAACACGAAGTTCGCCTCCGACGCCACAACCCGGAACCCCAGCGCCCGGAGCGCCCCGGCCAGGAACTCGCGCTGCTCGACGACGCGACGCACGCACGCCTGCGCGTAGGCCCCGTCATCGAGCGCCGCCACCGCCGCCGCCTGGCTCAGCGCGTTGATGTTGTACGAATCCTTCACCTTCATCAAGCCGGCAATCACCTCGGCCTGCGCGATCCCGAAACCGACCCGCACGCCCGCGAGCGAGTGCGACTTCGACAGCGTCCGCAGCACGATCAGGTTCGCGTACTTCTCCACCAACCCGAGCCCGTGCTCGCGCGCGAAGTCCACGTATGCCTCGTCGAGCACGACCACCCCGTCCGTCGTCTCGCACAGCCGGTCCACCGCCTCGATCGGATGCAGCACTCCCGTCGGCGCGTTCGGGTTCGGCAGGTACACGACCCGCGCCGCCCGGCCGAAGAACCGCGCCGGCAGCGAGAAATCCTTCCGCAGCGGCACGCGCGTCAGCCGCGCCTCCTGCACCGCCACCAGCACCTCGACGAGCGTGTACGTCGGATCCCCGACGAGGACGCGGTCGCCCTTGCCGAGGAACGCGCGGCACACCATCGCCAGGACCTCGTCGGCGCCGTTGCCCACGATCACCATCTCCGGCGCCACGCCGAACGCCGCCGCCGCCGCCGCGCGCACCGGCTCAGCCGTCGGGTTCGGATAGAGCGCGAGGCGCTCGTCCGCCGCCTCGCGCACCGCCGCCAGCACGCGCGGCGACGGCCGAAACGGGTTCTCGTTCGTATTCAGCTTGAGCCACCCGGCCCCCTCCGGCTGGATCCCCGGCACATATGGCCCCAGCGCCTCGACCGCCTTCCGGAAGTAGGCCGCGCCGCTCATCGTTCCAGCCGCGCCCGCACCGCGCGCGCATGCGCCGGCAGCCGCTCCGCGTCCGCCAGTTCCTCGACGAGCGGGGCGAGCGTCTCGAGCGCCGCCTTCGAGCACTCGATCGTGCTCACCCGCCTGACGAAATCGTCCACCGACAGCCCCGAGAACATCCGCGCCGCGCCCCCCGTCGGCAAACAGTGGCTCGGCCCCGCCGCGAAATCGCCCGTCGCCACCGGCGAATACGGCCCGATGAACACCGCGCCCGCGCTCGTGATCCCTTCGCTGACCCGCCGCGCATCGCGCGCCATGATCTCGACGTGCTCGGCGGCAAACGCGTTCGCAAACTCGATCGCCGCCCGCATGCCCGGCGCCGCCACGAACGTGATCCCGCGTTCCTGACGCGCGCGCAGACGCGTGGGAAGCGAAAGCTCGTCGAGCAACACGCCGATCTCCTTCGAGACCCTCTCCGCCAGCCGCGTCGACGTCGTCACCAGCACGGCGAACTCGTAGCCCGTGCCGTGCTCGACCTGCGACACGATGTCGGCCGCCACCCAGTGCGGGTCGGCCGCCCCGTCGGCGATCACGAGCACCTCGCTCGGCCCGTACGGCGCATCAAGCCCCACCGCCCCGTACACGAGCCGCTTGGCCGTCGTCACAAAAATGTTGCCCGGGCCCACGATCTTCTCGACCGGCGTCACGCTCGGCGTGCCGTAAGCAAGCGAGGCGACCGCATGCGCGCCGCCCATCTGGTACACCTCCTCGACGCCGCAGAGCGCACACGCCGCGAGGATCCCCGGCGCAACACGCCCTCGCTTGCCCGGCGGCGTCGTCACCACCACCTCGGCCACCCCGGCCACCCGCGCCGGCACCGCGCACATCAGCACCGTGGACACCAGCGGCGCCACGCCCCCGGGAACGTACACCCCCACGCGCCCAAGCGGCACGAACCGCTCGCCGAGCCTCGCCCCGCTGCGCGCCCGCATCGTCCACGACGTGCGCCGCTGCCGCCGGTGGTACTCCTCGACGTTGCGCTTGACGGCCTTGAGCGCACGCACCAGCGCGGGCGACGCCGCATCCCGGCCCGCCTCGATCTCTCGACGAGACAGCCGGATCCGGCTCGGCGAAAGCTTCACGCCGTCGAACTGCCGCGTGAATTGAATCAGCGCCGCGTCCCCGCGCTGGCGCACCGCCTCGACGATCAGGCGCACCCGCGCCTCGATCCCCGGCTCGACCGAACGCCGCTTGATCAGGCGCTCGAGACGGGCACGGTCCTTTGGCGCGCCGATCCGAAGCAACTCCATGCGTCACAAATCCTGTGGGTGTGTCTGGGTGGGACTATAGCACACGACGACGAGACGAACGAAGGACGGAACGCTCCGGCCAGCGCGGCGGGCCGGCCGCTACCAGCGATCCGTCTTCTTCCCCCTGCGGCCTTCCCGCCTGCCTCGGCGGGACCTTTTCGGAGTCGCTTTATCCGCGGGCTTCCCGCCCGCCCCTTCATCAGCCGACGCCCCCTCTGCCTCAGAAGACGCCGCCTCTGCCTCAGAAGATGCCCCCTCCGCCTCGGGAGACGCCGCGTCGCCCTCGGCCTCAGGCTCGGCCGCAGCGGCCTCTTCGGCCGCCGCCCCCTTGGCCGGCGCCCCTTTGGCCGGGGCGCCTTTGGCCGCCGCCTTCTTCCTCGTCTTGCGCGTCGGCTTCCGTTCGGTATCCGGCGCCTTCGCGCCGAAACGGTCGACGAGCTCGAGGATCGCCAACTCCGCGCCGTCGCCCGGGCGTCGCGCCAGCCGGATCACCCGCGTGTACCCACCGGGGCGGTCCCGGTACCGCGGCCCGAGCACGGCGAACAGTTTCTGCACCACTTCCTTGTCGCGCACGCGCCGGTGCGCCAGCCGCCGCGTATGCAGCGTACCGCGCTTGGCGAGCGTGATCATCCGCTCGGCCACCCGCCGGGCCACCTTCGCCTTGACCACCGTCGTGCGGATCCGCTCGTGCGCAAACAACGACGTGATCATGTTGTTGATCATCGCCTGGCGGTGCGCCGATGTCCGGCCCAGCCGTCCTCTGATCTTGCGGTGCCGCATCAGCCGCTACTCCTCATCCCGTTCCTCCTCGGCCTCGGCCTCCGCGCGCTGGGCGAGCACGTCCTCGACCCTCATGCCAAGCGTCAACCCCATCCCCTCCAGGATGCCCTTGATCTCCGCGAGCGACTTCTTGCCGAAGTTGCGGTACTTGAGCATGTCGGCCTCGGTCTTCTGCACCAGGTCACCGATCGTCTCGATCTGCGCGTTCGAAATGCAGTTGGCCGCCCGCACCGACAGCTCGATCTCGCTGATCGGCATCAGCAACAGCCGGCGCAGCTCTTCCTCCTCGTCGCGCCGCTCGCGCCTCGGCGCCTCGAACTCGACGTACGCCTCGTCATAGTCCACGAACACGTCAAGGTGACGACGCAGGATCGCCGACGCCTGCTTGAGCGCCTCGTCCGGCGTGAGCCGCCCGTCGGTCCAGACCTCGACCACGAGACGGTCGTAGTTCATCTGCTGCCCCACCCGCGTGTTCTCCGTGTAGTACTTCACCTTGCGCACCGGGCTGAACAACGCGTCCATCGTGATCTTGCCGATCGGCTCGTCCTCGCCCTTGAGCAGCTCGCTCGGCGTGTAGCCGCGGCCCACGCTCACGTCCAGATCCATGGTCAGCCGCCGGCTCTCCGTCAACGTGCAGAGGTGCTGCTCCGGATTGAGGATCTCGACCGTGCCGTCCGTTTCGATATCCGCCGCCGTCACCTCACCGGCGCGCTTCACGTTGAGCACGAGCGGGTGCGTCTTGCGCGTGTGCGACACGCACAGCACCTTCTTGAGGTTCAGCACGATCTCGGCCACGTCCTCCACAACCCCCTTGATCGTCGAGAACTCGTGCTGCACCCCCGCCATCTTCACGGCCGTGATCGCCGCGCCTTCCAGCGACGAGAGCAGCACGCGCCGCAGCGAGTTGCCGATCGTGTGGCCGAACCCGGCCTCGAACGGCTCCGCCACAAAACGCGCGTACGTATCCGTCGCCGTCTTCTCGTCCTTAATCACCCGGGTCGGTAGCTCAAAACGACCAAGTTTGACAGCCATATCCGCCTTCACTCCCAGCGTGTGCGTCTCTTTAAATCCGTCCGTCCCGCAAACGGCTCGCAAACGGCCCGCTAACGGCCCACACACGGCCCGCAAACGGCCCGCAAACGGCCGCCCGGCGCCGCTACACGCGCCGCCGCTTCGGCGCGCGACACCCGTTGTGCGGGATCGGCGTCACATCCTTGATCATCGTGATCGTCAGCCCCACCGCCTGCAGCGCCCGGATCGCACTCTCCCGGCCGCTGCCGGGGCCCTTGACGTACACCTTCACCTCGCGCATCCCGTAGGTCTTGGCGATCTTGCCCGCATCCTCCGCCACGAGCTGCGCCGCAAACGCCGTGCTCTTGCGCGAGCCGGAGAACCCCGCCATCCCCCCGCTCGACCACGCAAGCACCTTGCCCGACGGGTCCGTGATCGTCACGACCGTATTATTGAACGTCGCCTGGATGTGCGCGATGCCCCCAGGCACGATCTTGCTGATCCGCCGCTGCCCGCCGCCCCCGCGGCGGCCCCCGCGTCTCGCCTCGCCTTTTGCCACAGCTCCGTTCCTCCTCCTCCTGCTACTTGGCCGTCTTGCGCTTGAGCGCCACCGTCGCGCGCCGCGGGCCCTTGCGCGTGCGCGCGTTCGTGTGCGTCCGCTGACCGCGCGTCGGCAGGCTCAGCGCATGACGCTGCCCGCGGTACGAATGGATGCTGATGAGCCGCTTGATGTTGCCCTGCACCTCGCGGCGCAAGTCGCCCTCGAACGCATACGGCACACGCCCCAACACCTCCGTGATCCGCCGGATCTCGTCGGGAGTGAGGTTCTTCGCCCGCACCCCCGCATCGATCCCCGCCTCCTTGAGAATCGCCTTCGAGCGCGCCGGCCCGATCCCGTGCAGATACGTCAGCGCGACCTCCACCCGCTTCTCATTCGGAATATCCACACCTACAATACGTGCCACGCTTCACCCTCCATCCGAGCGCCGCCCGGGCGCTCAGCCTTGGCGCTGCTTGTGACGCGGGTTCGCGCAGATGATGCGCAGCACCCCCTTGCGCCGGATCACCTTGCAGCGCTCGCAAATCCGTTTCACTGATGCCCGAACCTTCATCGTCCTCACTTCTCCCGGTACACAATCCGCCCCTTCGTCAAATCGTAGGGCGTCATCTCCACCGTCACCCGGTCGCCCTGCAGGATGCGGATGAAGTTCATGCGCATCCGGCCCGAAATGTGCGCGAGGATCCGATGCCCGTTCTCGAGCTCCACCCGAAACATCGTGTTGGGCAGAAGCTCCCTGACCACCCCTTCGACGCGTATCACATCGTCTTTGGACATGTGGTCAACACCTCGCGACCATCCCGCGTCACCGCAACGGTATGTTCAAAATGCACCGAGGGCAGCCCGTCGGCCGTGACCGCCGTCCAGTTGTCCTCGAGCACTCGCGTCTCGTATGTACCTGCATTCACCATCGGCTCGATCGCAATCACGATGCCTCGCCCAAGCGGCGGCCCCGTCCCGGCCCGCCCGTAATTGGGCACCTTCGGCTCCTCGTGCAGCTCGCGGCCGATCCCGTGACCCACGAAATCGCGCACGACCGAAAACCCCGCCGCCTCGGCCGTCGCCTGCACCGCGTGCGACACGTCGTGCACGCGCTTGCCCTGGGCCACCTGCTCGATGGCCGCCTCCAGGCACCGCTCGCCCACCGCCAGCAGCCGCTGCTTCAACTCGTCCACCGCACCCACCGCGACCGTGCGCGCCGTGTCCCCGAAAAAACCCTTGTGCCGGACCCCGACGTCGAGACTCACGATGTCGCCCTCGACCAGCTCCCGCGCGCCCGGGATCCCGTGCACGATCTCCTCGTTAACCGAGGTACAGATGAAACCCGGGTACCCCCGGTAGCCCTTGAACGCCGACACCACGCCGTGCCCCTCCATGAGCCGGCACGCCTCGCGCTCGAGCTCCCCGGTCGTCACCCCGGGCGCCACCCGCGCACACACCGCGTCCAGAACCTCCGCCGCGATCCGGCCCGCCTCCGCGAGCGTGGCAAGCTCCCGATCGCTCTTGTAAATGATCATGACACCGCACCGAGGCTCGCCGCGATCATCGGATACGACTCCTCGGCCGGCAGGGCCCCGTCAATCTCGACGACCAGCCCCCGGTCCCGATAAAACGCCATCACGTCGGCCGTCTGCTCCTCGTACACCCGCAGCCGGGCGAGCACCGTCGCCTCCGTGTCATCCTCGCGCTGATACAACTCGCCCCCGCAAGCGTCACACACCCCGGCCACCTTCGGCGGCATCGTCTCCGTATTGAACACCGCGCCGCATCGGCGGCAGATCCGCCGGCCCGTCAATCGCGTGACAATCACCTCCTGCGGCGTCCTGAGATAAATCACCTTCTCGACCGGCGCGCCGACACGCTCGGCCGCCTCGAACAACATCGTCGCCTGCGCGATCGTGCGCGGAAACCCGTCGAACAGGAACCCCCGCTCGTGCGGCGTCGCCCGCATCCGCGCCTCCACGATCGGGATCACCAGCTCGTCGGGCACCAGCGCCCCCGCCTCCATGTACGGCTTCGCCTGCCGGCCCAGCGGCGTGTCGTCGGCCACCGCCGCCCGCAGGATGTCGCCCGTGGCGATCCGCTCGAGCCCGAAGTCCCGCACGAGCCGCTCGGCATGCGTGCCCTTGCCCGCACCCGGCGGCCCAAACGCAATAATCGAATGCCGCCCGCGCATCAGTAACGCCCCCGCAGGCGGCCCTTCTTCATGAAACCGTCGTAGTGGCGCATCAACAGGTGCGACTCCACCGAACCCATCGTGTCGAGCATCACGCCCACGATGATCAGCAGCCCCGTGCCCCCGAAAAACTGCGCCATCGAGTACGTCACGCCGCCAATCGTGTTCGTCAGCAACGTCGGCAGCACCGCAATCCCCGCCAGGAAGATCGCCCCCGAGAGCACCAGCCGGTTCATCGTCCGGTCCAGAAACTCCGCCGTCGGCTTGCCCGGGCGCTTGCCGGGGATAAACGCCCCGTTCTTCTTCATGTCGTTGGACATCTTGACCGGGTCGAACTGCGTCGCCGTCCAGAAATAGCAGAAGAAAATGATCAACAGCACGTACGCGCCCGTGTAAAACCACGTGCCCGGCGTCAGCAGGTTCCTCAGCCCCTCGAGAGCAGCCACCCCCCGGAAAAACTGCCCCAGCGTCGCCGGGAACATCAACAGCGACGAGGCGAAGATGATCGGGATCACCCCCGCGTAGTTCACCCGCAGCGGCAGGTAGCTCGACTGCCCGCTGTAAATGCGCCGGCCCACGATCCGCTTGGCGTACTGCACCGGCACGCGCCGCTGGCCGCGCGTCACCATGATGATCCCCATCACCACGAACACGAACAACGCCAGCAGAATCAGCAGCACGTACGGTTGAAGCGTGCGCGCGTGCGGATCGATCAGCGACAGGTTCCGCCACGTGTCCGAAACCGCCACGGGGAACCGCGAGATGATGCCCACCGTGATGATCAAAGAAATCCCGTTGCCGATGCCCCGCTCGGTGATCTGCTCACCCACCCACATCAGGAACATCGTCCCGACCGTCATCGTCATCGCCGTCAGCACCCGGAACCCGAGACCCCCATGCTCCACCACCAGGCTCGACAACCCCGCCGAGACCGCCATCCGGTTCATGCCCTCGATGTAGCCCGCCATGAAGTAGCCCTGGAACAGGCACAGCAGCACCGTGCCGTAGCGCGTGTACTGCGTGATCTTGCGCCGCCCCTCCTCGCCTTCCTCCTTGGCCAGCCGCTCGAGCGCCGGCACCACCGCCGTCAACAACTGCAGAATGATCGAGGCGCTGATGTAGGGCATGATGCCCAGCGCCACGATCGTCGCCCTGAGGAATGCGCCGCCCGAGAACATGTTGATGAACGTCAGCAGGTTGCCGCCGACCCCGCCCGCCTGCGTCGTCCGGAACAGCTCCTCGAGCACGTCGCCGTTCACCCCCGGCGTCGGGATGTGCGCCCCGATCCGGCACGCCCCCAACAGCAGCAAGGTGATCATCACCTTGCGCCGCAGATCGTGAATGCGGAAAATGTTGGTGAGCGCGCGCAGCATCGCCTTACCCAATCACCGTGCAGGTGCCGCCCGCGTGCTCGATCTTCGTGCGGGCCCCCGCGCTGAAACGGTGCGCCTTGACGTCAAGCCTGACCTCGAGCACCCCGTGCCCGAGCACGGCCACCCCGTCGCGCACCTTCTTGATGACACCGCGCGCCGCCAGCAGCTCCGGTGTCACCTCCGTGCCCGCCTCGAAGCGCCCCAGGTCCCGGACATTCACCAACGCATACCGCTTCTTGAACCGGTTGTTGCTAAACCCCTTCTTCGGCAGCCGGCGGTACAGCGGCATCTGCCCGCCCTCGTGCCACGCGCGCCGCGGCGTGCCCGCCCGCGCGCGCTGGCCCTTGTGGCCCTTGCCCGCCGTGCAGCCCTGCCCCGAGGCCTCGCCGCGACCGATGCGCTTGCGGGCCTTGCGCCGGACCGTGTTCCTCAACCTACTCAGTGGCACGCCTGCCCGCCTCCTTGAGCCGTTCGATCTCCTCACGCCGTCGCAGGGCCTTGAGCCCGGCCACGGTCGCGTTCACCACGTTGAGCGGATTGTTCGAGCCCAGGCTCTTGGTGAGCACGTCGCGCACCCCGCCCGCTTGCAGCACCGCGCGCGCCCCGCCCCCGGCAATGATCCCCGTGCCCGGCGACGCCGGCTTGAGCATCACCCGGCCCGCGCCGGACTCGCCGATGATCGGGTGCGGGATCGTGCTCTCCTCCATCGGGATCACAAACATCGCCCGCTTCGCCTGCTCGATGCCCTTCTTGATCGCCTCGGCCACCTCGTTCGCCTTGCCGAGCCCCGTGCCCACACGGCGCTCGCCGTCGCCCACCACCACCAGCGCACTGAAGCTGAACCGCCGGCCGCCCTTGACGACCTTGGCGCACCGGTTGATGCTCACAATCGTCTCGATCAGCTCCGGCTCGAGCCGCTCCGGACCCGGCGCTCGGGGCCCCCGGCCCCCTCGGCCCCCCCGGCCCCCGCGGGGGGCCTGAGACTGCGATCTCCGCTCAGTCGCCACAGTGGCGCGTGCTCCTTTCCCTCGAATCACACGTTGATCTTCGCGGCCTGCAGCGCCTCGGCCACCGCTTTGACGCGCCCGTGGAACCGGTAGCCGCTCCGGTCGAACACGACCGCCGAAATCCCCTGCTCGGTCAACCGCTGGGCCAACAGGCCCGCGACCGCCCGGGCCGCCTCCATATTCTTCGAACCCGCCACGCCCAGCGCGCGGTACGCCGGCATCACCGTCGTGGCCGCCGCCACCACCGTGCCCGAATCATCATCCACCGCCTGCAGGTGCAGGTTCGCATTGCTCTTGTACACACACACCCGGGGCCGGCCCGCCGTGCCGCGCACCCGCTTGCGGATGCGCCACCGGCGCCGCTGCCGCGCTGTCCTCTTGCTGACGACCCGCTCCATCGCCCCGCTCCCTAGCCGACCGTCTTGCCGGCCTTGCGCCGGACGTGCTCGTCAACGTACCGCACCCCCTTGCCCAAGTACGGCTCCGGCGGGTGAAAGCGGCGGATGTCGGCCGCCACCTGGCCCACCAGCTCCTTGTCAATGCCCGACACCGTCAGGAACGCGTTGCGCTCGATCGCCACCTCGATGCCCTCCGGCAGCGCGTACACGCACGGGCGCACCTTGCCCACCGACAAATCGAGCGTCCGGCCCGTCAGCCGCGCGCGATAGCCCACACCGTGGATCTCCAGCCTCTTCTCGAAGCCCTTCGTGACTCCCTCCACCATGTTGGCCACCACCGCCCGCGTCGTCCCGTGCAGCGCCCGGTCCTGCTTGCTGTTGCCCGCCCGCTCGAAACACACCTGGCCGTCTGCCACGCGCACCGTCACGCGCGGGCTCACACGCCGCCGCAACGTCCCCTTCGGGCCCGTCACGGTGATCTCGCCGTCGCCCACCTGCACGTCAACGCCCGGCTCGAGCGTGATCGGCAACCGGCCAATCCTCGACATTGCCCCGCGTCTCCCTTCTCACCACACGTAGCAGATCACTTCGCCGCCCACGTGCTCGCGGCGGCATTCCTCGTCGGTCATGACCCCCTTCGGGGTCGACACCACCGCCACCCCCAGCCCGCCGAGCACGCGCGGCACTTGCTTGGCCTTGACGTACCTGCGAAGCCCCGGACGGCTCACCCGGCGCAGCCCCGTGATCACCCGCTCGCGCTCAGGCGTGTACTTCAAGTGCACCCGCAGCACCCCCTGCCGGTTGTCGTCAAGCACGTCGAAACCATCAATGTAACGCGCCTCGCGCAGCACGCGCAGCACCTCGCGCTTGAGCCGCGACGCCGGCACGTCCGTGTGCGGCTTCAACGCCTGGTTCGCGTTGCGGATCCGCGTGAGCAGATCGGCTATCGGGTCGCTCATTGACATCGTGTGCGTCGCTCTCCTGTGTGCCCGGTTCGACCGCGCCCCGTCACCAGCTTGCCTTAATCACCCCGGGGATCAGCCCCGCGCTCGCCAGCTCCCGGAAACAAATCCGGCACAACTGGAACTTCCTCATGTAGCCCCGCCGCCGGCCGCACCGGCGGCACCGCGTGTACCGGCGCACCCCGAACTTGGCCCGGCGGTGACTCTTCTCAATCAGTGCCTTTCGTGCCACGACGTATCGGCTCCTGTCCTGTCTCGGTTACGTCCGCTTGAACGGGATCCCCATCAACTCGAAAAACGCCAGCGCCTCCTCGTCCGTCCGCGCCGAGCTCACCAGCGTCACGTTGAGCCCCTGCACGTGCTTGACCTTGTCGGCATTGACCTCGGGGAACACCGTCGCCTCCGTCAGCCCCATGTTGTAGTTGCCGCGCCCGTCGAGCGTGCGCGCCAGGCCCCGAAAATCGCGGATCCGCGGGATCGCCACGCTGACCAACCGCTCGACGAACTCGTACATCCGAGGCCCCCGCAGCGTCACCTTCGCCCCGATCGGCATGCCCTGCCGCAGCTTGAAACCCGCAATACTCCGGCGCGCATGCGTGATCACCGGCCGCTGGCCGCTGAGCATGCTCAACTGCCCCGCCGCGTCCTCGATCAAGTCCTTGTCGCGCATCGCCTCGCCCAGCCCCATGTTCAGCACCACCTTGCGCAGCCGAGGCACCTGCATCCGGTTCGTGTAGCCGAACCGCTCCATCATCTTCGGCACCACACTGTCCCTGTACACATCGAGCAAGCGCGGCATCGGTTCCTACTCGGCCCCCTTCTTCGGCTTGGCGCCCTCGCGCACCCGGCGCAGGTTCGACACGTGGACCAGGCTCTCCTTCTTGACGAATCCGCCTGTCGGATTCAGCTTCTGGTCGGGCTTCGTCGCCTTCATCACGAAGTTCACCCCTTCGACCAACGCCCGCTCCTTCCTCGGGTACACCCGCAGCACCCGAGCCCGCTTGCCCCGGTCGCGCCCCGCCAGCACCTCGACGATGTCGTCGCGGCGGATATGGCACTTGGCCGCCCCCATCGCTAGAGCACCTCCTCGGCAAGCGAGATGATCTTCATGAAGTTCTTCTCCCGCAGCTCGCGCGCCACCGGCCCGAAGATCCGCGTCCCGCGCGGGTTGCGGTTGTCATCAATAATGACGCACGCATTCGAATCGAACCGCAGCGTCGAACCGTCCGGCCGACGGATCGCCCGACGCGTCCGCACCACCACCGCCTTGACCACCGACTTCTTCTTGATCGCCGCGTCCGGCGTCGCCTCCTTGACCGAGGCGACAATAATGTCGCCCACATACGCGTACCGGCGCTTCGAGCCGCCCAGCACGCGGATGCACTGCGCGCGCCGCGCGCCCGTGTTGTCCGCCACGTCGAGCTTTGTCTGCTGCTGGATCACGTCTCGGCCGTGCTCCCTGCATCCGCCTCCTGCACCCCGGCCGCATCGGTCGCATCGGCCCAATCGGCCGCGGCCTCGGCCCCGGGCGCCTCGGCCGCCTTGACCACCTCGACCACGGCCCACCGCTTGCGCTTGCTCAGCGGCCGCGTCTCGCGGATGCGCACCACGTCGCCCACCCGCGCCCGCTGGGCCTCGTCGTGCGCGTAGAACTTGCGCGACCGGCGCACCACCTTCTCGTAGCGCGGGTGGCGATACACCTGCTCGACGCGCACCACGACGGTCTTGGTCATCGCATCACTCACGACCACCCCGGTCCGCTCCCGGCGCCTGTGGCCGCGGGCCGCCGCCGCCGTCATCGGCCTGTCCTGGCCCGCTGCGTCCTGCTGTCCCGCTTCCGTCATCCTGTCCGTCTCTTTCCCCGGCGGCCCCGCGCGTCCTACGCGTGGCTGTAGCCGCCATCCTTCAAAACCGTCAGCACCCGCGCAAGCGTGCGCCGCACCTCCTTGACCCGGTGCGACTTCTCAAGCTGCGACACCGCGCGCTGCGCCCGCAGCTTGAACATCTCCTCGCGCAAGTCATCGTAAAGCTCCTCGAGCTCCTCGCGCGTGCGCTCTCTCAACTCCTTGGTCTTCATGTCCGTCCGGCCCCCGCCGCCTAGCCGACGCGATGCCGCGCCACAAACCGCGTCCGCAGCGGCAGCTTCGCCGCCGCCAGCCGGAACGCCTCCTGCGCCAGCGCATGCGGCACGCCCTCGAGCTCGAAGAGCATCAGGCCCGGCCGGACCACGGCCGCCCACCCCTCCGGCGCGCCTTTGCCCTTGCCCATCCGGGTCTCCGCAGGCTTCTTCGTATACGACTTATCCGGAAACACCCGGATCCACATCTTGCCCCGGCGCTTGATGTGGCGGTTGATCGCCACGCGCGCCGCCTCGATCTGGCGCGCCTCGAGCCAGCCCCGGCCCAGGCTCTGCAAGCCGTACTCGCCGAAACTGATCCCGCTGCCCCGCCGCGCCGTGCCCGCCCGGCTGCGGCGCTGCATCTTGCGGTGCTTAACGCGCTTTGGCATCAACGCCATGTCTTGGCCCCTTCTTCACGGGCATCCGCTCGCCCTTGCAGACCCAGACCTTCACGCCGATCGTGCCGTAGGTCGTCCGCGCCTCGGCAAACCCGTAGTCAATGTCGGCCCGCAGCGTGTGCAGCGGGATCTTGCCCTGCTTCGTATGCTCCGTGCGCGACATCTCGTGCCCGCCGAGCCGCCCCGCTACCGCGACCTTGATCCCCTCCGCACCGAAATCCATCGCCAGACCCACCGCCTTCTTCATCGCGCGCCGGAACGAAATCCGGTGCTCGAGCTGCAGCGCGATGTTCTCCGCCACCAACTGCGCTTCCAGCTCCGGCCGCTTGATCTCCTCGACCGGCAGGCTCACCTCCTTGCCCGTCATGTCGGCAAGCGCCTCGTTGAGCCGCTCGATCTCCTGGCCCTTGCGGCCGATCACGATGCCCGGCCGCGACGTGCGAAGCGTGACCTTCACCCGGTTCGTCGCCCGCTCGATGATCACGTCCGCAATGCCCGCCGACGGCAAATGATGCCGGATGAAGTCCCGGATCATGATGTCCTCGTGCACCAGGTCGCCGAACTCGCGCTTCGGCGCATACCACAAGGAGCGCCAGTCCTTGCTCACACTGACCCTGAACCCGATCGGATTGACCTTCTGTCCCACGCAACAACCTCCGTGTACCGCCCGCGCGCCCTACGCTTCCTCCACCACCACGGTGATGTGGCTCGTACGCCGCTGGATCAAGTTGACCGCCCCGCGCATCCGCGTCCGACGGCCCTTCCAGGCAATCCCATCGTCCACCCGCGCCTGCCGGACGACCAGCGACGCGCGGTCGAGCTTCGCGTTCGTCTCCGCGTTCGCAATCGCCGACTTGAGCACCTTCGCCACGTGCCGCGCGGCCCGCGTATTGACAAACCGCATCCGCTCCAGCGCCGCCACCGCGTTCTCACCGCGGATCAGCGCCGCCACGCGCCGCGCCTTGCGAGGCGGCACCCGCACGTACTTGGCAATCGCTCTCACCTCGGCCATCGCCCCCGCGCGCCCCCGCTACTTCTGCCCCGCGTGCTTGCGGAACGTCCGCGTCGGCGCAAACTCGCCGAGCTTGTGCCCCACCATGTTCTCGCTCACGAACACCGGCAGGTGCTTCCGCCCGTTGTAGACCGCAAACGTGTGGCCGACGAATTCCGGCACGATCATCGAACGGCGCGACCACGTCGTGATCGTGCGCCGCTCGCCCGCCGCCTCCATCCGCTGCACCTTCTTCAACAACTTCGGGTCCACGTACGGGCCCTTCTTGATTGAACGCGACATCCTCTCCGTCCCTATCGCTTCGCCGTGCGCGGCTTCACAATGTGCTTCTTCGACTTGCGCCGCTTGCGCGTCCGGTACCCCTTCGCCAACTGGCCCCAGGGCGAGCACGGGTGCCGGCCCCCGCTCGAGCGGCCCTCGCCGCCCCCCATCGGGTGGTCCACCGGGTTCATCGCCACGCCCCGCACGTGCGGCCGCCGGCCCAGCCACCGCTTGCGCCCCGCCTTGCCCAACGACCGCGCCTCGCGCTCGACGTTGCCCACCTGCCCGATCACCGCGCGGCACTCCACGCGCACCTTGCGCACCTCGCCCGACGGCAGCCTCAGGTGCGCGTACGCACCCTCGCGCGCCATCAGGTCCGCCCCGAGCCCTGCGCTGCGCACCAGCTTGGCGCCATGCCCCGCCCTGAGCTCGACGTTGTGCACCGTGGTGCCCAGTGGAATCGCCTTGAGCGGCATGCAGTTGCCCACCTTGAGCTCCACCGACTCGCCGCTCTCCACCGTGTCGCCCGCCGACAACCCCTGCGGCGCCACGATGTATCGCTTCTCCCCGTCCTCGTACTTCACAAGCGCGATGTTCGCCGAGCGGTTCGGATCGTACTCGATCGCCTCGACCACCGCGGCCATTCCGTCCTTGGTGCGCCGGAAGTCGATCCGACGGTACAGGCGCTTGTGGCCCCCGCCGCGAAATCGCAGCGTGATCCGCCCGTTCGAGTTGCGCCCGCCCGTGCGCTTGAGCGGCTCGGTCAACGCCTTCTCCGGCCGCTTGCGTGCCACCGCCTTCGAGTCGAGCGTCACCGTCGTCCGCGACGACGGCGTCACCGGCTTATGTTTTCTCACGGCCATCGCACTCAGCCCCTGATCCTAGACAAACTCAATCGTGTGGCCTTCCTTGAGCGTCACCACCGCCTTCTTCCACGCCGGCGTGTAGCCCACCTTGCGCCGCAGCTCCTTGCGCTTGCCGCGCATCCGCATCGTGTTGACGTTGGCCACCTTCACCTTGTAGAGCCGCTCGATCGCGCGCTTGATCTCGATCTTGTTCGCCTCGAGCGCCACCTTGAAAAAATACTGGTTCTGCTTCTCGCCGAGGTCCGAGCCCTTCTCGCTCAACAGCGGCTCGCGCACGATCGTAAACTCGCTCTTCCTCACGACGCGCCTCCCTCGGCCTCCGGGCCGCCCTCCGGGGCGCCCTCACCGCCGTCCGCGGCGCCCTCACCCGCAAGCCCCATCGGTTCGAGGCCCTCACGCGTCACCACCACCGTGCCCGCCCGCAGCACGTCCATCGCACTCACGTTCCGGGCCGGCTTGAGCGACACATCCGCGAGGTTGCGTGCCGACAGGCGCACGTTCTCGTCGACGTCCGCCACCACCAGCAACACCGTGCCGTCGAGCTTGAGCGACGCCAGCAGCTTCGCCATCAGCCGAGTGCGCGGCTCGCCGATCTCCAGCTTCTCCAGCACCACGAGCTTCTCCGCGCGCACCTTCTCCGCCAGCGCCGTCTCCAGCGCCAACCGCTTCACCTTCTTCGACAAGCCCACACGCACGCTCTTGCCCTTCGGCTTCGGCCCGTGCGTGGCGCCGCCCCCGCGGAAAATCGGCGACTTGAGCGAGCCCGCCCGGGCCCGGCCCGTCCCCTTCTGGCGCCACGGCTTGGCCGTCGAGCCCGAGACCTGGCTCCGGTCACGCGTGTTGGCCGACCACTGGCGCTGGTTCGCCTGCGCCGCCACCACGTAGTCGCGCATCAACTGCGGATGGGGTGCCCGGGCCGCAATCCGCTCCGCAATGGTCGCCGTCCCGACCGCCTTGCCCTTCTCGTTGTACACCGGCACCTGTGCCACGCTTCTCTTCCTACGAACCTTTCGCCGAATCTTTCGCCGACTCCTTGGCCGAATCCTTCGCCGGCCGGTCCGGCGAACGCCTCTTGAGCGCCTTGCGCACGGCGACGATCCCCGCCGTCGGGCCCGGCACCGCCCCCTCGATCAGGAGCTGGTTCTCCTCGGGCCGCACGGCCACCACGCGCAGGCTCTGCACCGTCACCGTCCGGTGCCCCATGTGCCCCGGCATCCGCGTGCCCTTGATCACACGCGACGGCGTCGCCGACTGCCCCGTCGAGCCGTGCTGGCGCTGGGTCCGGCCGCCGTGGCTCTCCGGCGAGCGACGCATCCCGTGCCGCTTGATCCCGCCCGCGAAACCGCGGCCCTTCGAGACCCCCTGCACGTCAACGAAATCGCCCGCCTCAAACAGCTCCCCGACGCGCAGCTCCTGGCCCACCGAGTACGCACTCGCGTCCTCCACCCGGCTCTCGCGCACCACGCGCTTGGGCGTCACACCCGCCTTCTTGAAATGGCCGCGCATCGGCTTGCTCGTCACGCGCTCCTTCTTCTCGACAAACCCGAGCTGGATCGCCTCGTACCCGTCGGTCTCCGTCGTCTTCACCTGCGTGACCACACACGGGCCCGCCTCGACCACCGTCACCCCGACGGCGTCGCCATGCTCATCAAAGAGCTGCACCATCCCGAGCTTTCGTGCTAATAGGCTCAGCGCCATAACCTTATACTCCGCACACCTCCCGGCCCCGCCACCCCGGCGGCCCGAGAGACGAAAAACTTACTTTATATGCCAACCGGCTCCCTCGCGTCAACACCGAATACCCGACTACTGCAGCTTCACGCTGATGTGCACCCCGCCCGGCAGGTTGAGCTTCTTCAGCTCGTCCACCGTCTTCGCCGTCGGGTTCACGATGTCGAGCAGCCGCTTGTGCGTACGGATCTCGAACTGCTCCCGCGACTTCTTGTCCACGTGCGGCGAACGCAGCACCGTGTAGCGCTCCTTGCGTGTCGGCATCGGGATCGGCCCCGCCACCGACGCGCCCGTGCGCTTGGCCGTCTCGACGATCTGCTCGGCCCAGTGGTCAAGGATCCGATGATCGAACGCCTTGAGCCGTATCCGAATCTGTTGCCCTTCCAAGTGCCGTCCTCTCTCTATGCCATCGTCTCTCTAATCGTCGTGCAGAGGCTGCTGCGCCTCGCGCGGCATGCCTACTCGATGACCTCCACCGTCGTGCCCGCGCCCACCGTGCGTCCGCCCTCGCGGATCGCGAAGCGCACGCCCTTCTCCATCGCGATCGGGCTGATCAGCTCCACGGTG